>ENA-OQKN01000004-OQKN01000004.1-human-gut-metagenome-genome-assembly--contig:-NODE-4-length-319638-cov-19.133119_pt1 | contig 319638 bp, 267 predicted proteins | sample MGYA00242776_ERZ504794 | MGnify/ENA primary metagenome ERZ504794 (study PRJEB26092, sample SAMD00036434) | human gut metagenome | host: Homo sapiens | study: EMG produced TPA metagenomics assembly of... | reverse complement strand
CCTGAGCCAGGATCAAACTCTCATAAAAAGTTTGCCTTGTCAGTTATAAACTAACTAGCTTTAATAGTTTCCTTATACTGTGTTTAAGGATACATTCAATCTCTTGAATGTTGTTCACAAAAGATGTATACTTGATTTAATTAATTAAATCTGTACTCATCTCGAAATTCTAAAAAGAATTTTCAAGGTTGTCTTTCTGTTCAGTTATCAAAGTTCAGTTCTTAAAGAACTCAGTGATTTGCTGTGTTTCTTTAAGTTTTTGTCGCTGCCGTATCGCGGCGACTTGATTATAATAGCACCACCCCTCCCATATGTCAACAACTTTTTTCAACTTTTTTCGATTTTTTTTGCATTTTCTTTTTCAAATTAATTAAACAACCTGCTAAAACCGCTTATTTACTGGTTTTGTTGGCATTACGCATATTTGAATTTTTTTCTTATTTTGGGGCATTTTTTTGATATTCTAATGTCATTTTTCATTTATTTCCATTATTTTTTGTTCTTAAGCCCTTAAAAAATTTTCAAATTTTTTCTATTTATTTTTGCCAAAACTATGCTTTTTAATCTTTCAGCTACATCAGATTATCAATTTATATATCCTGCATTTTATAAAAATTATAGTCTTTTGACTTCTTATATGTTCAATGAATTTTAATATGTAACTGTCAGATAACATTTTCAACCTTACATTATTTCAATATTACCAACCATAAATGAACTAATATAGAAAATACACAAAATGACTTGCACGGGGTTACAGGTATTTTTATCAACACGTTTTGTCTACCCTCAAAGTTATTTTTAAAAGATTAAACCGCCAACCGCCCTCATCCATTTAATTTCAAGGGCTGAGAGTGGTTTCTATCAACACATTTTGTCCTATAAGCCAGACAAAAATAAAACCAAACAAAAATAAAGCCAAATAATATTTCATCGTTTCTAAATTCCTAGATTTCTTAAACAAACAAAAAAGGACTTACAACAGATATTCCCATCCATTGTAAATCCTTTCATTATAAACTAAATTAGTCCTAAACTTTACTTGAGTGGAAGTAAGATTTAGAACCAATAAATTTATTATAACATTTTCATATAATAATATAATTAGAAGCTATGGCCTCCGCCACCGCCGCCTCCACCTGACGAGCCGCCAGATGAGCCTCCTGACGAACCACCACCGCCGGATGAACTGCTGCCAGAATCCGTGTCTACTGGCGAATAAGTCTTACTCTGATATGTAAAATTAACCTTACAATTATCAAACACCTTATTGACAAAAATGCCTTTCATAACAGCGTTTCTTGATGGTGTTTTCTTTCTGATATAAAATCTCACGATAGCATAATTAATAAGTAATGCTGCTACGACTGCAAGAAGTGCATTGCTTATATACTTCATAGGCTGAGATATTCTTCTTCCTTTAAGAAGCGCAAGCTCCTGTTCGAACACCTTATATGCACACATATAATAATTCCTAGATGAAGCATACTTGTATACATTATCAGTTATTGTATCTGCATATGAGCTTGTTACTGTGCTGTATATCGTGCCGTTGCTGTGTATCCATATATTTCTGTTATGCATATCAATAATAAATATAGTTCCACTTCTAGAACCATACCTGCTGTTATACAGGCTTCTTACATATCCTTCTGTTGATATACTGTTCGTGTCTATTGTTTTAAGCATTACATTGCCATATGGCGTAATCTGCTTCATAAGATCAATTAAGGCTTCATAGTCACTTTCTTCTATAAGCTCTGCATCATCCTCTATAACCGCCTCATATCCGGTATCAGGGTTAGTATACGAAGCTTTATATGCCTCCTCTTCCTCTGCCCTTACTACAGCCTTTGATGCGCCTAATACAAGTACTGCAAATGTGACAAATACCAATACAAGTGCAATTAATACACCCATTTTCTTATAAACTTTTTTATAATCATATCTCTTATTATGCATTGTCATCACCTCCACGATAATTATCAAACTGTGGAAGCTTTCTTGTTGCAAGCACATTATAGTATCTGATAAGGTCTGTAATTGTATATATAATAGCTATCAGCTCTGCAATAACCGCTGCATAGTAATACAAATCTGATACAGGATTAAACCACAGCACAACAACTGCAATAAGCATAGCCATAAGCGAACCTATATTACCCGATATATTTTTTCCAGATATATTCTTATAAGTCTTATGATTAGCAATAGCAAGTATGACACCTGCTATAAGACAGATAGCACATATAAGCAGTCCCATACCAAATACAGAGTCACTTCCGCCATACAATATTGTTGTAAGCTGCAGCATATAAAATGCCGGAACAACTACACTTATCATAGTAATTGCAATTCCTATCCATCTGGTGCCTGAAGTTTTCTTTTTATATGAAGACTGCTTGTTTCTACCTTCCTTTATTGCATCTGCTATATTGTATGCAAGCTCTCTGTCACGCCGTTCTTTGTCTTCCGGCGATTCATCTCTTACATTTGCTGAACCCGCATACATTTTTCCTTTGTCATCAAGCTTCTTGTCTTTAGTATATATTTTCTTAATTTCTTTAATATACAGTATAATTGCTAACAATGCTATGATTGAAGCTATCGTGAGCGTAATCTTTGGTCTGAATGTAAATGTACTGTTAAGAATCATAAATATAGGTATGGCAAGTATACCAGAACCTATAAAATACTTAAAAAGTGATACCGGCAGGTCAGCTGTAACCTTTCCTGTCTGTCCATTCACGGTTGCATATGCAACTCTGTCCTTGTTACGGTATGATAAAAACCACACAGGAAACATAGCCCTGTCCTCAGATGCTACCCTTGTTCCAAGCCTTCTTTCCCTGTTGCCCTGATAGCTGTCAAGACTTACAGAACCTAAACGTGCAGTTTTTTTGATATAGTTATAAGTTTCATCAACCGCTATATTTCTGGCCTCTGTCCTGTATACGTCAGATGCAACGTCTGCTGTATCTGCATAAAATCCGCTTAAGAAAGAAGGTGTAAATGCTTTCATATTCTTAACATCATATGGTGCTATCGCTTCGCTTAAACTGTCATCAAATGAAGATGAAGCATCATATGACATCCCCTTATAATGGCAGTTCACATCACCTGTAATATCATAATGGTCTGTATATATATAATCGCCTCTTCTGTGGCTTTTAGAGCCTTTAAGACATACTGGACCCTGTTGTGCAATATAATACGTCCAGTAAGGCATATATATACCTCTGAAGCCATCTATATACTTTTCATCCTTTAATTCTTTAGGCGCAAACAATGCATGACGCATCATCTTCTTATATTCACGTTTGCAATCATCCTTTGTCTTGGAAAATGGAATTATATAACCCGGCTTTAACTGCTTTGAAACCCTGCTTGAAAGAATAGTGGATGCACCACAGAAACTACAGAAATTGGCAGCTGTATTGTCTGTGCTTAATATTTCACCACCACACTGTGGACACTTAAACACTGTAACATCATATTCCCTGCTTTCTTCGGCATCATTTTCCTTGCTTATGGCATATGGGTCATACTGCGTACTGCAATGGTCACACTTTAACTGCTGCGATTGTATATCAAAAAACAATCTTCCGCCGCAATTTGGACACTGATACATATATTAGTCCTCCCTCATATATTATGATATGATGTCAGTGTCAAAGATACTCTGCCCCAACATCGTATTAACTACTACTACATCAGTGCATTCTTTGCCTTGTCTGTGATTTCTCTCTGATATGCTATCTCATTTTCAATATTTCTTGCTACCTCATTAGCAGTATATGCAGCTTCTACAACTTTATTGAGAACATTTCCTATCTCATCAGCCTTTTCCTTCTGCTGGTTAGAATTCTCATAAATGCTCTTCATTGAGTCTACAGTCTTTCCAACTGACTGCTGTACCATACTGATAGTATCTGTTATTTCCTTCGATGACTTCGCTGACTGTGCAGCAAGATTTCTTACTTCACTTGCTACAACTGCAAAACCTCTTCCGTGTTCTCCTGCTCTTGCAGCCTCTATTGATGCATTAAGTGAAAGGATATTTGTTCTGCTTGATATTGATGATATAACTCCCGCAAACTGTTCAATATCCTTAGAAAGCTTCTCAAGCTCCTTTATTCTTGCTGCTGATTCCTCTGCTATCTCATTAAGCTCAGATATCATCTTAAGTATTTCTTCAACACTTGAGATACTCTCCTTTACCAGATTAAGAGATGTGTCTGATGAATTAATAACATCAAATGCGTCCTTTTCAAGCTGTTCCTGAGATGAATCCAATCCATTAAGTATTCCTGACAGGTCGCTGACTAACTTATTATTATCCATTGTATTCCTCCAAATGTATATTTAAAATGTCAGGGTATAAATATCGTCCCTGTTTTTATATAAGATCAATCGCTTCGTTGACATTATGTATACCAATAAGATTAATTTTATCATTATTTTTAATATTTTTCAAGCATACATATGGCAATATACATGTCGTAAATCCAAGCTTTACAGCTTCATTCACTCTCTGCTGTGCCTGGGTAACTGCCCTTACCTCTCCTGAAAGTCCGACTTCACCAAATATAACAGTCTTACTGTCTACTTCCCTGTTCTTAAAGCTGCTGACAAGCGCTATTACTATACCTAGGTCAAGTGCCGGCTCTGACACCTTTATGCCGCCAGCCACATTAAGATAGGCATCACTTGATGACATTCTCATCCCGGCACGCTTTTCAAGAACTGCCATCAGCAGATTAACCCTGTTATAATCAGTTCCTGCCGCAGTACGTCTTGGCATACCGAAGTTAGAATCGCATACAAGTGCCTGTACTTCAACCATAAGAGGCCTTGTTCCCTCGATAAGGCATACAACAACCGAGCCTGATGCTCCCTCCGGCCTTCCGTTCAGCATATATTCTGAAGGATTAGCCACTTCATTAAGACCATCCTGCTGCATTTCAAACACACCTATCTCATTGGTTGAACCAAATCTGTTCTTTACGCTTCTTAGTATTCGGTAAGAAGCATATCTGTCGCCCTCAAAGTAAAGTACTGTATCAACCATATGTTCAAGAACACGTGGTCCTGCAACCACGCCCTCCTTTGTCACATGTCCTACTATAAATATTGATATATTAAGCCCCTTTGCAAGCTGCATAAGTATAGAGGTGCTCTCTCTTACCTGTGACACGCTTCCTGGTGCCGCTGATATTTCTTCCCTGTACATTGTCTGTATTGAGTCGATTATAACAACCTTTGGCATCTCATTTTTAAGAACACTCTCTATGATGTCAAGATTAGTTTCGCACATTATCTTAAGGTTATCACTACACTCACCTATTCTTTCTGCCCTTAGCTTTATCTGCCTTAATGACTCTTCGCCTGAAATATACAGCACCTTATCACCTGCATCCGACAGATAGTAGCACATCTGCAGAAGAAGTGTCGACTTTCCTATACCTGGGTCACCGCCTACAAGAACAAGCGACCCCTGTACAATTCCTCCGCCTAATACTCTGTCAAGCTCACCTATTCCTGTGAGTGTTCTCTCTTTTTCTTCTGAATTAATCTCTTTCAGGCTTACAGGATGGCTGCCCTCCGCCCTTATATCCTTTCTTACAGCCGCCACGCCTTTAGTCTGTGTCTTTGAAGCCACTGGCTCCTCTACAAGCGTATTCCACGCCTTGCAGGCAGGACACTGTCCGAACCATTTGGCAGACTCATATCCACATTCGCTGCAAAAAAATGCTGTATTTTTACCTTTTGCCACATTTTCCTCCTTGTGAACATATTTACATATAAAGATGACTGTACGGCATCATATCATGATACTCATACCTTAATCATCATAATATATGAAAAATGCTGCACCCGCATCTGTCAGTCAATGACTTTATGCAAGGTGCAGCACCTTATAGTTATCATCTTATTACTATATCGCTTAAAGCTGTAGCTACGCTTTAACCACTTCGATTCCTACCGTCTTTCCTTCTTCAAGGCTTACTGAAAGAACTATCTTGCCACCCATATTAGTAGCCATGCTTCCTTCAAATGCACCATCAATACTTACATTGTATGAAGCTCCTTCTTCAAGCTCGACTGTAATCTGTGCATCTTCACTTCCTTCAACCTTGAAAGATAAACCTGTATCTGTTGCCTTAAAGTTCATAACTGCTGTTCCTGGTACTGATTCATATACAAATGAACCATTACGCTCAAGCTTAGTTATCTCCTTGAAAGTCTTAACCTTATAAGTATCTCCACAATGTTCGAAATCTGATAACTTAGACTTAGTATCCAGCTTATAATTACCAAAGCTAAGAGTTCCATCCTGTTCTGAACGAATTAACTCATTAATTACTGGCATATTATTGTCCTCCTGCGTTTTTTACGATTTTATTATATTCCAGAAATATGCCTTAAATATACCTCTGAAACATAACATTTATTCATATCTTGATTATACATCAAATTGTATAAAAGTGCTAGTATTTTACTAGTATTGTTTATCAATTTTTATCTGTTATGACCTCTTTTTAAGACAAAATCAAGTTTTTTGTCTTTAACTGTAACAAGCACCTTATTGCCTGCCTTTATCTTACCTTCAAGAATTCTTTCAGCAAGCTCATCTTCTATCTCATTCTGGATAGTTCTTCTTAACGGACGTGCGCCATACTTGGCATCATAGCCCTTATCAACTATATAAGCCTTTGCCTCATCATCAAGCTCGACTGAAAGCTTCATCTGCTCCATAATCCTGTCATTGACAGTCTTCATCATAATATCTACTATCTGGCCTATCTGCTCCTTCTTAAGCATATGGAATACAATTATGTCATCAATACGGTTAATGAATTCAGGCTTAAATATTCTCTTAACCTCATCCATAACCTTGCTCTTCATATTGTCGTGAACCTGCTCATCTGTTGAAGATGAAGCAAAACCTAACGACTTAGGTGCAACTATATTCTCGGCACCTGCATTGGAAGTCATAATGATTACTGTATTCTTAAAGTCGACAACCCTGCCTGTTGAGTCTGTTATATGTCCGTCATCAAGCACCTGTAAAAGCACATTAAACACATCAGGATGTGCCTTCTCCACCTCATCAAAAAGTACTACTGAGTATGGGTTTCTTCTCACCTTTTCGCTTAACTGTCCGCCCTCATCGTATCCTACATATCCCGGAGGTGAACCTATAAGCTTGGATACCGTATGCTTTTCCATATACTCAGACATATCAACTCTTATAAGTGAGTTATCCGTTCCAAACATAGCATCTGCAAGAGCCTTTGAAAGCTCTGTCTTACCAACACCTGTAGGACCTAAGAAAAGGAATGAACCTATTGGTCTGTTAGGGTCTTTAAGTCCTACCCTTCCACGTCTGATAGCCTTTGCAACAGCACTGACAGCCTCATCCTGTCCTATAACCCTGTTGTGAAGTGTATTTTCAAGATTGATAAGCTTCTCAGATTCTGCCTCTGCTATCTTGGCAACAGGTATCTTTGTCCACATAGCAACAGTCTTGGCGATGATATCATCATCAACTACTAAGTCTGTTGTATCCATCTGTTCTCTCCACTTATCCTTTAACTTCTCAAGTCTTGCCTTCTTTCTTGTCTGCTGCTTCTTGATGTCTGAAGCTTCTTCATATCTTTCTTCTTTTATCGCATTTTCCTTCTCTACTGAAAGCTCATCTATCTGTACCTCAAGCTTCTTAATATCCTTTGGCACTGCATAAGCATCAAGCCTTGTCCTTGATGATGCCTCATCGATAAGGTCGATTGCCTTATCTGGAAGAAATCTGTCGTTGATGTATCTTTTAGAAAGCTTGACTGCTGTCTTAACAGCCTCATCTGTTATCTTAACCTTATGGTGTTCCTCATACTTTTCCTTAAGACCCATAAGAATATCAACTGCCTCTTCCTCTGTAGGCTCTTCAACCTTAACCGGCTGAAATCTTCTTTCAAGGGCAGCATCCTTTTCTATATGTTTTCTGTACTCTTCAAGTGTTGTAGCACCTATAAGCTGTATCTCACCTCTTGCCAAAGATGGCTTTAATATATTAGAAGCATCGATAGCACCCTCTGCGCCACCAGCACCTATGATTGTGTGAATTTCGTCCAAGAAAAGAATTACGTTACCTGCATTTTTAACTTCTGCAATAACTCTCTTTATTCTTTCCTCAAACTCTCCTCTATACTTAGAACCAGCTACCATACCTGATAAATCAAGTGTTACAAGTCTTTTATCCTTTATAGTTTCAGGAACCTCTCCCTCTACTATACGGAGTGCAAGTCCTTCAACAACTGCTGTCTTACCAACACCAGGCTCGCCTATAAGGCATGGGTTGTTTTTGGTCCTTCTTGAAAGTATCTGGATAACTCTCTGTATTTCCTGCTCTCTTCCTATAACCGGGTCAAGCTTCTTTTCCCTTGCGAGTGCTGTCAGGTCACGGCTGTACTGGTCAAGCATGGCAGTTGCCTTCTTATCCTTCTGCTTTATACGTCCGTTCTGGAAGTCCTCTCTTAAGCGTGAAACATCTTCTCCCATACCTTCAAGAAGTTCTGTATATATTTTCTTTACAGATACTCCCATTGTATTAAGAAGTCTTGATGCCACACTGTCTGTTTCCTTAAGCATAGCTATGAGAATATGCTCTGTTCCTATACTGTCAGCCTTAAATCTGGCTGCTTCATTGGCTGCACCGACAAGAATTTTCTTAACTCTTGGAGTATATGCGGCCGGTTCTTTAACACTTACTGCACAGTCTGGTGCAATAAGCTGATATATAAGATTAAGTACTTTGTTCTCTGTAACATCATTGTTAAGAAGAACCCTGCCTGCAAGACAGTCCTCAACCTGAATAAGTCCAAGCAGGAGATGTTCTGAACCTATATAACAATGTCCGTTGACTTCTGCCGCAAATGCAGCCTGTTCAAGGACTTTTCTTGCCTGCTCTGTGAATTTATTCTGCATGTTCTTTCCTCTCTTTCTGATAATCTATTCTATTTAGTCAGTTCACAGGTTCAAAAGCCTTATCGTTTTTGTTATGAACATATATGGCACAAAGTAAGTTATAAGTGCAACAACAAGTGCTATCACCACTGAAACTGCATTAGATGATGTAACATTATACATCACATTGTATGATAATAATGTGCATACCCCCATAAATGCTGAACATATGACTGGTTTTGAAAATACCTTCATAACCGGAAGCCTGTAACCCTCTTCCATGTAAAGAGTCCTAAGATTTAATACAAATATAATAACAGGGAATGAAGCATTGCCTATTACAAGCGCATATATTCCAAGATTAGTTGTACATAATAATATAACAACAAGCACAATATGAACAACAAGTGATATAAATGAGTGAACCATAGGTGCCTTCATTCTGTCAACTGCCTGAAGCGCTGAGCTTGTCACAGTCGAAAGTGTATAGAATACTATCGCAATAGCACCTATCTTTAACATCATACCACCCTGTACGCTGTCATACCTTGCAAACAAAAGCTTGATGATAGGCTCACCTATAACAAATAAACCTATGAAGGAAGGCACAGCAACGAACATATTAGTCTTTAATGTCTTAGTAAGCTTTGAGTATACACCCTCCTGCTCACCATTCGTATAAGAGGCAACTATACTTGGAAGCATAGAAGCTGAAAGCGCTGTCGCTATACCCTGCGGAATACTGATAAGCAGTGTATAACTTGAACTGAAATTTCCTAAATCCCTTGTGATATTAGATGACACACCTCTTGTCATCATAATATTACTAAACATCACATCATCTAAAAGAGCACTTATCTGATAAAATGTCTGACTCAAGATAATAGGCAGCATAGTCATAAGAATTGTCTTATATATATACTGATTAGTATCTCTCCAATTCGAGCTATTATCCCTTGCAACCATCTTCATAAACTTAGGACGATACAGTATATAAAGAAATACGAAAAACACAAGAGCTGTGAGCGCTCCCATGGCCGTACCAAGTGTACTTCCTGCTGCACCATATGCTGAGGCATTGTTAGCTGTGGCATATGCCTTAATAAGCATATAACCTGCCACAATACTTACAACAGCATTGACTATCTGCTCGATTATCTGCGACACAGCTGTCGGTATCATAGTTCCCTGCCCCTGAAAGAAGCCTCTTAAGACACCCAGTATGGCAACAAGAAATATAGTCGGTGCAAGAACTCTTAAAGGTATCGCAAGTCCGGGAATTCCCCCACCATATACTACATTTTCAATAAAATCTGCACCAAAGAATACAAGAAGTGCAGCCACACCACCGGTAACTGTACCTACGATAAGTGAACACTTAAGTATCTTTACAGCACTCTTGTACCTCTTCTTTACAAATCTTGCTGATATAAGCTTGGAAACAGCCATTGGAAGACCATACGAAGACAGCACAAGCATAATATTGTATACATTAAACGCCGTTCCGTATATTCCATTACCTTCACTTCCAATAATATTCAATACTGGAATTCTATATACCATTCCTATTATTCTTACAAATATTCCAGCCATAGCAAGTATGGAACCCTGAAGAATAAAATTACGTTTATTTTTAGATGACATAGTATAATCCTCTTATCTAATCTTAAAGTCCGCTAACATCCACTCACTATCCTGCTTAACGAATATGTAAGTCAATGCAATATCATAAGTCTTGCTTCCTGACGACCATTTTACGTTAAGCTTGTAATCAACATCACAAGAATAACAGTCATCAGAATACTTTCTGAAGTTACTTACACTTTCATCTGCTGTATCGTATGTAAATGTTCTTCCTATAAGATACACATCTATAGCTGGTATATCACTCATATACTCTCTAGCCGTACCTATCATATAACTTGACAAAGTTTTAAGACTTCCTCTGTTAATCATATACTTTCCGTAATCTTCAGCTATAAGAAGTATATGCGGAGTTTCCTCCTCCAACAGTGACTCATCACCTGGATAATATGCAACATATCCGCTCTTTTCAAGCTCTGTTTCAAGTTCCTTATCACCTGAGTATACCTTAACCTGTGGTGCTGCAAACAGTCCGCTAATCTCATACACTTCATTGAGTGGTACATTTACGTAATCACCTATATGCTTACATAAATCAACCTCGCTCTCACCAGTTATATAACTTTCAGACACACTTACACCATTAAGTTCAACCCTGCTTCCCTTAGGAACCATTACATTAACAGCGTGATTATCCTTTGCATTTACATTAAAATCAATAGAAGATATCTTCCATTCTGTAAACTTATGCATATTCTTTTTGCTCTCATCAAGACTTACACTGGCTATCTTATCGTTACCTGCATATAATACATATACAGGCTTGCTCTCTGAATACTCGCCAGCCTTTTTCTTATAACTTATCTGCTTTCCAGTAAATATATCATTAAAATAATCTGTTACTATCTGTTGTGTTTCAAACTCACTAAGAAGCCCACACTTATCAATCCACTCTCCTACATCACCTTTTTCAATGTGTGTTACAAGTGTATCCATAGTATTAGCAGGACGTCCTGACTCATAATCCTTAAGAAAGCTATGCAGTAATACCAGCCCTAGAGCAATTAATACAACAAGCACAGCTGCATATATTATAAGAAATCTCTTAAAAGCCGACAGCTTTTTAAAGAAATTGTTATTATTATTAGCTTTATTATTCATATCTGGCATATAATCTCCATTTCCATCCTTACTTAATCAAAAATGCTGTTGGCAGTGTTCTTGGACCTGTTGGTGAATATGGCTTATTGATAACTTCACCATCATAATACATCTGTGTTGATGTTCCACCATCCATAGCTGATGCATTGACCGCTCCATACTGAAGCATAATATCCTGAAGGTCTGAGAATGAAGCTCCAAGGCTTGTTACCTGTCTTCCGTCAACCACAAGAAGGAGTATCGCTCCATCAGCTCTCTGTCCTATGGCTGTACGTGGATTAAGTCCGCCACCGACACCATCAACATCCTGTGCCTCTCCATTTATAACAAGGAATGGTCCTATATCGCTGCTTGCATTGACACAGTCCCTTACACCAAGCTCCTGCGCCTTAGCTGCTGTCATATTACCCATAACAAGCTTGTTATCAAATGTTATACCCGTTACATGATATGTCTCATTTGGATTACCATTTAATACATTGCCATCTACCATGACAAGCCCGATAGGCATTGCTGTCTGTGGTGTTGAGTCAACAAACTCACCACCATTAATACCTGCAATTGCATCATATCTTTGTGCTATCTCTGAAACTGTCCAGCCTTTCTCAAGCTTGAACTCTGGTACTGTACCAACAAAAAGTCTTGATGGATCTTTAACTATCATAAGCTTTCCGCTGTAAGCCTCACCCTTAATATCTACCACATAAAGGTCTTCCTCATCTTCATTAGTTTCACCGCCTATAACAACAAGGCTTGAATCTGTTATATCCGTTGTGTCCTTTACAGAATTTTCTTCTTTAATCTTGTCAATCTCCTCCTGCGAACAGAACCAGTTTGCCATAAAGCCAAGCTCTCCAGTTTCCTGTAGTGACATAATAAACTGTTTCTTAGCCACCTTTGATGGTCCCCAGACTAACATAGCCATAACACAGTACAGACCTGCTACAAGAATAACTATTGTTGTCAACAGAGTGGCACCAATACGTCCCACCCACTTTAATACATTCTTTTTCATCACTTTCCTCATTCTTATTAATCTTTACTTAAATACCCATCTTTTCTGTATGTTATAGCTTATAACAAACAGAACTACATCAACTATTATCTTGGTTATTGCAACTGCTACATTGCCCGATGCAAGCAGCTTTGTAAATATGTATACAAGAAGATACGACACTGTCATCTGGCAGAACCACAGTATATAATACCTCACTGCTGCCGACTTCGTATCCTTATCTGACTTAAACACAAGCTTCTTGTTCATGGTAAAGTTGAATATAGAAGATATCACTCTTGCTATAACTGTACTCACTAACAGTCTTAATGATATTGTAATCATAACAAGAAAAATTTCAAGTAAATTAAATATTAAATTATCTATAACCCACGATGCTAATGAGCTTAGCACATACTTTGGCGCTGTTTTAGAAAATGTGTACTTGAAAATCACCTTGTATATTTTTATTGAGTCCTTGACCGGATTGAAATGTGTGGATGCATTTTCCTCAATATACACTGTCTTAATAGGCACTTCCATATATGGAATATCTGATCTCTTAAACTCTAAGAGCATCCTCGTTTCGTACTCAAAACGCTCACCCTCAATATCACAGAAGGTCTGGAGATATCTATATGGTATTGCCCTTAGCCCCGTCTGTGTATCTGATATGTTAAGTCCACACATAGCCTTAAACACAAAGCTTGTAAGATTGTTACCAAACCTGCTCTTAAACGGAACATCATCGCCGTCAAAGGTTCTTACGCCAAGCACAACCTTGTCTTCACGAATCATAGCTTCGCAGCAGTTATATATATCATCTGCCTGATGCTGGTTATCGCCGTCCACCGTCACTACGCCATCGTAATCTTTTCTGTTGCTGATACAGTATTCAAATGCTGTTTTTAAGGCTCTTCCCTTGCCTCTGTTAACATCGTGCGTAAGAATCGTACATTCTTTATAAGCCCCAACCTTCTCAAATGGCCACATATGACTCTCATCGCTTCCATCATTTACCAATACTATATCCCCGAATCCCTTCCTTATCAGCGAATCCACAACCGTAACTAACTTTTCATCCGGATTCAGTGAAGGAATAATAACTGATACTTTCATATCTATACGCTCCTATCTATGCGTCCTATAATCCGCACTTATTACAGCAGCATACTATCTGTGTCATAATGTATACACTCGCGGTATGCCTTGTAACTTTACACATACCCTTTGATGATATAATAATTTCATAAATATTGCAATATTTCACCCAAAATAAGTAACACTAACAAGCCCATTATCATATTATTGTATTGTAAATGTTTTAATCGGAGGATTATTTATGAGTGATTTAGCAGCAACAAACTGCGGAGGATGCAACGGATGTGGAGATTGTGGTTCTAACAACTGCATATGGCTTATTATTCTTTTACTTCTTTTTGATAACAATGGCTGTGGCTGCAACAACGGCTGTGGCGGATGTGGTTCTAACAACTGTATATGGATTATCTGTCTCCTCCTCTTATGTGGTGGATGTGGCGACTGTGGCAACGCCTTAGGTCTTGGCGGATGCGGATGCAACGGCGGCTGTGGCTGCAACAATGGCTGCGGATGCTAATCACCTTCTAAGGTATTCTTTATTCTGATAAGGCAGACATATGGTGCGCTTACCCGGTATATGATGTGGGGACTGGGCGGCTGTGTGTCTGCCGTCTTTTTATATTAATATTTCTTAAAGTTACTTTTGTGTGCAACTCTTATCTAATATGTGTTTCTAGCTCATATATACTTTTACAATATTTTCAATCCGCTCATTTATAGTATTAAAATCATGTATGATATGCTTATTTTAGGAAAATATAATACACGTATCAGAAGCAATTTTTACCATTCATCTATTTTATCAGACTATCAAACTTACACTAAGATATGTCATATAAAATATTTTGAAGAATATATTAATACAAAATGATATGGACAGTAATATAATGCCTAAACAAATCCCTGTAACCGAGTTCGATATATTAACCCAGCCTGATTATATCCAGCTTATCAAAGCAATCCTTCCATTTATGGAATACAATATGCAGCGCCGTGTATCAGCACTAATACGTACAAGTGAACTTAAAAATACCATACGGTTTTATAATTCACCTGCCAACTGTAATATTTTTAAAACATGCAGCAACAGCAGCGGCATCACATTTAATACTCCTATTAATGAAATTCTAAACAATGAAAAGCTTATGAATACCATAACTACCTACTGCTCCGGCAATATTATCAATATGATTAACACATACCGCAGCTTCAGCAAAATGTCCGATATGTTCAATATGATGGATATGTTTAACGGTTCTTTTAATGGTAATCAGGCTAATAGGGACAGTGGTTATTCTGGTGATGGTAACAGCAATAATCAGTATTTTAATAGCGGAAATTATATGGCGAATGATGTAAATAGTGGTAATAATAGTTCCGGCAATAATATACTCAATAATTTTATGAATTCAAACCAACGGGACTTGTATAACGAATATTTAAGACAACTTGACTCTCTTGATTTAAATTTTAATTCTGATGATAATAACGACAACTAATAAGTCGGAAACATATTTTATATTGCCCTTACATATCTTTATATGTAAATAAATTATAGGCGTTATTAGTGTGAAAAATCTATTTTTCACACACGGGATTTGTGTCTGTGCGCACCTGCACAAACCTGTTATGCGCAAAAACGTGCGCAGAAATGAGGATTATTATAGTTATGTCAGAAACTGATTTTAGGAAGCAGCTTTTATTAAATGAATTCAGGACTTTATCAAAGGGTAAAAGTAAAGAAGAACTTGTTCCACTGATATTTGCCTTAAGCCAGAAAGCCAAGCAATCAGGTGTCCAGTTCACAAGGCAGGACTGTGAAATGATATATAAGCAGATTGTTCCTGATGGTAATCCGCCGAAGTGATATTTATTGTATCAGTTGTGTGATAATTACAGTATGGCTTTTGCACGTTAATTATTGTATACAGGTTGATTATATTTATTGACAAACGGACGACATAAGGGGCAGGAAGGCTGGCACAGATAAGACTTCGAACACCAGAAAACTAATTGGCATTTTCTAATACTTTCCCTCTTCATACAGATATGCGGGTACAAGGATGTACCCGCAAGTGAGGCCGCGCCAAGGACGGCGCGTCCGAACGGTATCGTCCGTATTCAATATCTATATGGAAAGTATTAGAAACAACCAATCAGCTTTCTGGTGTCCGAAGTATCATTAGTGACAGCCTTCCCGTGTCTTATATCGTCCGTTCGTCAATTAACCAAAATTATGCCACAACCTAATAGCAACTTAATCTCTCATTAATGACCTAATAAGCCCCTGACTAACATCCGCCAGCTAATAACAGCTTAATTATCCATTCATAACTTAACGATAACATTTTAATTAAATCACACCTTACTTCTGCACAATATTAACAATCTTACCCGGTACATATATTTCCTTAATAATATTACCTGTAATCTTGCCCTCAACAGCCTTCTTAGCCTTTTCAAGAACAGACTCCTTATCCTCATCAACAGCTATAGAAACAGTACCCTTAACCTTACCGTTAACCTGTACACCTATCTCTACAGTGTCTTCCTTGCAGGCTTCTTCATCGTATGTTGGCCAGCTCTCATAAGCTATAGTATCATCGTGACCTAATACGCTCCACATTTCCTCGCCTGCGTGTGGGCAGATACAAGAAAACATCTTTATGAAGCCTTCTGCATATTCTCTTGAACACTTGCCAAGCTTAGTTGCAGCATTCATAAATATCATCATCTGGCTGATAGCTGTGTTAAAGCCAAGCTTTTCAAAGTCATCTGTAACCTTCTTTACAGTCTGGTTATATACCTTTTCAAGCTCCTTAACATCCTCATCAACAACATTGCCTTCAGTTGTGAAGAAGTTCCATACCTTACCGATAAATCTTCTTGCACCTTCAACACCCTGCTGGCTCCAAGGCTTAGAAGCTTCAAGAGGTCCCATGAACATCTCGTAAAGTCTTAAAGTATCAGCGCCATATTCTCTTACGATATCACTTGGGTTGATAACGAACTCTGGAAATCTCTTACCCATCTTGATACCATTAGAACCAAGAATCATACCCTGATGAACTAACTTCTGGAATGGCTCCGCAACTGGTGATATACCCTTGTCGTAGAGATATCTGTTCCATATTCTTGAATACATAAGATGTCCAACCGCATGCTCTGGTCCACCGATATAAAGGTCAACTGGAAGCCAGTGCTTAAGAAGTTCTGGGTCGCAGAGTTCCTTGTCATTATCAGGGTCAATATATCTCATATAATACCAGCTTGAACCTGCTGAACCCGGCATAGTTGAAGTTTCTCTCTTACCCTTAAGTCCATTATGTTCATACTGCTTCCATTCTGTCGCATTTTCAAGAGGAGCCTGTCCATTCTTACCCTTGTAATCTTCAAGTTCTGGTAAGATAAGTGGAAGCTCATCATCATCAAGAACATGAATTTGTCCATCCTCAAGATATACGATAGGCACTGGTTCACCCCAGTATCTCTGTCTTGCAAATATCCACTCTCTGAAATGATAGTTAGCCTTTCTTCTTGCTACACCCATCTTTTCAAGCTTCTGAGTAATAGCTTCCTTGGCTTCTTCTACAGTAAGACCTGTGAATTCTTCTGAGTTGATAAGCTTGCAGCCCTTGCCAAGATAATCATACTTCTCAAATGCTTTCTCTGATACATCAGCACCATCAATAACCTGTATTCTAGGAATATTATGTGCCTCTGAATACTCAAAATCTCTCTGGTCGTGGCTTGGAACTGCCATAACAGCACCAGTACCATAGTTAGCAAGAACAAAATCGCCGATGTATACAGGAACCTTCTTGCCATTTACAGGATTAATAGCATATATTCCTTCAAGAACGCAGCCTGACTTAGTCTTATTAAGCTCTGTTCTATCCATATCATTCTTCTTGATTGTTTCTGCGATGTAAGCTTCTACCTCTTCCTTATTCTGAATTCTTGGCATAAGCTCTTTAACGATATCTCCATCTGGTGCAAGTACCATAAATGTAATACCATATATAGTTTCAATACAAGTAGTAAAAATAGAGAAATCTCCACCACCTTCAATCTTAAAGTCAACCTCAACACCTTCTGACTTGCCTATCCAGTGTCTCTGCATTTCCTTAGTAGACTCTGGCCAGTCGATATGCTCAAGTCCTTCAAGTAACTTATCTGCAAATGCTACCTGGTCGATAACCCACTGCTTCATATTCTTTCTTACAACAGGATATCCGCCACGCTCTGACTTGCCATCAATAACCTCATCGTTGGAAAGAACTGTACCAAGCTCCTCACACCAGTTAACCGGCATATCTATATACTTAGCATATCCGTCAAGATATAACTGCTTGAATATCCACTGTGTCCACTTGTAGAACTTAGGGTCACTTGTTGCTAAAGTCTTGCTCCAGTCATAATCAAAACCAAGCTCCTTAAGCTGCTTAGTGAATGTCTCTATATTCTTTTCTGTAAATCCATTAGGATTGTTACCTGTCTTAACAGCATACTGTTCTGCTGGAAGACCAAATGAATCATATCCCATTGGATGAAGTACATTATATCCCTGCATTCTCTTCATACGTGAAGTGATATCTGTAGCTGTATATCCCTCTGGATGACCTGCATGAAGACCTACTCCTGATGGGTAAGGGAACATATCAAGTGCGTAGTACTTTGGCTTTGAAAAGTCCCATACATCTGTTTTAAATGTTTCATGTTCTGCCCAATACTTCTGCCACTTTGGCTCGATAGACTTGGGATTATAAGTTGTTGTATTAGCCATCTTAAAACCTCATTCCTGCACCAGCTATACTTATCTGGCGCTTTCAATCACATATTTACTCACTTTCAAATATTATCACAATGAAACGATTTGTCAATAAACTTCCTTGTAAAAATGTTCTATGACAAGTTTCTTTAAATATATTTAATCACAGCCCTTTACACTAACACTTTAAAGTGCTAAAATTTATAACAATCATTATATTTCGATTATACTTATATGTATATATAATTAATGTTATTAAATTGTAGGAAATGAGGTTAAGTATATTATGGATTGTAAAGTTGGTTTTATAGGCTTCGGGCTTATCGCAGGTTCTATCGCACACGCACTTAAGGAGTCTGGTAATAATTATAATATAGCTGCAACAAGCAGAAGGCTTGAACCTGTATATGAGGCTAAAAAAGACGGGGTTGTGGATGATGTACTTGACTGCGTTGATAACAGGCTGGCTGATTGTGATTTTATAATACTCTGCACACCTGTAATAACTATGAACGATTACCTTAAGCAGTTAAAAAATATAGCCAAAAAAGACTGTATAATAACTGATGTCGGAAGTGTAAAGACTTCTATACATAATGCTGTCAAAGAGCTTGATATGGAGGATATGTTTATCGGCGGTCATCCTATGGCTGGCTCAGAGCTTACAGGCTACGCTAATTCCTCAGCAGCTATTATGAAAAATGCGCGCTATGTAATCACTCCTACCGCCAAAACAACAGACGCCCAGCTTGAACGCTTTAAAGCACTTATATGTGATATGAAGGCAAACCCTATAGTTATGGATTATGCAACTCACGACAAGACTGTTGCTGCCATAAGCCACCTTCCACATCTTATCTCAACAGCACTTGTAAAGCTTGTTTCAAAGCATGACGACAGTGAAAAGCATATGCAGATGCTTGCCGCCGGAAGCTTTCGCGATATGACAAGGGTTGCCGCTTCATCCCCTGAAATGTGGGACCAGATATGTGCCTCTAACTCTGAAGATATAAGCGCACTCCTTGGCGACTACATAGATATACTTAGTGAGATTAAGAATAATATTGATAATAAAACTCCTGGGTATGTCAATGAGCTTTTTGAAATGTCCAGAGAGTATAAGAATTCATTTAGGAAATAACAAGTTATCAAATATTATATTTTGTAATTATATTATCAAAAAAGAATACTCGGTCACAACCGAGTCGGCTGTGACCGAGTATTCTTTCAATTCATATTTCTGCTTATCCCTATAATGTGTTCCACATTGTATGATTTCAATATTATTATTTTCTATTCTGAAAACAATATTACACCCTGAAGCATCCCCCACCAATAAACTCTCTCATTATTGAGTTAATTGGAACATTGTCTGCTGGACAAGGAAGGAAATATGCTAAGAACTTAAGTAATCTCTTAGCCTCCTGATATTCCGGGTCATCCTCTGTTATTGAGAAAAGCAATGGCTCTACTATTGGCTTTAATATGCATAATTCATATGCCATAGCTGAGTTAAACATAGCATCCGCTTCCTCCTGATAAGGGAAAATATTTTTCTCCTCACCCTTTCTTACAGACTCCCACATAGAAAGAGTCTTCTTGGCAGAAGCACCCCTTGTACGGTAATCTCTTGCCATACGTCTTATAAGACGTCCATCAGTTGTTGCTACTCTGTTGTGCTCATCAACATTAAGCTGTGTAAGCGCACTGATATATATTTTAAACTTACTTTCAACAGGAAGTGAATACGAAAGTTCATCATTCAGGCAGTGGATACCCTCTATTACAAGAATATCCTCATCACCTAACTGTAAATAATCGCCATTGTATTCCTTTCTTCCTGTCACAAAGTTAAACTCTGGAAGTTCAACTCTCTCACCTTTAAGAAGAGAAGTCATATGGTCATTGAAAAGCTTTATGTCTATTGCGTGGATATCCTCAAAGTTATAATTGCCATTCTCATCAACAGGTGTCTGCTCTCTCTCCACAAAATAATTGTCAACGCCTATGGCATGTGGCTTAAAACCGCTTGCACGAAGCTGTATTGATAATCTGTGTGAAAATGTTGTTTTGCCGGAAGATGATGGACCAGCTATCATTATGAACTTAATACCATCTCTTTTCTTAATCTTATTGACAATATCAACTATCTTCTGTTCCTGAAGTGCCTCCTGAACAAGAATAAGTGAATTAATATCACCGCTTATTATATGCTCATTAAGCGATGCAACAGTATCAACACCAAGCATATCTGCCCATTCACTTGTTTCTTCAAGCACATTAAAAAGCTTTGCCTGTGGTGCGAATTCTGGCACAGTCTTCGGTGACTCTTTTCTTGGTAGCTGGAGTACAAAGCCTTTATCATACTTAAACAGGTCAAACACACCAAGTATTCCTGTGTGTGATGCCATATAGCCATAGAAATAATCACTGTAATCTTCTATGTTGTATACATTTACATATGAACTTATTCTGTACTTGAAAAGACGTGTCTTATCGCTCATGCCATGCTCCTCAAAAAGCTTAATAGCCTCAGAGGTCTTCATTCCTGCCTTCTTAATAGGAATATTAGCTTTAACATCCTCTAACATAACTCTCTTGACTTCTGCGAGGAATTCTTCTGTTATCGTGAAATCTCCCTTGATTTCACAGTATAAGCCCTTGCTTAATGAGAATTCCACTGAAACTTTTTTTATCTTCTTTTCCTTATCTATCTTATGTATGGCATTAAGCATAAGAAGCAGTACACTTCTCTTATAAGTTTCATTACCTATAGAGTCGCCTACTGTTATGAATTCCACCTTTTCATCCTGTATTTCCCTGTCTGATATTTCTGTCAGCTTTCCGTTGACCTTTGCCATAATAATATCATACTCATAATTAGCCGCAGCTTCTGCTGCCATCTGTGATAATTTCATATTAATCCTCATTTCTGTGCATCTTGCGCACAACAACTTAATTCAGCCTTTCTGTTATACTCAATATCAGCTTCAAGTTCCTGTAATCTTTTTTCTATCGCGGCTGATGGCTTCTTGACATTCTGTTCCTTAAGTGACTTCTGTATACTTATAAAGCTGCCATATTCCTTATCAAGATATTCTTTTAATACTTCTGAGTGGTTATCTATAAGATATCTTCCATACCTCAGCTCTTCCTCTGTATACTCTGCTGCATTTTTTTCCTGCAAATGTGTATTATTATTGTATACAGCTCCCTCTGCCATATCATGGTACACGCAATCCATTATAAAATAATACTTTCCCTCATCTTTTATCATCATTTCTGATAATATATCTATGCCGTTCTCTAACAGATATGCCCTGAATTCGCGAACCTCTGACTGCGGAGAAAGTATAAGCTGCATACCATTACTAAGCCTGTCTTTGCCGGCTTCGATAATATCCTTCATAAGCTTTCCGCCCATTCCGCATATCGTTACCGTATCCACATCATCTTTCTGTATGCCACAAAGACCGTCTGCAAGTCTTATAGTTATATTATCATCAAGTCCATATGAACTTATATGCGCCTGTGCTCTCTCCAAAGGCTTTTTCCTCACGTCACACGCATAGACACACTCTGATATTCCATTCTGCACAAGATATATAGGAAGATATCCGTGGTCTGTGCCTATATCTGCAACTCTTGCCCCCTTGTATACAAGTCCGGCAGCACTTCTTAGTCTGTCCGATATTTTCAATAATTCCATATAACTTCCTTATTTTATTATTTATTATTTATACAATTAGAATATTGCACAAATATGTCGTATTATAAGGACATATTTTACTTAATCTATTGAAATGTATCTGTATCATACACAAAAACAAATTATTTTTGTGTATTTTTTACATCTACTCACTTATAGCTTATTGCTTAATTTACAAAAATCAGGATTAGACCTGCATGTCCACAAGTTAATCCTGATTTGTAATCGTTCGCTATAATATACCTAAACTCAAGCCGTACATAACTATATTATGTTTAATTAAAGCGTTATGTTAAACATTTGTCTTCTATACATCTGTAAGTACATAACTATATTATATTTAATTAAAGCTCCTGTCATTATCCTGATATTAGTCAAGATAATCCTTAAGCTTACGGCTTCTGCTTGGATGTCTTAACTTTCTTAAAGCCTTGGCTTCAATCTGTCTGATACGCTCTCTTGTAACGTTGAATTCCTTACCAACTTCCTCAAGTGTTCTTGCTCTTCCATCATCCATACCAAAACGAAGTCTTAATACCTTCTGCTCTCTGTCTGTAAGAGTTCCAAGAACTTCTACAAGCTGTTCCTTAAGAAGTGTTGAAGCTGCTGCCTCTGCTGGAACTGGAACATTATCATCCTGAATAAAGTCACCAAGGTGGCTGTCTTCCTCCTCACCGATAGGTGTTTCAAGTGAAACAGGCTCTTGTGAGATTTTCTGTATTTCTCTTACTCTCTCAACAGGAATATCCATAGTTTCTGCTATTTCCTCTGGAGATGGTTCTCTTCCTAACTCCTGTAAGAGCTGTCTTTGTACTCTTACAAGCTTATTGATAGTTTCAACCATATGAACAGGAATACGTATAGTTCTTGCCTGGTCAGCAATAGCTCTTGTGATAGCCTGTCTTATCCACCATGTTGCATATGTTGAGAACTTATATCCCTTACGGTAATCAAACTTTTCAACAGCCTTTATAAGACCAAGATTACCCTCCTGAATAAGGTCAAGGAACTGCATACCCCTGCCCACATAACGCTTTGCAATACTTACAACAAGACGTAAGTTGGCCTCGGCAAGTCGCTTCTTAGCTTCCTCATCGCCCTCTTCCATTCTCTGGGCATACTCTATTTCTTCCTCTGCACTAAGAAGAGGTACTTTACCTATCTCCTTTAAGTACATTCTTACAGGGTCTTCAAGACCGATACCATCTGGAACTGAGAGGTCAATCTTTTCAATATCAATATCATCTTCATCAGAAAGAATGATATCATCCTCTTCCACCTCATCATCGTTCATCTTGACATCTATATTACAGCCTTCAAGGAACTCAAACACCTTTTCCATCTTATCAGCTTCAAAGTCTGTATCCTGAAAATAATCCATAATCTCCTTATAATCAAGGACATTTTTCTTCTTTCTGGCTATTGCAAGGATACCTCTGCACTTATCCATGAACTTTTCCTGCATTAATCTTGCTGCTTCTTCCTCTGAAAGCTCCTGCTGTGCCGGTTCTTCCTTCTTAGACTTCTTAGGCTTCTTAGCAGCCTGCTTTTCTGATGAAGCTGTATCAGCCTTCTTTTTAGTTGTCTTCTTAGTTTCCTTTAATTCTTCTTCGTTTAAGTTTTCCTTCTTTACTGCCATTACAATGGTCCACCTTTCGCATGTATTACAAATTAATGTGAATATTATTTAACTTCATCTGCCTGCCTATGATATCCTGCATCGTCTTAGCATCTGTCGCATGTTCAAGCTTATAATCAAGACTGCTCTTCTTAACCCTGAGTACTGTATCATTCAGTGTCTTCTCTCTTTCTGACTGGCTGAGAGAGTCGCTTAATTCTGCGCTGAACATAGCTGCTATCTCACTATGCATTTCACCATCACTATATGAGCCTATAATCGCAGCCGGATTAATGCTGCCACTCTCATACTGTTCGTATATTTTAGCTGCAACATCCTTAAACAGCGGGTCTATAAAGTCTTCTGGCTGTATATATTCCCTCACCTTATCATATATATCGCCATCTTCTATCATCCACGTAAGCAGAATTTTCTCTGCCTGCCTTACACCATCTTCTTTTTTCTTTCTTACCGGTTCAGCCCTTCTTACAGGAGTCACATTATTAGTGATAATTCCGCCCTGACTTCCAATCCTGATAACCATCTGGCGCATACCATCCTCTGGTATCATAAACTGCCTGCATACAGCCTTCATATAGTTATCTCTCTCAAGCTTCTCACTAAATGCAGCAAGCTTCTTAGCTACTTCTCTTTCAAATGCGGTTTCACTCTCAGGGTCGCTTCTGTTATAATTCTTCTCTATTATACCGATTTCATACATAAAGCTGTTCTCCGCCTTATCTATACGCTCCTGAAATGCTTCTGCGCCAAGTGCCTTGATGAATTCATCAGGGTCTTTATATGGCCGCATATTAATAACTCTCGTTGAAAGTCCCGCTTCCTTTAATATAGGAATAGCCCTTAAAGCTGCCTTAACACCTGCTTCATCACTATCATAGGTTATAAGCACATTATCCGTATATCTTTTCATAAGACGTGCATGTCCCGGTGTCAGTGCCGTACCAAGCGATGCCACAGCCTGATTAAAACCTGCCTGATGCATAGATATAACATCCATATAACCTTCACATATTATAAGATTATTCTTTCTTGCACTCCTTGCCACATTAAGTCCATACAGATTCTTACTTTTATCAAAAAGCTTCGTCTCCGGTGAATTCAGGTACTTGGGCTTTCCATCCCCCATAACACGGCCACCGAAGCCGATAACTTTATTATTGATATCCATAATAGGAAATATGACCCTGTTCCAGAACTTTTCTCTTACACCTTTTTCGTAAGTAAACAGTCCCGACTCCTTTAATATCTCGTCATCATATCCCTTTTCCTTAAGCATCCTGTACAAATCACCAGTAAGCTGGGGTGCGAAGCCTAATCCAAATGTATTGATAGTCTTATCCGAAAGCTGTCTTCCCTTAAGATAAGCAAGTCCGTCCTGTCCGGCAGGCGACTTTAACTGATGATAATAAAATGTAGCTGCTATCTTGTTAATCTCAAGCAGCTTTGTCTTAATATCTCTTTCACGCCTGTCATCCCCTGAGTACTCCATAACAGGAAGGTCAACACCTGCCCTGTCCGCAAGCAGCTTTACTGCCTCTGGAAATGTAAAGTTCTCATATTCCATAACAAATGTTATGACATTACCACCAACTCCGCATCCAAAACAGTGATACATCTGCTTTGTTCCTGACACAGAAAATGATGGTGACTTTTCATTATGGAATGGACATAATCCAACATAAGAACTTCCACTCTTCTTAAGCTTTATATAACCGGAAATAACATCAACTATATCGTTGCGTGACACAACCTCTTCTATTACTTCACTTGAATATATTGGCATATTAACTCTTCTTTCCTTATGTAATAGTAAGACTTAAAAACTGCCTACCTTTATTGTATTCAATGTTATTGTCGAATTTCCTTTTTTTATTTTACATTTTTAGATAATTTTTTATTTTCTGGTAGCTTATTATAATAATATTATACTGGTTCATCTGTCAAGCTCTCGGTAAGCATTTTCTTTATTAATTAATATAATAATTATAATATAATTGCTAAAAACAAATTCTACCTATCAATTGTATATTTGTATCGCTATATTCGTCCACAATTCATGTTTTTTATATCATTAATCAACATATAAAGCTCTCGTAGCATAAATATATATTTAATATGCTTTTAATAAATATCACATTTTCCCTATACTATACAATCGCATTTAATACATATTTTAATTAATATTGAAAATTCGCGTATCATAAAATCACATTTTAATGAACTCCAACCTAAGATATAACACCTCCAACTGCTCCGCATAATATGCACAGTGCTGCACTCTTTACCATCTGGGCAATATCCGATGACATACCTTTATTCACAGCTATCGAAACAATAAATAATATAAGAAAATATATCACTCCATACAATGCGCCCCACATAAGCCTGTTGCGTTTCATACTTTTGGCAAGCAAAAGACCTCCGCACAGAGCTGAAAGACCATATGTAACATATATCCCTACTGATATTATGCTGTCTGAAACCCTGAACTTATACAGGCAGAATGAAAGCAGCAGAAGTGCCGCAACTGTTATAACATAGCCCGCTATAAGTGTCTTTAATATAACTGATACTTTATTCATACATACTCCTGACTGCACCACTGAACCTGTGGATAACAGCCATCTACATTCATTATTCTCTATATAATATGAGATATCTGTATGCTATAGACTACATTTTGCAGTTCTGTTAATGGCTAATCTTTAAAATGCTATATATGGCTGTAAACAGTAACATTTTCTACTTTAACAGCAGTTATCATCCCTTGACAGTCCTTTACCAATACTGTAAAATGTTAAAATATAACACTTAAATGTGTTAACTATATTTTATATTAAGGATTGGAGGAACATTTCCTTGGACACTGACAGTTATATTCAACTTATAACTATTATTATTTTATTATTTCTTTCAGCTTTCTTTTCATCTGCTGAAACCGCATTTATGACGGTAAGCCGTATAAAAATCCGCTCGCTTATGGACGAAGGTAACAGGCATGCTGCTTTAGTAGCTAAGATTATCGACAATTCAGGCAAGATGTTAAGTGCTGTACTTATTGGTAACAACATAGTTAACATATCATGTTCTGCTCTTGCAACAACATTTACTATTAATGTATGGGGCAGCTATGCTACTGGTATCGCAACTGGTGTTCTTACTCTGTTCGTTCTTATATTCGGAGAGATAACCCCTAAGAATCTTGCTTCAAAGTTTAACACTAAGCTTGTATTATTATATGCGCCTGTTATATATGGACTTATGATTATACTGACACCTGTTATTTTTATAGTTGACCATCTTGCAGGCATAGTATTAAAACTCTTTGGCGCTAGCTCCAAAGGCAACTCCAACACTATAACAGAAGAAGAGCTTCGTACAATAGTTAAGGTAAGCCATGAAGAGGGTATCATAGAAAAAGACGAACGACAGATTATTGATAATCTTTTCGACTTCGGCGACACATCTGTCAAGGACGTTATGATACCACGTATTGATATGACAGTTGCTGATGTGAATTCATCTTATGATGATATTATCACACTTTTTAAGAGCACTATGTATACACGTATTCCTATATATGAAAATGATACTGACAACGTTATAGGTACACTTAATATAAAGGATCTTATAGTTACTAACGTTGATGATTCATTTAATATAAGGAAGATTATGCGTGAGCCTTTCTTTACATATGAACATAAGAACACGTCTGAGTTGTTTAAAGAAATGCAGCTTAAGCGTTACAGCATAGCTATTGTGCTAGATGAATATGGTCAGACAGCCGGTATGATAACAACGGAGGATCTTTTAGAGGAAATCGTTGGTGAAATACGTGATGAATATGATACTGACGAAAAAGATGACATGACTAAGATTCGTGAAAACACTTATCGTATCAATGCTTCATGTAAGCTTGATGACATAAATGATGAATTAGGAACCAAACTTTATTCAGAGGATAACGATTCACTAGGCGGATTCATATCAGAAAAACTTGACCGCATACCTAAAGCAGGCGATAAGCTTACTATAGATAATGTATGGCTGTTTGTCGAGAGGTCATCTGCTAACAGGGCAGAATCTATTATACTTAAGCTGATTGATAAGCCTTCGGATGTGAAGGCGTAAGTCAAAAAACTTCATAACTATACAATAACTTATTGTCTGTCTATAATCATAAATTTAAAAAGCCGTAATACAGGTCTGGATATAATATTTCAGACTGTATTACGGCTTTTTATGTATATCCTAGATTTCGCACAGTGCCGTACAATAACATATTACACCGCACATCTACATATACTAATATACAAAAAGGGATGCAACAATTTGCTATAAAATGTTGCATCCCATTATAAATTCTTGTTAATTCGTATTCTTAATTACGTTTTATATATCGTCATATTCCCTCAACACTTTAGTACATTTTTAAATAAAATTATTTCTAAATTATTTATTAACCATCATCACATGTCAGTTAATAAATATTCAGAAAACTATGCACTAAGAGTAACATTTACAGATTAACTTTAAGAAACACAGAGTCCCTGTCATCCTGCTTTATGCCAAGATATCTCTTGGTTATCTCATATGATGAGTGATTGTATATATCCATAAGCAGAGCCGGCTGTGTTCCGCACTTCCATGCACAGTAGCCGAACGTCTTTCTCATAGAATGACAGCTTATTCCCATCTCCATATTAAGCACATATGCCGCGTGCTTTATTATCCTGAATGCCTGCGAACGGCTAAGGTGTGTCCCCTCGTATCTTCCTGTAAATATATAATCTCCTTTTTTCACATAATCAAGCGACTCCATATACTTTCCAAGACCGCTTTTAATACTGCCATTAAGGGCTATTCGTGACTCTTTTCCCGTCTTCTTCTCATACATTATTATATGCTTCTTAAAGCACTGCTTATCAAAGTCGTATACTTCTCCCCACTTTAGTGCAAGCAGGTCACTTATTCTCAGCGCTGTATTAACTCCCATACATATCATTGCATAATTCCTTAAATTAGGCTCCTTGTCAAGATAAAATCCACGAAATGCCTCCAGTTCATCAGTACTTCTTATTGGTTGTGATGTACTCATATGTTATTACCTCCATCTATATGTTTTGGGATGCAACATTTTATAGCAGATTGTTGCATAGACAAGGAGGTTAATGTGTTAAAACTCACTATCAAACCCGGCGAATTCATTAATATCGGTGATGACGTGAGGGTTATATATTCTGGTGGCTCTGAGGGCAATATCCATCTTCTTATTGATGCGCCAAGAGAGCTGAATATCGTACGAAGCAAGGTTCTTGCAAGAAACAGCGCTAACAGCTCTGATTCTGATAAAAAAACTTCAAGATTCATATCACCTTACTACGCTGAGCAGGGACTTTCTCCTGAAACACTAAACAAGATACGCCGTCTTATCAAAGAAGATAAGCAGGCACGCAAATCTAATGATAATACGCAGGGTTAGCATGGTAACACTGCTTATTATATATCTTTCATAAGGGGAACGGATTCCCCTCTGACAAATATTTTATTTACACGGAGGTATGTATTATGGTAATACAACACAATTTAACAGCAATGAATGCTAACAGAATGCTTAATGTAACAACTTCAGCTCAGTCTAAGTCAGCTGAGAAGTTATCTTCTGGTTATAAGATTAACCGTGCCGCTGATGATGCAGCAGGTCTTTCAATTTCTGAAAAGATGAGAAAGCAGATCCGCGGACTTACACAGGCTTCTTCTAACGCACAGGATGGTGTATCTGCTGTTCAGACAGCTGAAGGTGCTTTAACAGAGGTTCACTCAATGCTTCAGAGAATGAACGAACTTGCTGTTCAGGCTTCTAATGGCACTAACTCTCAGTCAGACCGTAAGTCTATCCAGGATGAAATAGATCAGCTTACATCTGAAATCGACAGAGTTTCAGAGACTACTAAGTTTAATGAAACTTATCTTTTAAAGGGTGACCCTACTACAACTTCTGATGCTACTTTTATGAAATCAGCATATAATGTAGGTGATTTATACTTAAAAGGAAGTAAAACTAAGCTTGATTCCGATGGATTAAAAGAAGCTCTTGCAAATGGAGAAAAAATATATACTAAAGATGCGGATAACACTCAAGATGATACTACTATAGCTGTAAAAGGTGAAAATTACGCATATGTAACAAAGCTATACGATGTAGATGGAAAAGAAGTATCTGCTGCAAACGTAAAAGCTGGTTTAAAAGCTGATGGAACGGCTGCTACAGATTATTATACAAGCTCTGCTGCCGAAAAAGGTGTTCAAAATAAAACAACTATGAAAATAGCAAAAGCTGATGCCGTTAACTTTACAGATAGTGTTACTGTTGATGGAGCATTATCCTTCAGCCTCCATGTAGGTGCTGATTCTGCTGATGATAACAAAATCACTGTTAAAATCGATTCTATGAGTGCAAAAGGTATCGGTGTTTATGGTCTTAAGGTAGACACAGAAGATGATGCTACAGCAGCTATCGACCGTATATCAGAAGCTGTACAGAAGGTATCATCACAGCGTTCAACTCTCGGTGCTGCACAGAACAGACTTGAGCATACAATTGCTAACTTAGACAACGTTGTTGAGAATACAACATCTGCTGAATCTCGTATCCGTGATACAGATATGGCTCAGGAAATGGTTAACTACAGCAAGAACAACATTCTTGCTCAGGCAGGTCAGTCAATGCTTGCTCAGGCTAACCAGTCTAACCAGGGTGTTCTTTCACTCCTTCAGTAGTCATAACAGCATTTATCTGAGTGACAACTTAAAAATAAAAAAAGATATTCGTCTATGTTCCATGCACATAGACGGATATCTTTTTATTATATGAATATTTCTAACTGATTTATATACATATATAGCATGTAATACCATTTATTAATACATATACTGACAAGACAGATTTAATGTCATTTCATATCTCATCAATACCATGATAGACATTGCAATATGATATAAACTCCATTATACCACATTAATCAGCTGTCTTATTCCATAAGCTTAAATGCGCCAACTAATTCCTTAAGTCTGTCAGCCTGTGATGAAAGCTCTTCACTACTTGCTGAACTTTCCTCAGCCATAGCTGTGTTCTCTTCTACAACAGCAGCTATCTGGCTTGCAGCTTCTGATATCTGCTTAAGAGCCTCTGACTGCTGTTCAGATGCTTCAGATATCTCACCAATATTGGCTACAAGTTCATTAGTTCTCTCAACAGATGCCATAAGCTTATCTGCTGCTATATCAACCATCTGCTTTCCTTCTTCTATGGCATTGATAGCCTGAACAATAAGTTCTCCTGAATTCTTAGCTGCCTCAGCACTCTGTGCTGCAAGGTTGCCTACCTGTGTAGCTACTACAGCAAAGCCTCTTCCTTCTTCACCAGCTCTTGCCGCCTCTATAGAAGCATTAAGCGCAAGAAGGTTAGTACTTGAAGCTATCTCATTGATAGTATTGATAATGCTGCTTACCTGCTTAGAATTCTCACTGATTGTATCCATCGCCTTTACGATTTCCTGCATCTGTGTATTGCTTTCGACAATCTCTTCGCCGACCTTCTTAGCCATTTCATTAGCTGTATTAGCATTGTGGGCGTTCATATTTACCTGGTCAGATACATTGGCAATAGTACTCTGTAACTCCTGAACTGAGCTTGCCTGGTCTGTAGCACCTTCTGTTATAGACTGTGCTCCATCTGAAAGCTGGCTTGCATTAGACGCTACCATATCTGCTACGCTGTTTATTTCTGAAAGTGTCTTTGATAAATCTTTAATAACCTTAATAAGTGAGGCTTCTATCTCCTTAAAGTCACCTACATGTTCAACTTCAGGCGCTATGTTAAAGTTACCATCTGCCATCTCATTAAGACCTCTTGATATATCCTTGATAATCTCATTAAGTCTTTCTGACATTTCTGTAAACTTATTAGAAAGCTGTCCTATCTCATCATTATATTCTGACTGTGGTCTTGCTGAGAAATCACCCATAGCAAGCTTGTCTGCCACTTCGACAACACCACTTATTGGCTTTATATACTTCTTAACAAGACGTGAACTTATGATAACAATAACAGCAAGTGTTGCGATTGCTATAATAACCATAAGCGCAACAAGTATTATTGTCTTGCTTAAAAGGTCCGTCTTATTCAGTGCACTGGCAGCCCACCATGTCTGTCCTGCCGCACTTATTGGAGAGTAATATCTTACTACCTTTGCTCCACTATCTTTCTTAGTTGTTACACTAAAGCTCTTTCCTGTATCAATTCCTGACTGTATCTTTGCATACTGGCTTGATGATATAAGGCTGCTTAACTTCTGTCCTGTATATTCATCTGACTCACTATCATATACGATTGTGCTGTCACCTGTTAATACATCAACATACATTGTCTTGTAATCAGAATCTGATGAACGGAGATTACTGAATGTACTTATATTGATATCAACAAGAATAACCCCCTGTGTCTTTCCCTGATATTCAATAGGGAATGAAGCACTTACCATCTTAATGCCCTGGTCTTCATAAGGGTCAGTAAAGCAGTTCTGCTTTGTAGTAGCCGCATTCTTATAGTAATCCTGTGAACCATATGATGTGTATGCACCATAGCTCTGTACATTACCTGTCTTCGCATCAGACTCACTTACATACACTGTATAATCCTTTATAGAAGGGTCAAATGCATCAGGTTCAAAGAACACACCAACACCTGCAATTCCCTCGCTGGCTGTTACTGTTGAAGTTGCAACGCTGACCATGAACTCTTCCATCTCTTTATTCATCTCTTGTAACTGGATATCATATACGCTGCTCTTTGCAGTCTCACCACTATATCCTGTCTTACTGTATTCATCATACTTATCAGTTATGTAATCCTGAAGTATAGTAGCTGTATTAGCCGCTGTATCTATTACCTCCTGTACTGAAAGTCCATTCTGAGCTGCAATACCTTCAAACTCACCACTTATACTTGAGCTCAAAAATCTTGCTGCTATACTTGCACTTATAATTATCATAAGTGTAAGACATAATCCAAGAAGACAGCCTACTGCAACAGATATCTTATAAGTCAGTTGTCTGTTTCTGAACTTCTCCGCTGCACTAGCTTTAACTTGTTCTCTTTTTTTACCCATCTCAATTCCTCCTATAGGTATAAAATATAGACATTATATATCACGTTCTTCATTACAGACTACATACATATAATAATGCAGCACATCCACTTCTTCCAATACACGACAATAAAATCTGTTGTTATCATAGTACTATTGAGTAACAAATTCAACATTTTTTTACAGTTTTTAATATTTTCGACATTATTTTTTATATATTTTTTATATTTATATAATTATTGTATAATAAAATATCATGTACTATTTGTTTTAAAACATCTAGTACATGACACTATTTATTAGATATCTTTTTGTTCCATAGACTTCTCAGCCTTATCTACTTCCTCTTTTGTATACTCTGTGAGTATCTGTTCCTTAGTAAGCCCAAGCTTGAGCATAACTTTGATAGCCTGTATTCGTTCCCTTTTTCCACCACGTTCTATAAATGCTTCACTCCACTCAAACATACCAGTCACACTTCATTCTAATTCAGCCGTCATTTTTAAGTTATATTTCTGTTCTAAAAGAGCTTTCTTTTCTATATAACATAATTATCAATACCATTACCTGAATTAATAAGGTCAGCTATTGTTATATTGCCAAAGTAATCATTAATAGTCTTCTCAAAGTTCTCCCACATTGTTATTGTCTTACACTCTGAAAGCTTAGGACACTTGTTAGGCTTATTCTCAAGACATGCCACAGGTGCAAGTGAACCTTCCGTGCACTGTAAAATACTAAGAACTGTATATTCTTCAGGTCTTCTTGACAGCTTATAACCGCCTCCCTTTCCACGAAGTGATGTAAGGAAATCATTCTTACTTAGCATAGAAACTATTGACTCAAGGTATTTCTCTGATATTCCCTGTCGTCCTGCTATATCCATAAGTGTTATATATTCTCCATTATCGTGTTCTGCAAGGTCAATCATAACCCTGAGCGCATATCTTCCCTTAGTTGAAATCTTCATATACTTCCTCCAATATCTGTTACAATGATACTTTTATTGTATAAACATACTTTACCACAATGTTTATATATTTTTCAAGTTTATTTTGAATTTTTCTATATTTCCCGAGTTGAATATATGATATTTCGAGTAATTGACTAACTATAACCTGTCTTTATATATTGCAAATGCTTTTTATGAAAATATCATTTTATACTATCCTCCACACACAATGCCCCATACCCCGTTACCGGATTAGGTGTCTGTGTCACACCATCAAGCTGCCTTGCTCCGCTTCGTAGATATGCCTTTAGCTTCTCGCCATACATAAACCTGTCATTTTCCATAACTATCCCCCACTGCATAAGAAGTGCCGCCGCCCCCGTCACAAACGGCGTTGCATATGATGTACCGGTCACGCTTGTATACACAACTCCCTGTCTGGTATCCCTTCTTATACTTATATCCACACCCGGCGCAAGAATATCCGGCTTTATTCCCGCTGTAAGTACATCCGTTAAAGCACTGCCTCTCCCTGAAAATGCAGCATATGCACCTGTATATGAATTATAAGCCCCGACTGATATGCAGCCACCTGCAGTTGCCGGAATAGTTATTGTATCGTATGCAACCGGTCTTATAACACCTGTTGCCCTGTTTAATGATACACTTGCCGGAAGCCATATATTATAAGTTCCCTGACGTACATTTTCACCATAAAGCTGTATTTTCCATATGCCTGATGTTATATAACTTCCCTGTAGCTGTAGATTAATGTATATTTCCTGATAAAGATTATACGGCGAAGGCTCACCTGACAGACTTATGACATTAGTTCTTCCAAGCGTATATCTGCTTATCTTCCCATGTGTCACTATAACCCGTTCAGTGCCATCCGGACTTATAAGCGTTACCCTTATATCATCCCAGTAATACTTCCATATCTGTATATCTATAGAACTCTGATACTCACCAACTGCTATCTCAACTGTATCAGTCTGGGCATTTTTAATGGTACCGCCATAATGGACAGCCTTATCCGCTTCATTTCCGCTTCCTATACATATACTGCATTTATAGCCTGATGCAGCTGCATTTATATAACTCTCAAGCAAAGTATTGCCATTGTGGTCGCCGTAATTCATTCCATAGCTTATATTAATAGCTACCGGTCTGTTATACTCCATCGCCTTTCTTATAATGTAATCTATTGCATCCATAAGGCTGGTTGTTCGCGGAAACTGATTATTATATGAATATCCCATCTTGACAACAATTATATCCGACTCATATGCCACACCGCTCTTTCCACAGGCTATAACTGCCACATTCGTTCCGTGCTGTATATTGTCAAATGCGGGAATTCCCTCATTTTCTTCCTGCGATATATCCCTACCTGTATACACATTTCTATCTTTTCCTATAAATGCATCAATATCCGCAGCACTATACTCCCTCTGTAACGTCTGGTCATATATATCCAGTATCCTTGTACTCCCGTCAGCATTACGGAACTCACTGCTATATATATCAATTCCCGTATCTATTATAGCTGTTATTACACCTTTTCCACTAAGATACTGTATCCCATTATCTGCTATATCGCCAATTCCATGCCCTGTCTGACCTGAGCCAATATTTCCACTTGTATTTTCACTTATACTTTCATTAATATTCCTGCTTATATTCTTATACCCATAAGCCCCCGGCTGACCTACGCGCACATTAGAAGCACACGCCGCAGATTTCGCACGCTCTAACTGGAAGTAAAGGCTCTTTGGCTTTTCTACATAAACTATCTGCGGCTCCTGCGATATAAGTTCTATTGTAGCTTTATCTGTCACTATTATCGCATAATTAAACAACAATTCCCTTACATATACATTATAATTTGCTTTTATATTCTCAAGATTTCCTGTATACCTGACAATTATTTCCCACGTATTATCACGCCAGTTAAAGCCTGTGCTTAGGCTTTCCGAGCTTTCCAGTTCCTCCCTTGTCGCATCCAGTGATACATTCAGAAGATTTTCTATTTTCTGGTTCATATTCCACCATATAATTGACATTAATAATACATATTCAGAATAAAAAAGCATATTCATAACCATACAGGTTACAAATATGCTTTACATTAAATATTCTTTATATCATGTCTTTTTGATAAATTCTATTCTGCACTTAGGGCACTTAATACTTATCCTGCCCTTGCCTCTTGGAACTCTTATCTTCTGGGAACAGCTAGGACACTTAAATATCTTATGTGTCTTATTATCTGCAATTCTAAACTTTATCTTATTAATCTTACCAACAACCTTGTAGTGAAATCTAAGATATCTTTCATTCTCCTCTGAACGCTTTGAGATATTACGCGAAAACACCCTGAAATATGTATATATAATACCAATCAGTGCTATGGTATATATCACATTATTTCTTGCAAACATAGTGATGATAAGAAGTACTAAACATATTAAAGACAAATTCCTTGAAAGCTGATCCATCCCATATCTTCCATACATGAATCTTGCCATCTTATCTTTAAAACTATTCATCCAATCATCCAGCCTTTCATAATCACTTTATCATATCGTTGCCAGCAGGCAATCACTAGATAATACTCTATCACATATATTATCAAATGCAATTAAAAATATATAAACAATTATGAAATAAGCTGTCCGCTAAAATAAGACATCATAATTAAAAATTTCAAATAAGAATTGATATTAGTATGTCATATAAATGCTTCCGTCCTCTACATCTTTCCAGTAGAACTTATCGTCAAGTATCATATAACTATGTGCTGAATTCTCCTTTGGAATAGATACTGAACCCGGGTTCATATATATATATCCATCTCTTTGTTCACACTTAGGAACATGTGTATGACCGCACAGAAGAATGTCGCCCTCACATAATGCCGGTATATTCTTCTCATCAAGCTTGTGTCCATGTGCAAGCACGATTGAACGTCCGTTAAAGTTAAGATAAGCCTGTTCAGCAAGAACATTAAAGTCAAGCACCATCTGGTCTACCTCTGTATCGCAGTTACCTCTTACGCATATTATCTGGTTGCGAAGCGGATTAAGCATTGCAATAACTTCCTTGGGAGCATATTCTTTAGGAAGGTCGTTTCTTGGTCCATGATATAAAACATCCCCAAGAAGGACTAATCTTTCTGCTTTTTCTTCTTTAAATCTGTCTAACATCTGTCTGCAATAGTAAGCAGAACCATGAATATCTGATGCTATCATTATCTTTGCCATATATTACTCCATTCCCATATATACTGCTTATGCTGCGTTCTTTGTTACCACTAAGGCTGTTATCTGTATACCAGTGTATTGCTATTTCCTGCCTCCAAACCGCCTCATAATTCAGACCGCTATTTATATACCTGCAGTTATATGTCTTATATTTTTATTAATTATGATGCCAGAAAGTTTATATTACTATCATAGCGGCACAATCTGTTTTTGCATCTGACAACCCAGACTACAATAAATATCGTATTCTCAGATTTTATTACATTTTTGTCGTCAGACACAGGCTCAGACCACATTTTACCTCTTACATCATAATTATACATTTACAGTTATTCTACCTTAAACAACCAGACTATGCAAATGTTGAATTTATATTTCTTCTTCGACAAGGCAAACATTCATCACCAAACTTCTCTGACTGATATTTAATGAGTCCCATCTTCAAAGTCCGCTCAATCCTCTGACACATCGAATTCCCATAAATACCATATTACACTGCCTACCTCGACATCTTGTTATCAATATACTTAACAAACCCCAGCACATAATATACAAGTATAATATTAATTGGAAGCTGTATCATATTTTTTGCAAATCTCAATGATAAATAAAATGCAAAACCCTTTCCATACATTATGCTGCACCAGTATGTTCCAAGAAGCACATTGACAAGAAGTGTATCTACTGTCAGTGCAAGTGTGCATCTTAAAAGAAACTTAACATCAATAAGCTTTAAAAAGCTCTTCTTTTCCTTTGAATTACCAGAGTCAAAGTTCTCAGCAACCTTCATATTACAGCCATAGAAGAACAGACCATATATAAAGCCTGCAAGTGCCGCACTTAAAGTCCAGCCCGGAAAATATGCACCCTGTGGTTTAATGACAAACTGTATAAGGTCGCCTAAGCCGCCGCATACAAAGCCCATTACAGGTCCAAACATATACCCTATGGCACAGTTGGCAAGAAATGACACTGAAATTCTTAATGATGGGGTTACCTGAATAGATACAAACACAGCCAGTACTGTGTGAAGAGCCACCAGTAATGCAGCAAAAACCATTGACTTGATGCTCTTGAACTCTTTTGCAGAAAATGCAAAATTTCTTAGTAAAATAGACATAAAAAAACCTCCTTTGCAGTAATCTTCGCTCTACATAGGAGGTTATTCGCCATAGTATGTAGCAGCGGGATGCGGATTATGTATCGCAAGAAAACTTTTCGTCCGTATGGCAACTCCCTGTCCATACAGCACTTAACGCACATATTCCTACTCTGCTTTTTATTTTTTATTAATAGAAAAACGACCATCTGCCATAACAGCTTTAAGCCATCCTTTCTATTTAGGCATTATTATATACATTGTATACACGGTTGTAAAGTACATTTTTTATAATTTTAATATTTTTTTCAGCAACATTTTCTAAAGTGCTTTGCAAAACCTTCAACAGCGGTCAGTATCCACCACTTATTATATCCATGTTATCTTGCAATACGCTGTACTGCCGGCACCTTATAGTCAGAAGCATAACTTAAGTACTGTTGAAGAGAATTCTCAACCTTATACATATCAAGCACTTTCTTCATAAATGCAATAGTACTCTTTTTGTACTTCATATGCTCTAACACATACACAGCCGCAGTATCATTATAGTTTCTTGCAAACTGCTTTGCAAAACGTGCAAACTTCAACTTATTCAGTTGTTCAATATCATAATAATTCTGCATAATCTCAAGTGCTTCTATAACCTTAGCATTCTCAAAATCAAGCTCTACGCTTGGGCGCTTCACATATATATTGCCGACTTCGCATGTCCTTGCCTTTATCACATTAGAATACAGCTCTATCCTGTCACTTTTATATGATGATACCATATACTTATTATACAGTCTGTATCCTATAAAAAGTCCATCATCGTTATTCTCGCCAAAAAAGTAGTTTAACAGCAGTTCTTCCTGATTTTTATCTTTATCTTCTGCCTTAATATACATTCCCTTTCCTGCCCTTACGATAATGCCGTCATCGCACAGCCTCTCGACTGCACGAAAAAACGCATCATGGCTCATTTTGGTAAAGCCTTTTTCATACATGTCATTGGCAACTATAACAGCCCCCTCTGGAGCTTCTTCAAAGTACTTAATAAGCTTATCTCTGTATTTCATATAACATCATTCCTGCCGTATATATATTACACTTCTTCAAGGCTGATAGTTTCTGTATCTTTCTTAGCTTCTTCTTCACCATCTACAGTTTCTGCCTCATCTTCTATCTCAAAGCCAGCAAGTACATCCTCTTCATCTTCTTCTGCTTCCTCTGATAAAGCTTCTTCCTTCGATGCGGCTTCTTCCTGTGATGAAGTCTCCTCTTTTGCTGCTTCAGCTACAGAAGCCTCTTTATCATCTGAAGGCTTTTCACTATCAGCATTATCTGCTGATACATCGCCTTCTCCTACTTCCTCTGACTTATTGATAACCTTTATTTCTACATCATCTGACTCTGGAAATGCTGCTTTTTCATCGAAATCTTCTTCAAAGTCATCCTCTGAGTCATCCTCAACATCCTCATAATCATCTTCATCATCAACATAGAAATTGACTGGAACTACTTCAACATTACTTAAATCAGCCTTACCAATAATGTATACAGTATGTATTCCATCTTCATCAGAATTCTCAACATAATTGCCTACCTTTGCAAGCTTTTTGTCTATATCACATGTTACATTAACACCATCTGGAAGTACGATAGATACATTTGCACATATACTCTCAAAGTTGATATATACATCTTTCTCAAAAACAGCAAGTGAAAGGTCGAGTGTCATCTTGGATGCTATAGCCTTAACCTCACATCCCATAAACTCCTCATCCTCAATCTCAACCATTCTGTTCTCACATACAGCATTGTACTTGCGTACTTCAAGCTCTGCGCTGTCATTTTCTTCCTTTGTAAGCTTGCTCTTGGCTGCCTTAACCTTATCGTATGCAACCTTTCCTGCAACTGCTGCCGCACCTATACCAACAGCCAGCTTCAATACACCATTTTTCTTCTTAGCCATATACCATACCTCCTGATTATTATATTAATTATTTATCTGTTCATCTCTTTTCGAATACACGCAGCCACAATAGTTCTGTCTGTACAGATTATACTCCTTCGACAGCTCTATCGACCTTTTATATCCTTCTTTTTTCTTAAAATCTGACAAAAGATAGTTAGTTCCTGTTTCCTCTGCTACCTTAAGACCTATCTCATTAAGCTTTACACTGTTCTTTAAAGGACTTATCGTAAGTGTTGTGGTAAAATAATCAAAGCCAAGCTCACGCGCAAGCATAGCCGTCTTTCTTAGTCTTAGCTCATAACACTTAAAACATCTCTCACCGCCCTCAGGCTCTCTCTCAAGCCCCTTAACAGTACTGTAGTAAAGCTCAGGTTCATAATCCCCCTCTATGAATTCAACCTTGTTAGGCGCGGGAAATTCCTTTATAAACCTTATCTGTTCCTCAACTCTTTTCTTATATTCAGCACTCTCTGATATATTCGGATTATAATAGAATACTGTAACATAAAAATACTTTGAAAGAAACTCTATACAACTACTGCTGCAAGGTGCACAACAACTATGAAGAAGCAGTGTGGGAGTCTTTCCCTCTGCCTTTAACTGTTGTGCCATTTTCTCAAGTTCCTTGTGAAAGTTCCTGTGTTCAAACGGTATAGCCATACTTACTCCATTCCTGTTAATGCTTTTTTATGCCACAATCTCAGATAAAGCCTCCATAAGCTTATCCATCTGCTCATCTGTGCCAACTGTTATTCTTAAGTAGTTATCTATGCCCGGCTGGTTGAAATATCTTACAAATATCTTCTTTTCCTTGAGCTTTTCAAATATTTCCTTAGCCGGTACGCTCTTATGTGCTGCAAATATAAAGTTTGCCTTAGAGTCAGGGAATGTAAAGCCAAGTTCGCTAAGCGACTTCTTAGCCTTTTCCCTTGTAGTTATAATCTTATCTACACATTCCTCAAAATATGCCTTATCATTGATAGATGCGACACCATACTTGATAGAAGTCATATTCATAGTGTAAGAATTAAACGAAAACTTAACATCATTAAGAGCCTTTATAAGCTCAGGACTACCGAACGCATAACCTATTCTCATACCTGCCATAGAGCGTGACTTTGAAAATGTCTGCACTACCAGAAGGTTATCGTATTCATTTACAAGTTCTAACGCTGACTGTCCGCCAAAGTCAATATATGCCTCATCAACGATGACAACTACATCCCTGTTGTGCTCAATTATATCCCTGACTGTATCAAGCCCCATATATAAGCCTGTTGGAGCGTTAGGATTAGGGAATATAACTCCGCCGTTCTCCTTATAATAATCACTTGCTGTTATGTTAAATTCCTTATCAAGTGCCTGCTTTTCATAAGGTATCCTGTAAAGGTCTGCCCATACACTGTAGAAAGAATATGAGATATTTGGAAAGAGTACCGGCTTGCTTCCATTAAAAAATGTAAGGAAACACATAGACAATACATCATCTGAGCCAACTCCTACAAACACCTGATTTTTCTCCATTCCATAATAATCTGCTATGGCACTGACAAGCTCTGTAACATCAGGGTCAGGATATAATCTTAACTTATCTATATCTGTGCTCTCGACTGCTTTTCTTACCTCCGGTGCAGGTGGATATGGATTTTCATTGGTATTAAGCTTTATGACACCACTGTCCTTAGGCTGTTCTCCCGGAACATATGGTTCTACTTTTCTTATATTATTTTCCCATGCTTTCACTTATTTTTCCTCTTTTCATATCAATTCTCATTTATACGCATTTTTTTCATAATAAGTTTGTTAGTTTTTCTTAACTCCCATTTCTTTTGCCACCTCTGCAAACTTAGGAAGTGAATTAACTATAGTATCATAAGATACACAATATGCCATTCTTACATATCCTGCACAACCGAAGGAAGAACCGGGAACGATAAGTATATTATGCTTCTTTGCCGTGTCACAGAATATATTTTCATCCTCTGTTGGTGACTTTACGAAAAGATAAAATGCTCCTTCTGGCTTAACACACTCAAAACCAAGTTCTGTAAGACCCTCATAAAGTGCCTTTCTGTTCTTGTCATAAGCATCTATATTAACATTTGCATCTAAACACTTAGCTATAACCTTCTGCTGGAGTGAAGGTGCATTGACGAAACCAAGTATACGTGTTGCAACTGAAGCTGCAGCTTTCATATCCTCTGCATCCACAACCTCATCCGGAATAACAAGATAACCGATACGCTCGCCCGGAAGTGAAAGCGACTTGCTGTATGAATATCCAACAATAGTATTGTCATAGTACTTAGTAAGATATGGGACTTCAACACCATCATATGCAAGCTCTCTGTATGGTTCATCTGCAATAAGGAATATTTCTATGCCTAATTCCTTCTGCTTATCTTCCATAATCTTTGCAAGCTTTTTGATAGTTTCCTCTGAGTAAACAACACCTGTAGGATTGTTAGGATTATTGACAATAACTGCCTTTGTGTTCTTATTGATAAGCTTCTCAAATTCGTCAAACTTAGGCTGGAATGTGCTTGTATCAGGAGATACTGCAACAAGCTTTCCACCAAAGTTGCCCACATAATTCTTATATTCACCAAAGAAAGGGGCAAATGTAAGAACCTCATCACCCGGATTAAGAATAGTCTTAAGTACTGTATTAAGACCGCCTGCTGCACCAACTGTCATAACTATATTAGTATAGTTAAAATATGTATCAAATCTTTTATTGAGTGACTGTGCTATAGCCTCTCTTACATCCTCAAAACCTGAGTTGCTCATATATCCGTGAAGGACTACAGAATCTTCTTCATCAACGACTTCCTTAATCGCCTCATTAACCGCTGCAGGCGCTGGCACATTAGGATTACCTAAAGAGAAATCATATACATTCTCAGTTCCATATATCTTAGCAAGTCTGTTGCCTTCCTCAAACATAGCTCTTATTACTGAACTTCCTTTAACAAGTGCTTTCATAGATTCTGCTATCATTATATACCTCATTTCTACGCACATTTTGCGCAATAAGGATTTTGTGCCAGGTGCGCTCAGACACAAAAACCGCGCGTGAAAACATAATTTTCACTTTTTAGACATTATATGTATTAATTATATCAAATCCTGCGATTAATTCAATATTCTATCTGTTATTATCTGTTAAATACCATATTTTTCATAAAAACTCTTTTTTTTCTTATATAAACATTTTAAATGTATTCGTGTCACAGATAAAACGATGTATTTTTATATCCACCAATTTATAGTAATAATATTATTTATATTATTCTTCATAATCCGTTTTGTTAATTACCAGAATATTAAATTCAATTATGATTTATAAAAATTGTCACGAAATACCGCTATAATCCCATCTGAATAATACAATACTTCATATCTGTCATCGCTAAGATACGCATTTACATCGTACCCCTTAGCCCCGCCCCTTAAGTCTATAGCCACATATTCAGCAGACTTATCAGTATAATACAACTCATAAAGCTCACTTCTTTGGGATAGCTTTGCACATAAAAATGTTGTCGCTATTACACTTGCATCGTCAGGTATAACAGAAAGTCCCTCATCAATAGTACTGTACACCTGCTGTCTTTCCTCATCCAGAGTGTCAACTGCCGTCTCAAGCTTTGGAAGATTATATGCCGTGAAAAATATTGTAACAGCCGCCACCACTGAATATATAAGTCCTAACCTCTTCTTAACATCAATATCTGAAAGATTGATAATGACAAGATATATGAGCAGCAGTCCTGAACCAAACACATAATGAAAATATATACTGTGCATATACTGATAATCTGTTACAAGATTAAACAGGACATATGGACCGATAAGGACATATCTTGACCACTTCTTCGTCATAAGCGGAAGAAATAACAGCACACCCATTGTCTGTATTATAAATGTTATGTTATCCACCGCAAATATCTGTGTTACAAGATACGCAGGATTGGCAAATGCAGTCTTTATAACCGAAAACATATTGCCATCGCCCTCAGGTATCATATTATTATAACGTCCTGACATAACACCATTTCCAGCATATTTAAGGAATATACACACACCAAGACAGTACAGTGCAGAAGTTATAAAAAGCACTGCACCTTTCTTTCTCATACATTTATTAAGCAGCATATATAATCCGACAAACATCATAAGCACGCTTGCATCTTCTTTTATGAGCCACACAAGCACCGCAGATATACACATTCCAACTGTATTATCTTTTTCCATAAACAACAGAAATGTACTTAATAACAGAGGAAAGAACATATTTTCATGTATATCATAAAAACAGCCCCCACTCATAACAGGATATAAGCAGTAAATTATTATTATAAGTGCTGTTTCCCAGCCTGACAGCTTTCTGTGCCTGCATATAAGTGCAAGTGGTATGACAGCCGCCGCTATAAGAACCGGCTGTATTATCTCAAGTGCGACCGGTGAGGTAAATATCATATAAAACGGCAGTATAAGATAGAATACCGGTGATACATGGACACACATATGTGACAGAAGATAATCTCTTTCACTTGTCGTTTTCATCGTTCCCGTGGTTTTCATATAATAAAACATCTGTGAGAACAGTCCCATATCAAAGTTAGGTGAACCATAAGACAGATATCTTGTCACCATGCAGAAGCTCACAAATAAAATATATAAACCTCCTGACACAGCCATAATGATTATATATGACTTTTTTGACATGTTAATATGCACTATTCCTGCATATCTTATGCAGTATATTACCGCCATTACAGTAAGTGCACTCATCGCCACAACAAAATATATATCATTATTCTGCAGCACACTCACGCATGCATATAAAAACACTGATGCCACAAGCACTCCACCCTCAATCTTACGTGAAAGTGCCTCATTTTTCTTTTCAAATATATAGTATACAATATACAAAAGAACAGTAAGTATAATCACTGCTGCCGCCATAAACGGAAGCTTCACCATTCTTGCATAATCCAGTGTATTTATTGTTACATTCCTGACATTCATAACTATAGTCTGCATTAAACAAATAAAACACCACGCCGTAAGAAACCTTACGGCGCAGTGCTCTAATGTAATAGCTTTCTTTAAATGGGTTATTATACTATCCATTTGCTATTTATCCCTCTCTTGATGTTCTTTTTTTCTGACAAAATGAGCTTACTTCGTCCCACTACATTATGATACCCATACGAATTGCTCCGCAGCTTTGCTGCTCTCGCAATTAGATGCTGTTAATGTATTCCGTAAGAAACATTATCGCTGCTCCCGTGTCCGCTCTCTTGGCAGTACACTTTGACAGTGAGAAGTAGCCCGCATCTGTGTCAAAGGAGAACTTGGATATAAGTCTGTTTCTTATATCTTCCTCATAGGCTGGAAGGTATCTTGCCATAACACCTCCGATAACCACATCCCTGTCAAATATTACATACAGGTTGTTAATACCAGTTGTAAGATTATCAAGATACTCATCAAATATATGATTACATTCTTCATCATTATCAGACAGCTTCTCAAAAAACTCATCAAGTGTAAGACCTATATCTGTTGATATATTCTTAGTTGAAAGATAGCTCTCAAGACAGCCGTTTCTACCACACATACATTTCTTCCCACCCGGATACAGTGTCATATGTCCAAATTCGCCGTATCTGTTATGCTCGCCTTTCTTGATAGTATTGTTGCTGACACCAGCTCCACCAACACCATCACTTACCATAAGATAAAGCTTTTCCTCAAGATCTTCTTCCTTTAGTGCATTTTCATTCTTATGTGCATACCAGTAATCAGCAAATGCGCCTGCTCTTGCATCATTCTGTACAATATAATTATACTTTATATATCTTGTTATATTGTCCGTCTTATAATTCTTAACCTTAAGAGGTGGTGAGAATATTAACATACTGTTATCAGAGTTAAAAACACCCGGCATAGTAATGCCTACTCCTAACAGATTATCCTCTGATATATGATTAGCCCTTATGACATTATAGGCAAGTTCAGCCACCTTTATACCATAATTGGCATCTGTGCTGAATTCTGTCTTAAGGCTTATCTCATCCTTTATCTCACCACTAAGGTCGATAAGGCTTGTTCTTATCTCGGCTGGACATATATTTACACTTACAGCATATCTTGCAGATGCATTTACAGTTATCATCTGTGCCTTTCTGCCGCCAGTTGAGTCAAAGTTACCCTCAAGAAGTATAAGTCCTTCTTCTTTAAGAAGCTTGATATTCTGGTTAATAGTAGGAAGTGACAGACCAAGAGTATCTGCTATCTCCTGTCTTGATATGCTGTTGCTGTTATATATAAGCTTAAATATTCTGTTTTTATTATACTTTCTAACTTCTGACGTAGTTATTTTCTGTGTTGATATCATTTATTCACCAAATACTGCCTTATAATCTTTCTGGAATTTTTCTATACCTGCATCTGTTAATGGATGATGTACCATCTGCTCTATAACCTTGTATGGAACAGTTGCTATATCAGCACCTGCAAGTGCGCAGTCAGTAATATGTATAGGGTTTCTTACGCTTGCACAGATAATCTCTGTCTGGATATCATAGTTAGAGAATATGCCAACAATATCCTCAATAAGCTGGATACCCGGCTGTGATATATCGTCAAGTCTTCCAAGGAAAGGTGATACATATGCAGCACCTGCTCTTGCAGCTAAAAGTGCCTGATTAGCTGAGAATATAAGTGTCACATTACACTTGATGCCTTCTGCTGAAAGGACTTTAACTGCTTTAAGGCCTTCTACTGTCATAGGAATTTTAACTACCATATTAGGGTGTATTGCTGCTATCTCGCGGCCTTCCTTAATCATCCCCTCAGCATCTACTGTTGTAGCCTTTACCTCTCCACTTATTGGACCGTCAACAATGCTTGTGATTTCCTTTATTACTTCGTTAAAATCTCTGCCTTCCTTTGCTATAAGTGAAGGATTAGTTGTAACTCCACATATAACTCCCATATCGTTAGCTTTTCTGATATCATCTACATTCGCTGTATCAATAAAAAATTTCATATATAATCCTCTTTTCCGCGCACGTTTTTGCGCATAACGAGTTTGTGTCAAGTGCGCGCAGACACAAATCCCGCGTGTGAAAAATCTATTTTTCACACTAATCTCCTCTCATTCTACATAACATCAAACACTGGTTTTAAGGCAGGATATATCTGCCTGAATGTATTATAACGTGAATTGTATCTGTCTGCAATCGCTTTTTGTGGTTCTATTGTCTTACATATCTTAACTATACTGTCTGCGGCTTCCTGAACACTGCTATATTCTCCGGCAGCAACCATTGCAAGCATTGCAGCCCCCATTGAAGGACCTTCCTCTGACTTTAACAGATTGACCTTTATTCCAAGTACATTAGCCATAATACGGCACCACAGCTCACTCTTGGCACCGCCGCCGCACATCTTTGTTTCTGTTATGTTTATTCCAAGTTCTTTTGCAACCTCGAAAGAATCTCTTATTGCAAATGCAACACCCTCAAGAACAGCCTGTGTCATATCTGTCCTTGTGCTGTCCATAGTCATTCCTGTAAATGTAGCTCTTGCGAGCGGATTGTTGTGAGGTGAACGCTCACCCATAAGATATGGCAGAAAATATACATGGTTATTGCCAAGCATATCATCTGTTATACATTCCTGTGCAGCCTTATAATCGGTGTCTTTAAGAATTCCATCCATCCACCAGCCGTTACATGAAGCTGCGCTTAACATACATCCCATAAGATGATAGTTTCCATCTGCGTGGTCAAATGAGTGAAGTGCATTGTTATTATCAACTCCAAACTCTTTGTTTGATATAAATATAGTTCCGCTTGTACCAAGTGATATGTTACACATACCATCTCCGACAGTTCCCGTTCCGACTGCCGCTGCCGCATTATCACCTGCTCCTGCTGCAACGATAACATTTTCTGAAAGACCAAGCACCTCTGCTGCTTCTTTAGTAAGGCAGCCGACCTTTTCATAGCTTTCATAAAGTCTAGGAAGCTGTTCTCTTGATATATCACATATCTTTATCATCTCGTCTGACCAGTCACGCTTTTTAACATCAAGCAAAAGCATGCCTGAAGCATCTGATACATCTGTACAATGTACCCCCGTAAGCCTGTATGCAAGATAATCCTTTGGAAGCATTATCCTAGCTATCTTTTTAAAGTTTTCAGGCTCATTTTCCTTAACCCATAAAATTTTAGGTGCTGTAAAGCCTGCAAATGCTATATTAGCTGTATATTCTGTGAGCTTATCTTTTCCTATGACATTGTTAAGATAATCACATTCTTTAGTTGTTCTTCCATCATTCCACAAAATAGCCGGTCTTATGACCTTATCATTCTCATCAAGTATAACAAGACCATGCATCTGTCCTCCAAAGCTTATACCTGCCACTTCGTCTGCATCGAAACCAGCTACCAGCTCCTTTATGCCCTCACATGTCTTTTCATACCAATCATATGGGTTCTGTTCTGACCATCCTGGCTTTGGAAAGGCTATTGTGTAGCTTTTGGATACTGTATTAACTATATTGCCTGTTGGCTCCATAAGTATAAGCTTCACTGATGATGTTCCTAAGTCAACTCCTATATAATACATAAAACACCCCTTTTTCTTTTTTTACTATTTTTATTTAGAAAAAGAAGCGCAACGTACCTCTATAATACTGCGCTTCTTTTCCTGGCTTACATCTGCATTAAGCAAATGGATTCTCTGACTTGTAAAGCACTCCTGCTGGCTGGTTGTAAGCTATATCTTCAACGCCGATATACTTAAATACATCGAATAAAGCCTTGCCAAAGTGTCCGAATGCAACTGCACCGTGATGTGGATAATTCTTCTCAATAAGTACATGTCTGTAAAATCTTCCCATCTCATTAATAGCAAATATACCGATTGAACCGAATGAACGTGTTCTTACTGGAAGAACCTCACCCTGTGCTATATATGCTCTTAACTGGCTGTCAGATGTACTCTGTAATCTGAAAAATGTAATATCGCCTGGCACAATATCGCCTTCAAGTGTTCCGTTTGTAACCTCTTCTGGAAGTGAACGTGCCATAATCATCTGGTTCTTCATCTCACAGAATGCAAGCTTGCTTGAAGCTGTGTTACCACAATGGAATCCCATAAATGTATCTTTAATTGTATAATTAAACCTGCCCTTGATATCTTCGTTATAAATATCAGAAGGTACTGTATTATTAATATCAAGAAGTGTAACTGTATCGTTACTTACAACTGTTCCTATAAACTCGCTGAGAGCACCATAAATATCAACCTCACATGATACAGGAATTCCCATAGCTGTAAGTCTTGAATTAACATAACAAGGTACGAAACCAAACTGTGTCTGGAATGCTGGCCAACACTTTCCTGCTATGGCAACATACTTTCTTGAGCCCTTGTGTGCCTCTATCCAGTCAAGAAGTGTAAGCTCATACTGTGCAAGCTTAGAAAGTATTTCAGGCTTCTTGTTACCTGCTCCAAGCTCCTCCTCCATGCTCTTTACTACTGAAGGAATTCTTTCATCACCCGCGTGATTGTTATAGCTTTCAAAAAGGTCAAGCTCTGAATTCTCTTCTATTTCAACACCAAGATTATATAACTGGTTAATAGGTGCATTACATGCAAGGAAATTATTAGGTCTTGGACCAAAGCTTATTATCTTAAGATTATTGAGTGCATATACAGCTCTTGCAACCGGAAGGAACTCATGAATCATATCTGCACACTCTTCTGCTGTTCCAACAGGATAATCCGGAATATATGCCTTAACTCCTCTCAACTTAAGATTATAGCTTGCGTTAAGCATACCACAGTAAGCATCACCTCTGTTGCCTACAAGTCCGCCATTAGCTGATGTTTCCTCTGCTGCTGCAACGAACATCTTAGGACCGTCAAAATACTTTGCGAGCATAGTTTCTGATATTTCAGGACCAAAGTTACCAAGATATACGCAAAGTGCATTACATCCTGCCTTCTTAATATCTTCAAGTGCCTGCTGCATATGTATTTCGCTTTCAACTATACAGACAGGACATTCGTAAATATCAGCCTCATCATACTTATTCTTATATGCCTCAACAAGTGCCTTTCTTCTGTTTACTGATAAGCTTTCCGGGAAACAGTCCCTGCTGACAGCTACGATACCAATCTTAATTTCTGGTTTGTTGTTCATTGTAAAATCCTCCATTCTGCCTATACCATGACTACACCCCTGCTACCACTCTCATTTTTATTCCTGATGTGTGTAATCACAGCATAACTTAATTAAATGCAATAACTTCTGATAAAACCTGAATATGGAAAATGCGTACCTGTTACTGCATTTTCCATATCTGGTTATAGTAACCTTGTACTTTTGATAAATACATTGCAAAAAGTTACTTATATAATATTATTTTTATCTGTATTTTGCAATATGTATAGTGATTTTTATTTAATATTTTTAATAAAACCAAACTCTTTACATATCAATTATACATTTTATCTGCTTTCTGGTGTATGCCACTTCCACTCCTGTACTTCTGGTAAGTCCATACCATACTCGCTTATATACTGCTTATGTGCAACTAAAGTATCTCTCATCTTCTGGAGAAGGTATGAGCCCTTGTTGCCAAGCTGTGGAAGTGCATTGATAACAGCCTGTACAAGATGATAACGGTCAATCTCGTTCTGTACTCTCATATCGAAAGGAGTGGTGATTGTACCCTCTTCCTGATATCCGAATACATGAAGATTTCTGTTATGTCTGTAGTATGTAAGCTCATGTATAAGTGTTGGATAGCCATGGAATGCAAATATAATTGGCTTATCCTTTGTAAATAAAGCATCATAATCTGTGTCTGAAAGACCGTGTGGATGCTGTGTATTAGACTGAAGCTTGAATAAATCGACTACATTTATAAATCTAATCTTTAATTCAGGCATATTATCTCTTAATATAGTTACAGCTGCAAGTGCCTCAAGTGTAGGTGTTTCGCCACATCCTGCTATTACTACATCTGGTTCTTCACCCTGGTCATTGCTTGCCCATTCCCAGATACCAACGCCCTGTGTACAGTGCTTAACAGCCTGTTCCATAGTAAGCCACTGTGGTCTTGGGTGCTTAGATGTAACAAGCACATTGACATAATCACGGCTTCTTATGCAGTGGTCAAAGCATGAAAGTAAGCAGTTAGTATCTGGTGGAAGATACATTCTTACTACATCTGCCTTCTTATTAGCTATATGGTCAAGGAAGCCCGGATCCTGATGTGTAAATCCGTTATGGTCCTGCTGCCATACATTTGATGAAAGAATAAGGTTAAGTGAGGCAATAGACTGTCTCCATGGAAGCTGTGAACATACCTTTAACCACTTTGCATGCTGTGCTGCCATTGAGTCTACTATTCTTATAAATGCTTCATAACTTGCAAAGAAGCCATGACGACCTGTAAGAAGATATCCTTCTAACCAGCCCTCGCACATATGCTCAGAAAGCATTGAATCCATTACACGTCCATCTTTGGCAAGGAATTCATCGTTATCCTTAAGGGCATTGTTCCAGTCTCTATTAGTTTCCTCAAATACTTTTCCTAATCTGTTAGACATTGTTTCATCTGGTCCAAAGATACGGAAGTTCTTTGTCTCCTCATTTAACTTGAATATATCTCTTATGAAGCCTCCAAGTTCAATCATATCCTGACCTTCCTTAGCTCCTGGGAAAGGTACGTCAACGCCGTAATCCTTAAAGTCTGGAAGTCTTAAATCTCTTAAAAGCTTACCACCATTAGCATGTGGATTAGCACTTATTCTGTGGTCGCCCTCTGGTGCAAGTGCTCTTAACTCTGGAATTAATCTGCCATTCTCATCAAATAATTCCTCAGGCTTATAGCTTTCAAGCCACTCGTTAAGCTGCTGTAAATGTTCTGGCTTATCCATCATAATAGGTACTTGATGTGCCCTGAATGTACCTTCGATTTCCTTGCCGTCAACAACCTTAGGTCCTGTCCAGCCCTTAGGAGTTCTAAGAACAATCATAGGCCAGAATGGGCGCTCTGTCTTACCTTCTTCTCTTGCTTCTCTCTGTATTTCCTTAATCTCCTCAATGACAGTATCAACTGTTTCTGCCATCTTTCTATGCATAGTCATAGGGTCGTCACCCTCAACAAAGTAAGGCTTCCAGCCACAGCCATGGAAGAAGCTTTCTATCTCATCATGTGATATACGTGAGAATACTGTAGGGTTGCTTATCTTATATCCGTTAAGATGTAATATTGGAAGTACTGCACCATCTGTAACAGGATTAAGGAACTTATTAGAATGCCATGCTGTTGCAAGTGGGCCTGTTTCTGCTTCACCATCACCAACGATACATGTAGTAATAAGGTCCGGATTATCGAATACAGAACCAAATGCATGTGCTATTGAATATCCAAGCTCACCACCTTCATTGATTGAGCCCGGTGTTTCTGGTGCAACGTGGCTTGATATTCCTCCCGGGAATGAGAACTGCTTGCAAAGCTTCTTAAGTCCTGTCATATCCTGACTTACATTAGGATATACTTCGCTGTATGTTCCTTCAAGGTATGAGTTGGCAACAAAGAAATTACCTCCATGTCCCGGACCAGATATAAGTACCATATCGAGGTCATACTTCTTTATAGCCCTGTTCATATGACAGTATACAAAGTTCTGTCCCGGAACAGTTCCCCAGTGACCTACTATTTTCTTCTTGATATGTTCTGGCTTTAAAGGCTCTCTTAAAAGTGGATTGTCCAAAAGATATAACTGGGCTGCTGCCAGATAGTTAGCTGCACGCCAGTACGCATTCATCTTTTCAAGATATTCATCTGTGATTGGCATCTTTTCAACACACATTTCCTTATTCATCTTAACCTAGTACCTCCATTCTGCGCATTATGACGCATACTATGACTTGTTTTATTCTTCATATCATTTCGTAATAGCTTTTATAAATGTACTTTCTAAAAGCAGTTTTATATTATCACATTATGTATAAATGTCAATACACCAATTGCAAAAATACAATTAAAATACAATCCAATTCATCCCGTTATTGAAAGTATTTTGCCTGTAAATTCTTTTTATTATAAATACTGTTTACTATAACTTTTTAAAAACAAGAAAAAATTTAAAAATAATACTTTACAAATATAATTTATAGTGTTATAGTAGCAATATGAAAAGCGCTTATCAATAATCCAATATAGAAAGCATTGGTATATACATAATTGTTATGTCAGTATATTATATAAGATATAGATATCGGGTACATCATTAGTGCTAAGATACCCTTACTACATAACTGCATTAATTATCCTGTCATATGCTTTTGTCTGCTTTAGCGGATATGCTTTTATTGGATTTCTATTTAATCAACTAAGATATAGTTAAGAATTCCCAGCATGTTAAGTCAATTATTAATACAGGTAACATTTATTGTATGTGTTATTTTATTTTGTGTTACTTTGATTTTATTTAGTTATCACAGACAGCTAAACTTACTTTTTTTCATTCAATGTTTATGATGATTTAGTTATAATTAGTTGTAGATTGATATGGTTTGTAGTCAATTTAACATTGTATTTTACACATTCTTTTTGTGCCTGTGTTGACTTGTTTTATACCTAATTGTCACTTACAGCTAATTCACTTATCTTCATTCTATATTTATGAAGATGTAGCTGTAATTAGTTGTAGATTACAATGGTGTGCATATAAAATCACATTATCTTTGTAATGCTATTTTTAACTATAATCTTTAACCTGTCAGGTTATTTTTCCCTTAACTTTATTTCAATATTATATTTATCAGGAGGATTTTCTTATGCATGACATAATAGAACATTACGGAAAAGTTATCATAGCCCTTGCGGGTGTACTTGCAGCACTTTTACTCACTGCTGCCGTTGTCACAACCATTTCAACTAAAACAAAGTCAGCCGTTAACGGCATTGAATACGAATCACAGATTCGCAACGCATTTAACACACCTTAATTATCGTGTTTCTTAGAAAAAGCATTTAAAAGCAGCAAACTAACTATTACAAAGATGTGCTAAGCACAGGTAAAGGAGTATATGAACAGCGCAGATTTAAAAGAACTTATAGACAAAAATAAAGAAGAGCTATTCAGTGAAATATCCGATGAGATAGATAACGAAAAGGTCACTGATATAGAATGGGACGGATATAATCTATGGATAACTGAGCTTGGTATTGGAAGCTACATATCCGGCAAGGAACTAAGTGATAAATATGTTGAAAATATATCCATTAAATTAGCCAATATTATGGGCGTACAGTTTAACAGGAGCCGCCCCATCCTTGAAGCCAATACAGAAAACTTAAGAATATCAATATGGCACGAATCAAGATGTCAGAAGAAAAGTATGGCTATCAGGAAAATACCAGAATACTTAAGATTTGACCACAATATGCTTGTCAAGTCAGACTATGCTCCAGAAAGTATTATCAATCTTCTTGAAAACAGTGTCTTAGCACATCTTAGTGTAGTTGTCGGTGGACAGCCCCACGCTGGCAAAACCGAACTTATCAAGTATCTTTCAACCAAAATTCCACACAATGAAAAAGCTGGCGTATATGAGGATAATCAGGAAATCCACTATCGCAAAATAAATCCAAATAAAAAATGCGTGGAATTCTTTGTTGATGATAAAGTAACCTATCCGGATATAATAAAAGCCGGACTACGCCATAATATCGACTGGATTCTTTTATCAGAATCACGCGGTCCTGAGGTTGCGCATCTTCTGAACAGTCTGTCAACAGGCTCTTACTGTATGACTACTATGCATCTTGATGATGTGAGGGATATGCCTGACCGTATGTATAATATGCTTGGAAGCAGCAACATCAATGAAAGATTTATCAACAGCATCTACAAGTACATCGACCTTGTTGTTCTTATCGAATGTGATAAATACGAAAAACGATGTATCAAACAGGTCGGCTTTCTTTCACGCGAAAATGGACATAATATGTGCAGCGTTATCTATGAAGATGGCGCTTTCACCGATGAAAAAATACCAGCCGTTATTATGGATAAGTTTCTTAAAAAGGGGATTAAAAACATTTATGAAAAAGCTGATTAACTATTTCTCACCACATTCACTTACAAGTGACATATCACTGTACGGATATAGCTTTTCATTAAAAACTTATATAATTTCAATTATTGCAGTGATTAGCTGTATCACAATGATAAGCCTTATATTCCAGCTTCAGCCAGTATATATCTTAGCCATAGTTCTCTGCGGTGTTATTATGCTGCCTTGGCTTATAAGGAAAAAATATATGAATAACCACCGTTTAAAAGAATTCTCTGACGTTGACATCTACCTGCACCAGATGGTGTATTCATTTATAAGGAACCCTAAAATACATACTGCTCTGTCAGACACATATGCAGTAGCAGACGGCAGACTTAAAAAGCTCATACAAGAGGCACTAGATGAGCTTGAATATAGTATGAGTGAATATGTATACGAAGAGGCTCTTGGCATAATTGAAAACAACTATCAGTGCAGCCGTATAAGAACACTTCATCGTTTTCTTATAAATGTTGAAACCAAAGGCGGCAGATACAAGAATGCATTGCAGGTACTTCTTAAAGACTTTGACCGCTGGGTTAAAAATATATACGAATATGAATATGAACTTAAGCTCATAAAACGTGATACCACAATAGGAATATTTATAAGTATTGCTCTTTCAGCAATAACTATGTTTATGTGTCTTGTATTAAACCGGTACAGTACTACCTCATCTGACATAACCTATGACTATGTATTCCAGATAAGCACTGCCATATTCTTAATACTCTGCATACTATTCTATGCTTACACACAGACACACTACGGAAAAGATATATTAAACCAGACCAAAAAGGATACCCAGTGCATAAAGGATTATAAAAATGCATATGAGTCACATATATCATCCTTAATCATAAAAATACTGCCATTTATAGCAATCGCCAGCGCTTTACTTGTGTATACAATTATTGCAAAGTATTATCTTATAGCCGTATATACAGCAATAATTATTGTGACATTTCTTGTATTCCCTGTTATCAATAAACAGAATTCTAAAAAAAGAGTTATTGCCAATCTTAGAAACAGCTTCTCTGACTGGTTAAGAAATGTTGCCCTCAACCTTGAAAATAAGCCTCTTATTGCAGCCATCGAAGATACTTATGACGACTGCCCATATATCATAAAGCTTTCACTGGACGACTTTATCCGTGATATAGAGGCTAATCCATCCGATATAAAACCCTATTATGAATTCTTATCCGAATACAAACAGACCGACATAATGTCAACCGTAAGAACTCTTTATTCTGTATCAGAACTTGATGAAAAGGGAATTGATGAAACTATAAGCACTCTTATACAGCGAAACAATGAACTTATCAATAAGCAGACTGAACTTGATTACAAGGACAGGATAAGCGTACTTAAATTCATGGAATACATTCCTGTATTTTTTATGGCACTTAAAATGTCGGTGGATATGATGCTTATTATATCGATATACCTATAACCCTGTATACTTTAAATTAACATACTAAAAACGAATAAATACTACATAGATGCATTTTTATTAAATTTACTACAGATAATTTTTATCTTAATATACACAAGATTGGCAAAATCTAAATTCCTTGTAGATACTCATACAAATATATTTTTTATGACTATATAATCTAAACATATATACTACTTTAAATGTATACTCATACAAATATGCTTCTTAAACATAATATTCAGAAAGGCGGACTACATTATGGATATAATCTTAAGTAAATTAGGTGAAACTGGTGTTGCTATTATATTTCTTATTCCAACAATCAGGACATTTGCAGAAATACTGGCTATTGTTATGGTGTAAGGAGGGTCTATGGAATTAATCATAAAAGAATATGGCAGCATTATCATACTTCTTGTGTGTCTTTCTCTTGCAATGACCTTCATATCGATGTGCATTGCTAAATGTGCAGGCATAGAAGATACACTTCTTAATGTATTATTCTGTCATTAATGCAGCAAAGAATTAAATCTGAATTAAGTCAGAACTAAATACAACATTTTAAGTAAAATTTTACACAATCTAAAAATCATTATAAACCTGAATACAAATAATCAAAATAATCTTCCAGTAAAATACTAAGAAAGGATGTCTTATGAACATATGAAATCTATTATTGAAAGCTCTGTATATCTTATCATTATGTCTATAATATGCATAATCTCACTTGATTTTATATTTATAAATAAAAGCATATGCAAGGGTCAGGAACTTCAGCAATATATAAGAGATACCATCCTTATATATGGCGAAAGCAGCAGCACACATACCATAGATGACAACACATGTCAGAAAATAAATACCCTTGCAGAACAGTACAACAGCACAGTGGATATTTCATACTTTGATACTGTTAATGAACACGACTACTTTAACATAACCATTATGTATCCTGTAAAATCAGGTATATTTAATATACAAAAGAACTGCACTTACAATTCTATAGTCAGTGTAAGAGGGGAAAGCCTATGAGAATTGCCATAAGCAGCAGCTGTCTGACAGTCATTATACTATTACTGGTTATGATACACTGCTCTATTATAAACAAAAACTACCGCGACATAGAAGTAAATGGAAGTATCAATGATGCCTTCTTATATGCCGCCGATAAAGCATACAGCAGTTATATTGATTATAACGAAGCTGATAGTAATATGACTGACGATGATATAATAAATAATACAATGCAGGTCTTTAACAATGCATTTAATAATTCTGTGAGTTCTGATGGAACATTTACAGTTTCTTTAATGTACACAGATACAGAAGCTTCTACACTTGATATACTCATAACCGATGAATACAGCTATGGTTTTATGAACCGCACGGGAAAGACCACCTGCCAACGCAGTATCCAGCTTAATTGACATAATTGCTGTCTTTAATTATAATCTGTTTATTGTGATTTTATTATTCATTATGATGTTAGTCTGACAGGTTCAAATATCTTACTTTTACCCCAACATCATATTATAAAATTATAACGATTAAACAGAAAGGAACTTATTATTTATTATGGAAATTCAGATATTACACTGGTTTGAATCTTTACATAATCCCATAACCAATCCAATAATGTATGGTATCACATCTCTTGGCAACGGAGGGATATTCTGGATAATATTAGCTGCTGCAATGCTTTTAATATTTCCTAAAAAATATAGAAAAGTCGGTCTTTCTATGGCTATAGCACTTATCCTCTCACTCATATTCTGTAACGGTATTATGAAGCATTTGTGGGCAAGACCACGTGCTTTCTGGGTTGAGGGACAGAACTTCGTAGTTGGTGACCAGTTTGAAAACCTGTATGGCATATTCCAGTCTATACACGATTATTCATTTCCATCTGGTCATTCATCAGCATCTTTTGCTGCTGCCACAGCTATATTTATGTGGCGTAAGAAAGAGGGAACAGCCGCACTTATATTAGCAGCCCTGATTGCCGTATCAAGACTGTACTTAACCGTCCATTACCCATCTGATGTATTAGTTGGAACAATCACAGGTATATTATATGGTATAGCTTCATACTTTATTGCACAGCAGCTTATGAAGCGCATACCTAAGTTTAATGAAATTTTCAATAAGTAATTAAACTATAAATCAACAAACAAAGAAAAATGCACAAAATAAGTTAATTTTGTTTGTGACTAAGATACATAAATAATAAGCCGCCATACACCCCTTAACACAGGTTATGTATAGCGGCTTTATCAATATAAAATATCAGTATAAAATGATCACTTTTAATTATTAATTTTAAATTGTTAAATCACTCACCCGATTTTAATTCTTAGTAAGCTCTGTATCTCCAGAAGCACTTGTAAGTGTAAGTGTCTTACCCTTGTTAGAAAGCTTATATGTATAATCTTCTGTCTGTGTTCCGTCAAGTACTGTCTTATTGACTGTAAGAGTATCTCCATCAACAGTGTATGTGATATTAAGCTGGATACCGCTTATAGACATTTCACCTGTTCCATCTTCATTAAATGTAAATGTAACATCATAACCACCATTGTTACCTGACCAGCTTCCTGCAAGGTCTGACTTCTTACTTTCTCCACAGGCTGCCAGTGATAACACACATACAAACGCTGTAACGCATATTATAAGTCTTTTTATTCTCTTCATACTTACTCCATTCTGCCGTCCTACGGCTCATAATATATTCCGTCACCTTTTTCTTAAGTTAAATATGCACCTGTTCTACTGCTGCTTAGACAACATATCCACAATATTACTAAAGTGCATACCGTGAGATGCTTTTACAAGTATATTATCACCTTTCTTAAGAAGCTGTCCAGCTTCATTTTCAAACTCCTCAATAGTGTCATAACTATGTATACTGCAATCATACGACTCATAGTGAGTTTCCCTGTAGTCAGCAGCTCCCATCGCAATATGTCTGGCAAGGTCGCCTATAGTTATAAGAACATCTATACTCTTAGCACCAACATACTGACCTACATCATAGTGGAGATTTTTCTCATTATCTCCAAGCTCAAACATACTTCCAAGTATACATACCTTTCTTCCAAGAGCCATATCCACAACATCAATAGAAGCCTTCATAGACACAGGATTGGCATTATAACAGTCATCAATAATAGTATAATTATCTGTCTTTATTATATTATTTCTTCCTGCTATAGTCTTTAACTTTGAAATGCCATCTCTTATCTGGATACTGCTAAGTCCTAACTGCGCACCAACACATGCTGCTGCAAGCGCATTATATATCATATGATGTCCGGGAACTGGAACTGTCACCTCAAATGCTCTATCACCATCTGCACATTTAAGACCATTTATAACAAAACTTGTTCCATCAAGTCCAAGATTTTTTATATCACTTGCATACACATCATCTTTATAACTGATGCCAAATCTTACTGGTCTTTTATTATTAACCTCATCAATCGTTATGAGCTTATCATCATCACCATTTAAAATGGCTGTTCCATCCGGCTTTAAGTTGTGGAACATTTCTGTCTTAGCCTTTAATATTCCATCTCTTGTCTTGAGATTTTCAAGATGACAAAGTCCGATATTAGTTATAACACCTATATCAGGCTGTGCTATTTGGGATAATCTTTCCATCTCACCAAAGTCACTTATTCCCATCTCAAGCACTGCTATCTCATCATCATCTCTAAGCCTGAATACTGTGAGTGGAAGACCTATCTCATTATTAAAATTGCCTTCTGTCTTTAATACTTTGTACTTTTCTTCAAGAACATAGCTTATAGTTTCCTTTGTACTCGTCTTTCCAACGCTTCCTGTTATTCCGACAACCTTTATATCAAGATTATTCCTGTATAAAAGTGCAAGGTCTTTAAGTGCCTGAAGGCTTGACTTTACCTTAATATAAGAGTTCTCCTGCTCTGGAAGCTCCTTTTCTGATATAACACACAGCGCACCAGCCTCAAAACAGCCGTCAATATACTTATGACCGTCTGTCCTCTCACCGCATATAGCTATAAACAGACCATCCTTAACAACTTTCCTGCTGTCTGTAGTTATATCTGTAACCTCTTTGTCAAGATTAGCTTCACTTCCATAATATTTGCCATTGCATGCCTTAGCCATAGCCCTTAACGTCATTCCACGCATATCATTACTCTCCATCTTACTTAATAATCATTAAAATCATAAATATTACTCATATCTTCTAAGTGATATTTCTATTATCTTTTCTGTAAGCTCATCATATGATATGCCTGCTGCTGCTGCCTCCTGTGGTAAAAGACTTGTACCTGTCATACCAGGAAGTGTGTTAATCTCAAGGCAGTATATATCTCCGTCTTCTGTGAGAAGCTGGTCTACTCTTGCATATGTAGTTACTCCTGCTGACTCACACGCCTTTTCAGCCCATCTCTGCATTCTTTCTGATACTTCTTTTGGAAGAACCGCAGGACAAGTTTCCTTAGTTGCCCCTGCCTTATACTTATTCTTATAATCATAGAAGCCTTCAAGCGGCTCTATCTCTATAACTGGAAGTGCCTTTCCATCAAGCACACCTACTGAGAATTCCCTTCCCTTTATGTATTCTTCAACAAGTATGTTGTCCTCATATGAAAATGCTTCTGTAAGTGCCTCTTTAAATTCTGCATCATTGGCTACAATTGATACTCCGACACTTGAACCTCCGCAGCAAGGCTTTACAACACAAGGATAAGGAACATATTCTATCTTATGTCCTCTCTTAAGCGCAACGCCCTTAGGCATAGGTATTCCGTCTGGTACAAGAACTTTTTTAGTAAGCTCCTTGCTCATAGATATTGCACTGCTTATGTAATCTGTACCTGTGTACTTTATTCCCATAAGTTCAAATGCTGCCTGTATCTTTCCATCCTCGCCATTACTACCGTGAAGTCCCATAAATACAATATCAGCCTTTGAACAAAGTGCTAATACATTGTCACCAAAAAAGCCCTTTCCTGACTTCTTTCTTGCCTCTAATTCATCCTCAACATTGACTGTGTTTTTCCTCATAGCCTCTGCTGTCTTTTCAACATCATTATTGTTTGTAAAGAAGCTCTCTGCCTCTTTGTCCTCTATACCAAAAAATACATCAATAATATTAGCATTATGACCATTTCTTCTAAGTGACTCACATACCTTAGTACTTGTCAATATAGAAATATCTCTTTCTGTACTTGTACCTCCGGCTAATACTACTATATTCATAACGAACCTCCATCATCGCACCTGCGTGCTTATTCTTAACATTCTCTTGTCAACGCGTAAATAATATCACTTATTAACAACATATGCAATCAATATTATATTTAGTCAGACTTATCCAGATACTTTTCCACAATATCCACATAGTTATGCACATTTTAAGTGAATAATTAAAATGTATGTATATTTTCCTTTTTCGTGCATATATTATGCTAATTATCTGACAATTATACCATATTTAATAACTGTTTTATTATATTATCTGAATAGTTTGTCCTTTATAACCATTCATACACTGCTTATAATTGGTTATATTATTATTCAAATGTATTATTACTTGTGGATTGTTGATAACTTTATCAACCTTCAATTAATTTCTGAACTATTGTCTTAGTCTTAATCCCTCATACTTTGTATGTGCCATCAGACATTTTCTTAATGAATTATATCTGTCTGTTATATCACCTTCTGGAACTGCAACCTCTATGGACTCTGCCATTATATCAATAAGCCCGTCATTAAGCTCACTTCTCATAGATGTAAGAATATCAAGCTTTTCCTTGTAGTCATACGCATCAAGAAATCTTATAAGCTTGCTTTCCTCCTGAGGCTCTTCTGCCCCTGTTATATCAAGTGTGTTATCTTCTCTGAACGTTCCTGCCTTGCTATCTGTGTTATAGATATCATCCACCTCTGATATGTTCTGTCTGCTTTCTGCCTGTCCAGCATATCCTACAGAGCCATCTTCACTGTCATATACTGCATCCGTTTCAAGCGACTTTCCTGTTTTTATATCTATAAGTTCAAATCTGTACTTCTGTTTAACATCGGGATACTTAACATGGTCGACCTCGCTAATAAACATATCATATGGTCTTACATACATTTCGTAATCCCCATACAATCCCTGATATATAACCATCTTTTCTTTAGTTTCTGAATGTATCGCAGTTCCCTTAACCTGATATAATTTATCCTTAAAATGTCTGTAAAACCCGTTAATAACAAGCTTTCTCTCCATATGAATACCGCCCTTCTTTGATTATTATGTAATTATGATATACCCTTTTATCCTGCAAGTAGAAGCAATTTTTTATATTTTTAGCGTTTACATCATAATATACAACACGATATAATTTTACCCCACTATTATTCTTTTAACAATGTTATTATATGTGAAAATTTTTTGTATTTTGCAATTATATCCGCGTTAGAAAAGCAAATTTTTTATAATCTATTGAAATATATTTGAGGTATAACCAAAACACAATTATTTTTGTAAATTTCTCTTTATTTACCCTTTTATAGCTTTTTACTTTAATAAGTCAACCAAGCTACTTAAATCGATAATATTTCACACCATACTGCCACCCATAACCCCAATATGCATTTAAACACACATTTTCTGATTAATATGTGCAATTATGCACAATATGAATTATAATTGATTATGTATGATATCAGGGGTCAAAAGTCCTAGAACCACGATATGCAAATATTTGTCTTATGTTGCCGCGCACACAACAGCTTACATTAGTTATTAATTTGCTATGTATTAAGACATCCACTATTAAATATGTGCGCAGAAATGAGGATTGTTATGGAAAAAGTAGACTTACACGTTCATTCAACATATTCTGACGGAACTAAAACTCCAAAAGAACTTATAGAAATTGCAGAAAAAGAAGGATTATCGGCTATTGCCCTCACCGACCATGATACACTTGACGGTATACCAGCCGCACTTGCTGCTTCAGATAAAAGTCCTGTGGAACTGATACCTGGTGTTGAACTTAGTACTAACTTTGACCGCACTGAGGTTCATATTGTCGGACTTTTCTTAGATTATACTAACAATGAGATTAATAATTATCTTGCCAAACAGCGCCAGTCACGAATAGACCGCAATATCCAGATGTGCCAGAAGTTCTGCGATATAGGCATTAACATTACATATGATAAAATGTGTGAACTTTATCCGGATGCTGTAATTACAAGAGCACATTTTGCTGACTATCTTGTTAAAAATAAATATACAGGTGACAGAAACGAAGCATTTGACAGATACCTTTCACCAGGAAAGCCATGCTATGTGAGCAGACATAAGGTTGACCCAAAGGATGCTGTCAATATAATCCACGCTGCACATGGTGTCGCTGTACTTGCACATCCTGTACTGTACCACTTAGGAAAAGAACAGATGAACGCACTTCTTGATAACGTATGCAGCGCGGGCATTGACGGCATAGAAGCCATATATTCAACATATAAACCAGCCGATGAAAGATATATAAGAACTCTTGCCAAAGAGCATAATCTTCTTATATCCGGCGGTTCCGACTACCACGGCGATAACAAGCCGCACATCCAGCTTGGCCGTGGTATGGGACATCTTTTTGTGCCTTCCGAGGTACTTGATAACCTGCGTAAGCGCAGTCTGTCATACAGATAATCTGTCAGACTATTTCTCGTCTACCACCTGAAAGATACATGCTCTCACTTTTTTCTTTTCTATCTCAAGTTTTGCCTTTTCCGGGCACATCGCCACAACGCACTCTGCACGCTGTGGCGATTATTAGTCTTGCTGATTATAAATCAATCAAAAAAATTTTTGAAACACCTTTTTTCTGAAGTTTGTATTTTTGAACCTTTGATAATGGAATTTTAAATGATTTACCCGTTTTGGGAAATTTATTGTTCCTAATAACATCCTTTTCGCATCACTCCCACTCTTATAGCACTATATGCTGTCGGCATAGAATTAATCAGCTGCTTGTCAGATATAGCAATACATCCAGTTGGTATCATCGCATTGTTTTTCCGCCACATTGCTGGATAAACATATATTTCACGTTTATTACCATCTTTGTTAACAGCATATATTCTACTATCCTCAAAAACAATATTGAACTTTGCGTCAAATAATGCGTTTTCTTTTATTCCTTTTATCAAATTGCATTGCCTATCATACGGAATTATATCAGCCATTTTTTCTTTTTTTGCCCAATCCAATAATTGTTTTGCAGCATGTCGATCAAGAATATCTTGAACTCGTTGATTCCAAAAGTGCTTAAGGCAGTCATGACATGCAGTAGAACAATTATTCTTACATTTCAGAACCAATTCCGTTTGCTCTAACAATTCATGAAGTCTACCGGCTAACATAGAACTATATCCAGCTCCGCTTGATAAACTATCAAATAAAAATATATCTACAAAAACCTTATCTGTATCATTTCTTAACCGATATCCACCTTTTAAGTCGCTAAATTCAACATCAAGCAACTGCCCCGCAGCTAATACCATTGCCTCTGTTAGCGTTTGTGCTGCACTATTTATCCACATTGCATCATAATGTGTGTTTATTACGTCGTTATCTAATGTTATTTCAATCAAAACCATATCAGTCATGAAGCGATGTCCTAAAAATGCATTTATAACATTGTCAGGTGTGTGAGTGCATTTTGTTTTAATATGTGGGTGTCTATATGGCTGAGATATTTTTTGTAATGCAGCTATATCATCCCCAGGAACCGCCGCTCCACATTCAGTGCACATAGTAAATCCCTTTGATTCTGGCCCCTGATTTAAAATAGTTAATGGCTGATCTACTAATCTTCCATATCTGATTAAAGGATATTCTATTGATTGTAACATTTCCTCATCTTTTATAGGAGAAGCATAACTAGGTAATTCCGCATACGACATCTCAGCCTCTGCTTGGGCTTCTCTAATACTTGTACCCCCGATAGGTGCGAACCCCCATGGTTTAACTAATCGTTGTACTTTAATGGAATCATGTTTGCAAAACGGGCATATATTTCCACTTATCAAATCGCCTACCCAATTACAAGATCTATTTTCACAATATGAAATCATTCTGCTATATTCATTACTATCAAAATATTTCCTTGCCGGATGCTCTCTGTCCTCTTCTTTAAATTTTGAATGGAAATTATAAATTCCACCTGATTTGTATGTTTTTTTATTTACAACAATGAGTCGCCCTGGTGCGTATTCACTTATTGCCATATCCAAAGCACGATCAGGTTCTTGTTCAATTTTTGATCCGTTTGCATTTTCGATACTAAAACCAACTACATTTCTCGGGAATGAATACGTAGGAAATATACCCTCTTCCAACATTACATCCAAAAGTTTCTTCTCATTATCATTAGAGTCATAATAATCCTCATTAAATTCATCTACTTTATCTTTCAAATGTTGCAAAGCCCAAAGTAATTCTGTCTTTTGTTCTTTCAAATTGTTTTGCATAAGAGATGGTATCAATCCATCTAATCTTTCCTTTGAAAAAGTCTTATTTTTAACATAAGCACAGAATTCATCATAATAATTATTTATAAAATCAATTACTCCAATTGTATTTGCAGCTTTACAATAATTATCAAGATAATCCGAAAAATATACAACATTCATATGTCTATAAATAAGCTTTTGATTATGCATATCTATTGAAGGGTACCTCGGTTCACCTGCAATGATCTTTTCTGGGTTATTGAAATAATAACTATCGTGTGGTCCATTATCCGTATATGTAACAATCGTAGAAATCGCTGATCCCCGTCGTCCGGCTCGTCCAGCTCTCTGCTGATAATTCTCCCTCATAGGGGGGATATTTCGCAATCCTACAGCTGTTAATGAACCAATATCAATACCCACCTCCATTGTGGTAGTACAACTAAGCACATCAACAGGTCCATTATCATCAATATACACATTTTGAAATCTAAGCTCATATTCTTCCGTTGTTGACCACATATCAATTCTTTGATCTTTATGTGATAACTGTGCTGTATGTTCTTCCGTATTGATTCTGGTCATCAGTGCATCCTTCTTGCCTGCAACTGCATCCAAGATTGGCTGGCGCCAGAACTCCAGACCTTCAAATTCGCTATCTTTCATCTGAATAGGTTTACCTTCACAACACCATACACATTTACCCCATAATGTAAACGGAAATACCCTTCCGCAATTTGAACATTTGTACCATGAATGGCTTGCATCAAATTTCAAACTTATAAGACTAGGATTCAAATAATAATTTTCATTATCATCTTTGCCTTTTTGTGTAAATTTCAGCAATGCTTTATATATGTATGCTTGTTTCTTCTTGTCAATGTTATTTTCTTCAAATAACTTTTCATACCTAGTAGGCAGCTTCCCGTCTGGCGCAAGGCCAAAACGCACAATATTTGTTATTCCTCTCCTAACCGGCCTTACAATATCATAATCATATGCATATGTATCCGTTAATACTTCCGCAGCCCATGCCGCAAAGAAACTGACAAAAAAATCTTCATCAAGCTTTACACCTACATCTTCCAAATCGTCTAAAACATCATATAATACATCTGTCTTGCATGGTTCAATCCAACACAATCCCAAATCCGAAAACGATCTGAAGTTACTACATATAATTCTCAGCAAATAGCTTGAATACAATTCAGGAACTGTAGCAAATTTTTGTTTCTTTAAATCCGCATAATCAAATTTACGTCTTCCTCTCCTAGATATTTTTTCTATAGTATCCTTCATTTCTTGCAAATGTTCATGTAAATCCCTCTCATCTGAACCATAGAAAAATCGTAAATTATGTTCTAATGCTACTTTTAAAAAGGAAACATATAACAAATCCATACTGTCATCCTTACCTGTTTCCCTATTCCAATCATTTAATTCTTTTGCAGCAACGGCTATTGCCTTTCTCATAGCATCCTCATCCGCAACCGCAGTTAATTCCTTTGCTAACGTTGCAGCTCTCTGACGACTATCAGAAAACAACAGTACTTTTCTTCCTGCATTAGGTGTCAACTCTAATTGCTTTTTATCTGTTATCACTGGTGGCTGAATCATTAATTGTTCTGAAACTAAGTGGAAGAATGGCTCATTACCTTTTGTTGCAAAATCAGTTACATGCAAATGCCTCTTCTTACACTTTGGGCAGGAACTAAAAGTAAATATAAATTTATTATCTTTAGGGCAATTCGTACTATATGCAACATGTAAGTACCCAGGGGTTCCTGCAGAACTGTCATCAACCTCTAATCTCCCTGAAAACGAATTTAACCATCCTGTTTTCACATTATCTTTTCTATCACATGTTACATTGTCTGGTATAACATAAAAATGAATTTCCTTAAAGTTATCTTCGTAATTGGCACCCCTTTTATTCCAAATAAACTTCGCTGATGGCTCAGTTTCATCAAAATAGCCTTTTAAAAAGATAGCTCCACAAGACCGGTCATTTAGTAATTCATATACTTTCCCCCCACACTCGCATATGTCTTCATGGTTACCTATATACACTTTACCAATTGACAAATTTGTACTCTTATCCCTTTGGGTACAGCAAGGATTACTACATGCATATATACCCTGAATTCCCCTAAACATCATGTGTAACCTCGACGGAAATAATACTTGTCCCTCTGTATTCTTTGCTATCGGAGCTATAGCAAGTAGCACACTTGTTGCCTTTTGAGAAATGTCTTTTTCACAATCAGGAAAAACCTTTTCGGAGAGTGCCTCAAATGAACACGCCTTTCCCCGGCAACACTCCATAATAATCAGCAACTGTTCTATTTGAGGAAGTTTTTCATACAGATAGTTTTCTATATTCTGTTCTTTAGAAAAATCACATTTATCAGTATCCAATCCTAATATATCACACACTTCTTTTATAGCTTCATATTTTTTCCCGCCATGAAGCAAGTCAATATTAAATTTCGAAAGTGCATATGGATCAACTGATATTAAATTTTTATATACGAGTTTCTCACGCTCTCCAACGATAATATCTATTTTCTTATCCTCATCCCTGTCAATCGCTGTCAAATCACATACAAACTCTTGAATCTTATCTTTTGCATTCTGTGGAATACTTGCACTCGTAAGAATAAATTGGATTTTATCCCTTGAAACTCCTAATTTATTGATAAAACGCCTGATCAATAATGCTACTTCGCCACCTGCTGCGCCTCTATACATATGTGCTTCATCAATAATAAACAAAAGTTTGTTATCTGTGCTTTCGTTCAACCAAATCCTTGTGTCATTCCAAATATTCTGTTCTTCAGTACGCATCAACATATATTCAAGCATAGAATAGTTTGTTATCAGAATATCAGGAGTAATCTGTTGCATTTCAAATCGAGTAATCAACTCTGCATCACGATAGTCAGTATCATGTTTTCCTTTTAATAATCCATCAATAAATTGCCCAATATTATACTTTGCCGGGAACTTTCCCATAGTCTTTAATTGCATTATCGTTTGTTCGTCACGATCAATTAAATTTTTCTTTAATGTTTTAGCCAGCTCTGTATCCTGATTTCTTTTTGCTTCTCCTGCATATGGAGTTCTTCCTGTATACATACCAAATTGTGGTCTTCTCTTTTGTCCTGTATACTCATGAAACATCTCATAAAATTTTTCTGATCCAATCATCCTTCTCAGACGACCTATTTGATCTGATACCAACGCATTCATTGGATAAAGCATCATTGCTCTCACTCCACGCTGTCTCCAAGACATACTTTGATTCTTAGCCTCATTTATTAACTTTGTAACCATCGGCCACATAAAACATTCCGTTTTACCGGAACCTGTTCCTGTCGCAACAAAAAGGTTATTACCACTATAAAATGATTCAATTGCCTGAATCTGATGACAATATGGATTTCTATATACCCCTAATTTATCCTCGATCATTCGTGCCAATATTTCTTTAATATCATCTGGGATTTTATCGCTTTCATTAATACCATTTTCAATTGTCTTGTACGCTGGATTTGCCTCAATATATGGCTCCTTCCATAACACCCCTTGCTCCTCAAGCTCTTTTTTACACAGATCCCTCAATTCATCATTTTTCCCAAAATATGCAGTCTCTATATACTCAATAAGGCGATGTTTTAAAGCTTCATGTGTATTTCCAATACTATATTCATCCATATCTTATACTCTCTCCCTTATTTCAATTCCCAAATCTTTATTCAAATATACCCTTATTAAATCCCATACCTCACATGGCACCACATATCGTATCTTGTCATTATATCTTGTCATCGGCCAAGCATATGTATCCAATATTATTTCTTCTCTCAACGGCAATCCACAAAACAATCTCAGTAATATTACTGATGATTTATATTCAACCTCTGCCTGTATCTGCGTTCCATATAAAAATCTTAACCCCAGCAAAATTCGTCTCTCTTCTTTATAGTCTTGCAATATACCATCAATTGCCTTCCCATACCATTGTCCATTCATATATTTTAAAATCCAATATTCGTGACTCCCGTTAATTATGGTTATTCTCCCCAAATGTCTGTTCAAATCCTTGTTAGGTCTATCAATCCATGATTCAGATGGAATTCTTCTACCTCTTATATCAAAAAATTCAAATTTGCTTATATTATCACATGGATGTAAATCGTTCCTTTCATATACCCACTCTATAAATTTTCCTATGTCATAATGGTTGCACTCAATGCTTTCTTTATCTTCCTTACTATCAGTCGTTATTCTGGTTATTCCAACCATACTTACGCTTATTCTTTCCTTAAGGAATCCATAAATTCTCGAGTATCCAGGTGTACAACTAACTGTCGAATAATGAGGTACTGTTACATGTCTACGCTCACCTACTTCAACAAGTTCACCTGCGCAAATCATTTTCTCTCTAATGCTACGAACAGAATTTGTAATGGTCTTATCAACTTGCTCTTCATCTATAAACCACTTTAAGCATTCCGGTTCACACTCCAAAAATCCCTTCAGTACCTCTGAGCATCTGCTTAATAAATATTGTTTGCTTTTTGAATTGTTACTTTCCCCATATTTATCTTGGGTTGAAATACGCATCCACTCACAAATAGCCGAATATATCAATCGAGCCTTATAGCAATATGAAGATTCACCTGGATATTTCATTATTTTCATATCATTTGACATGACTCTTATCAATTCATTCATTCTATCTCTTTATCCCTGCTTTAACTAACATACTTTCTGCATCTTGATCTGTATCTAATTTACAGCATTTCAAAATTGACGTACTCATAACTTCACCCATCTGTTCTGATTGAATTATCATATAATATACGTATAATATCTTTGAAAAATCAATTGATAACTTTTTGTTAATAATACGCTTAGAGACAAGTTTTCTAAACACTCTATCATAATATGTTTTGCACTTTGACAAATCCATTTCATCTATTAACAAGTTAGTATTATTTTCAGCCGTTACTAATTTTTCCAAAGACTCATATGTATAATACCTTTCAGCATCCACAACTATCGCATAATTATAAATTGCTTTAGGAAATAATCCTAAATTGTCTATATCTGATATGGTAAAAATCAAACATTTATCTTTACATTCAGAGCAGATTGCAGTAAAAAGTTCCTCGTCGTACTTATTCAATACTCCATCAATCAGAATAGTTTTGTTGTCTTGAGTATTTATCTTATTTATTATCTCTGCCATATTAGCAGAAACTGCATCATGTATCTTTATACAGTATGGCAAATCCGCTCCGGTTACCGAAGATATACATTTAGCTAATATAAGTGCTATGCTTTTATCCATAATAAATGCCTTCTGACACAATAATGCAGCGACACACGTAGCAGAGATTTCTATCGCATTCTCAAAATAAAGTTCTATATTAGATCGTAAATCATTTTCAAAGTCATCTATGGTTTCCGCCGGTTCACATTCTATGGTTTCGCTTATGTCAATTGACTCCTTACATTCATAAATATCTTCTGTTGACTGGGTTCTCACGTTTCCAGTAACACTTTGACTACTAGTATCCCCAAAAAGCTGAAATCTCTTAATTAACACATCATCCAGTTTCTGTTCATAAACTCTCTGTTCAATATTTTCATAATACTCTTTTTCTATATTCTTATAGTGATTTAAATCTTCCTGTACCTGAGTCAACTCTTGGTATAGTGAATCATTATTATCCTGTAACACGTTTTTCTGGTTTTCCAATACCGCAATTTCATTACTCAGCCGCTGCTGTTCCTCACTATTTTTTATACGAATTTTTTCCAGTTCCTCAGCAAGTTGTTTTACTTTTGCATCATTTTCTTCTTGAATCTTTTTATTAATCTCAACTAGTTTTTCTCGATATATCCGAAATAATTCTTGTTCCTGTTCTTTACATTTCCTTTCATATTCTTTTGCAGCTTCACTATCCCATTTTGCAAGAATTTTTTTATGCTCACTCTCTTCTTTTTGCTTATAATCTATTATCTGCTGATTAAGCTTATCAACTGCACTTTTTAATTCAGCATTTTCTTTACTCAGTTTTTTCTTTTCTTTGATAATACGAGCTTTTTCCTGCTTTTGCTGAGCAAGTATTTCTTTTTCTTGTTTTTTTAGTAATCGATCTGTTTCCTTCTTATATTCATTCTGAATCTCTTTCTGTTCAATTATCCTAGAAATATCTCTATCTAGAACTGCCATCTCATCTTCGCTTAAAGACAATCCCTGCAATTTCAAAAAAACTATGTACAATTCAAAAGGCAAACCTTCAAGAGAATTATCACTTACTTCTTTGTATAAATGAATCAGCTTTTCTTCATCATATTTAACTATTTGAGAAATATCTATATCATCACAAGCCGAACAAGCAGTTTCAAATATTGTTTTTAAGCCGTTTAATACATAACTTAATGCAGAACAGTATCTCCCATCGCCTTTTAAATATAAATCACGAGCTATTTTGGGCAACATATTCTTTACTAATGATGATTTTTTGTCTAACCGACCAAGTCTTTTCACATATTTTTCATACCGTTTAGGATCATCCTTCATAGGTTCCAAAAGTATTTCCATATCTGCATATTTGCAAGCAATTAACAATTCCTTTTCACTGAGCGATTCCAGCAAATCAGACTTATATAGTTTCATTTAACATCCCCTCCAATATCTGAATTAATGGCGTTGAAATCTTATTCTGCCTTATATATTTAAACATATACTCCCTTACTCTTTTGTTTCTCCATTCCGTGTTTAATAATTTAGATCTTAAATCTATAGGTATAAACGACTTAACCGCATTACCAAATAATACTATATATTTTAATAATCTTTCTTCATCACACACGACATTTGCTCTATTTTCTTTTTTTATTTTTATTATCGTATTTAATGACTTAAAAGACAAAACATAGATAGTTTGTCCATGCTTGAAGCAACTAGCATTAACCTCTAATTCTTTGTTCTTGATCATCTGTATTTTCCCGTCAGACTCGACTATTAACATAGTTTTATTTTCAATGCCCACAATTTTGTCAGGAATCGAATCAAGTTCAACCATCTTATGATCTATCCTCATAAGTTTAGAATTATATTCAAGCTCCATCAATATAGTCTCTGACTTCAGCTCACGCGCAGCCTGTCGAAATCTTGTTCCACTTGAAACATACTTTCTATCAATATTTATCAAAATATCATTTGAATCTATATTTACTGAAAGTAATTTATCCTTGTATTTAATTTCTCGTGGAATAGACAGGACGCCATTATAAATATATATTTGGGGCTCATCATTACCTGACATCACGCAACCATATACTTTTGTATTTGTCCCATCTACAAGATACTCATCTTCTTGCTTAACCAAAGGAGGCCAAATCGGTATATATTTAGGTTCTTTTTCCAGCAGGTACAGTTGCAAATACTCCCTTAAATAAAAAGCAAGATATTCAAAAGCTCTATCTGATATATCAGACGAAAGAATGACCTTATATATATACCACTTTTCATTTTTTAGCTGTAATATACCTATTCTGTTCCCTTTTAAACCTAAAATCTTAGGTATAGTATCGTCTTTTTTTACCCAATAATACTCTATATCCGTGGAGATATTATCGCCATGATGAATCTTTCTTCCTCCCTGTTCTGAAACAGTAAAAAAAGCTCCATAAGAAGAAAATCCATCTGCATAATCTGACCAGTGCTTTATAATACGTGTAGCCTTATCTACAGGTGAATACGATAAATGATATCTTTTTTCACATATTGGAATATGATGTATCGGTATTAAAACTGTACTTTCTTCAGAAAAGCGCTCTCTATTTACTAAGTAGCTACTTTCTCCATCAATAGATATCTGGAGTTTATTCTTTTCGGCATCCTCCATCAATGATCTCGGCAACGCTTTAAAACCCAAACTCAATTCAAAAGCTCCTTCACCTACACCATGTCGCAAGTAAATAGGCAATCCTATTCGCTCGTAAATCGAATCTGTTAGCACCCCATCTATACGTCTATCGCATTCAACAGTCATATTCTTTCTCTTATAATGTGCAAAACAATTCGAGTACTTACCTCTTGTTAGATGTACGAATTCTCCACATTCTGGACATATGAATCGTTCTCTTGAATAAAAAGACCCCACTACATATTCGTCCGCATGACACTCTTTCTGTTTTCCTCTTCCATAGCAATCTAAAGCAGTCTTCATTTGTCTCCTCTTTATATCATTACTACTATTTATTTATCTTCTTTGCATATGCATACATTCTTTTCAGCAAATTCTCATTTTTGAAGTCACTCGAAATGTTCAGACTCTGTTCAAATCCCTGATATGTACTAAATCCCAGCATATATACCGCCATTGCCATTGCCAGCTCCTCATCTGCAAAATTTAATTTATCTGCTATCGCTCTCAATTCATCCAAAACTGTGTCATGCGGAATTGTAATATCCTTATCCATAGATACAACCTTTGCAATCGTATTTGGAAGCTCCATACACATATCATAAAATGCAGTATCACAACCTGTGATAAGTGCATAAAATTGATCCATACTTACCCTTCTAATCCTTCTATGAGATACACTTGAACCATTAACTGTGGTTGCCCATTTTATATTTTGAGATTTTTTAGCAATCGCTTCTACTAAAAAGCAGGCACAATCGTCATTCTGTAATAACTGGTTCTGCATTTTGATATACGTTTTTCCGGCTGAAGATGAATTCATCGTATTATGCTTGTTTTTCATTTCAACATAAATTGTTCTAACTCTATCCCCTTCCGGCAAGGTAATTCCCTCTTCATTATGATAGATAACATCCCATCCACCTTCTTTTCCATTATCCGGCACACGGCAATCTTTTATATACTGGAATATTCTCTGATGAAAGTAACCTATATCATTATTTGCTGATTTATCTCTCTGTCTAAATATCTCATTTCGAATCAATTCATCCCAGCTATACTGATACACATTTTTATCAAAAATCATTTTTACAGGATCTACAATATTACTGTTGAATTTTTCGATATCAATTGGCAATAATTTCTTATCATATTGAGCAATTGTAGCTGCAACATGCTTTGTAAAATCGTCCTCGGAAATAAACCCTAATTTCCACATTATTAAATAGCCTCCCTCATTTTTTCTGTCTCACACACCATATCCAATGACTTACTGAGCTCTTTCGCAATTTCATATGCAAGATTTACTGGAACAGCATTGCCTACCTGCTTATACTGTGATGAAATATTTCCACAGAACTCCCAATCGTCAGGGAACGTCTGACATCTTGCATTCTCTCTTACTGTAAATGGGCGAGCCTCCAACGGATGACATCGCTCAGTTTGTTTTTGTGACGGAGATGTCAAAACAGTGAGTGAAGGCTCATCCAAGCTCATTCTTCGTAATATACCAGTTCTACCACCTTCCATGTTCCAACAGCTCTTCATATATTCTTTTGCAATTGCCGGATCTATATCTTTCCAATATCCACCTGGGGGTACTAATTCAAATATTTTTCTCTTTTTCTCACCATATGGAACACCTGGTCCCTCAGGACAATCAAGCAAAATATCTCTAAGCACAGGTTTATAATCATGCTCTTTAGGAAATGAAAATGTAATAGTATTTTTCAAATCATTCCGGATTCCAATTGTAATAAGTCTTTCTCTTTTTTGTGGCACGCCATAATTCCAGGCATTTAATACCTTTTTATCAATTGTATATCCAGCCTTCTCAAAAATGTTTAACATTGTTTCATATGTCTTGCCACCATCATGTGTTAATAATCCTCTCACATTCTCAAACAAGAACATTTTCGGCTGCAATTTTTCTAAGAAAACAGCATAATGATAAAACAAAGTTCCTCGTGCATCTTCCAAGCCTAATCTTTTGCCTGCATATGAAAACGCCTGACATGGTGCTCCTCCTGAAAGTAAATCAAGTTCGCCCTTCTTGATTCCAAAATAGTTTTCTAAATCAAGGCATGATATATTTGCAATATCATTATGAATTACATTCCAATTAGGTCGATTTTTTTTCAACGTATCTGAAGCATCCTTATCAAATTCTATTAATCCCAATGCATCAAAACCCGCTTTTTCTACTCCTAATGCCAATCCACCAGCACCGGCAAATAACTCTATTGTAGTTTTCATATATATACCTCTTTCAAAGTTTTCATTTATATAAACATATCATATTACATGTACTAAAAAACGTACTCGTCTAAAGATTTTTGTTTTCATCTTGCTCTTGAATATATGTCATGATATCACCATAATCCACTCCTAACGCATCACACAGCTTATCAAGCACAGGCATTGCCACATATTCATTCTTAACAAGCTTAGTCATGGTATTGGGTGCAATATTAGCTTTCTTTCTTAGATCCGCACGGCTCATTTCACTCTCTGCCAATCTTATCCATAATTTCTTATATGAAACCGCCATATTTACCTCCATATCTAATACAGCAAAATACATTAAAATTATACCATTTTTCTATCAAATCCGCAATTAATACTCCCAACATCTTGCGATACATACCAAATTAAAAATACCTCATAACCACCGAAGCAGTCATGAGGTGCAACCATTCAAAATCTATTCTTTTACATCATCAATAACACACTCATAACCGCCATAGTTATATGACCTTCCTTCGTCACAAGCTCATGTTTCTTATACCCGCTCTCTCTTTTCTTTTCCTTTTTTCAACTTATCTAATAACCCCCTCTACATTCTCTTTTGTGTTGACTTTACGATTTGAATTTTCTGCTTTATTCAGCTTCCATACAAATTTCAATTTGTTTTATTATAGCATATTTAAGCTCATTCACAATCGAGTAGGAGGCGGTGAATAACCGCCGTCCTCTCACAGCACCGTATATACCGTTCGGTATACGTCGCTTTCAATAGTTGACGTGCATAGTCTGATAGGCTGTGGCTAAATCATAAAAGCCACTGTTTATCAGTCTTTCTTTTGTCATTGCCATGTTTACTGCAATTGTATGTGTTACGAACCAATATCCACGTCGGGTATTACCCGCTTGCATTGCCAAGTCTTCGGGTACTCCCATCTTGATGAGGTTGCGTACCTTTGTCTTCGGTTTCTTCCACTGTTTCCATATACACATACGTATTCTGTGATAGAGCCATCCGTTGATGTCATCTATGTTGTTCTTCATACTTGCAATTCCGTAGTAGTTAAGCCATCCCCTCGCATACACCTTGATTTTCTCAAGGCTTGGCTTGATTGACTGACATCGCTTACGGGAAGATAACTCCTTCAGTCTAGACTTAAACTTCTTCCATGACTTCGGATGAACTCGGACATATATGCCTTTTCTGTTCTTTCCCAATGCAAAGCCAAGGAATTTAAAATTTCGGATTGCAAACACACTGACAATACGGCTCTTTTCTCGGTTGACTGTAAGTTTCAGCCTCTCCTCAAGATATTTTGTACTGCTTTCCAAGAGTCTCTCTGATGCTCGCTTGCTCTTTGCAAGAAGCACGATGTCATCTGCATATCTTATGCATGGAACACCTCTTTTCAGGTATTCCTGGTCGAACTCATTGAGGTAGACATTTGCCAGCAATGGTGATAGATTTCCACCTTGCGGTGAGCCTTCCTCTGTGTCAATGACCACTCCATTTTCCATTACACCGCTTTTTAGATAGCGCTTTATCAACTGTACTACGCGTTCATCTTTTACATTCTTTCGGAGAAGATTGATGAGAATTTCGTGATTAAGAGTATCGAAGTACTTTGATAAGTCAAGGACTACAGCAAATGTATAGCCTTGTTCTGCATACTCCTTAACCTTAAGTATTGCATCTTTTGCACTTCTATTCGGACGATAGCCATAGCTACCATCTGCAAACAGCGGTTCATAGATGGGCACTAACTGTTGGGTTATTGCCTGTTGAAGTGTACGGTCTATCACTGTTGGTATGCCAAGCTTTCGCACACCACCATCTGGTTTTGGAATCTCAACTCGTCTTACTGGAAACGGAGTATACTTTCCACGATAAATGCGGTCAGTTAACTCTTGTTGATGTTCCTTTAGATATAGAAGAGCCTTCTCAATGGTCATGCCATCAATTCCTGGCGCTCCCTTGTTTGCCTTAACTCTCTTATACGCTCTGTTAAAGTTGTCTTTATACAGTATCGCTTCCAAAAGTCTCGGCTGTGCACTATCTCTTTCTTTCCATATCTGATTGAATGACCTAGACGCTTTCACATACCCTTCATGTTCCGCATTACCTCTTTGCGAACAGCCATTATTTTCAATGTTTTCTGCCATAGACGGTCATTCCTCCTTTCTCGGTTATACTCAAGATTCCTACTGATTCGGTCCTTCACCTCTCGGCTACTATGACCTCTGCTGACTTCTATGCGTTCAGCATTGCTTTATGCAATGGTTACCTCTTTCAAGGCGTACCGCACAGACCTCCCTAGGTACCACACGTTTCTTCCTCTCCATCCATCTGCCTCATTTATCATACATGATTCCGTGTAGTTATTGGGCTTCGATTTGGTATGCAACCTTACCCTCATGCATAACCTCATATGAGATTTCTGTCCGTCAGACCAGAGATTTTCCCGTGAGTTAGTATGTTCCTCACATCCAGCTTCCTTCAGATTCCACCTCACAATGGACACCCTTGCTTTCAGCTATATCCTTCCCACTACTGGGCGGATTCGGAACTTTAACCCGTTAGAAACGTGCGCCGCTAGGCGCACATAAAAAAGAGCAACCGGATTTTCTCGATTGCTCTCTGTTCATTACTTCTGTCACTTTCCAGTCCTTATTTCTCATCCACAACCTGAAAAATGTAGAACTTAAGATACAGTGACTCATCTGCTGCCCATAATATTGGGTGGTCAGGTGACTGTGTCCTGTACTCTATCTGTCTTAAACGCTTATGTACATTTCTTGCCGCCTCACCGATAGTCTTAGTAAAAAGTTCCGGGTCCATAAAGTGTGAGCAGGAGCAGGTTGCAAGAAAACCTCCATCCTTCACAAGCTTCATACCACGAAGATTAATCTCCCTGTAACCCTTCACCGCATTTTTAATAGAATTTCTTGACTTGGTAAATGCTGGTGGGTCAAGTATGACAACATCGAACTTCTCACCCTTCTTTTCAAGCTCTGGCAGCAGGTCAAATACATCTGCGCACTGGAAATGTACAATATCCTCAAGTCCGTTAAGCTTTGCATTTTCCCTTGCCTGATTAACTGCAAGCTCTGAGGCATCTACGCCAAGAACACTTGCAGCTCCCGATATACCTGCATTGAGTGCAAATGAGCCTGTATGTGTGAAGCAGTCAAGCACCTTTGCACCCTTACACAGATTTCCGATAGCTCTTCTGTTATACTTCTGGTCAAGGAAAAATCCTGTCTTCTGTCCGTCCTGAACATCAACATAATACTTAACACCATTTTCAACTATCTCGACCTTAGTATCGAATTCTTCCCCAATAAAGCCCTTAAAGCGTTCCATTCCTTCAAGAAGTCTTACCTTGGCATCGCTTCTTTCATACACACCTCTTACCGGCATATCATACTCAGCAAGCACCTGCTTTAACTTCTCTATAATAAGCGGCTTAAGCCTGTCGATACCAAGTGCAAGCGACTCAACAACAAGTACATCACTAAACTTATCTATAACTATTCCCGGAAGAAAGTCTGCTTCTCCGAATACAAGTCTGCATGAAGATGTATCAACTGTCTTAATTCTGTAGTCAACAGCATCCCTTACTCTCTGTTCTATAAACTTCTCGTCAATATTTTTTTCGTGTCTTGATAACATTCTTACTGTTATTTTGGACTTTCTGTTCACAAAACCAATTCCCATAAAATAGCCATCAAAGTCGTGAAGCTCAACAAGTCCTCCGTCAGTAACTCCATCTGAAAATGTGTCTATCTCATTATCATATATCCACATTCCTCCAGCTTTTAACTCACGTCCGCCACCCTTTTTAAGAGTAACTTCACCTGTTATTTTAAATAAATCTTCCATTGTATAATCCTCGCTTATCCTTATTTATCTGATATAATATAGACATTCACGAAACTCCCAAAACCACATAAATTCTGATTAATACATTTCGCCAATTACCTATGATATAACTTCATTTACTCTTTATCCAGCCACAACATTTTTATTATATACAAATTTCCAACTCCTGTCACTATATCAGCAACAATCATTTACTTTCTTATATTACCCTTCCTACTCATTCTTTCCGACCGCATAAAACATAAATACGCCTCCGACAGCTATCACAAGTGCCAACAGCTTAAGCCACGAAAACTCTGCCTTTTTACTTCCAAAAAGTCCGAAAAGTTCAATAATATATGCCATTATTACCTGTGCGACAACTATTGTTATCTCCGCTTTTGCTATGCCAAGCTCTGACACACTCTTTACAACTGTAAATGTAATAAATGCACCTATAACACCACCAAGAAGCGAAAGCTTGTTATCAACACGGAATATCCCGCCTATCTCTGGTCTTCCATTGAAAAACCACATAACAAGACACGTCACAAACGCCGTTATCTGTACAAAGCCTGCTGCCACCCATATACTGCTGCTCTTAGTCACATTGGTATTAAACACTCCCTGAAGACTCATAAGCGCACCAGATATGATAGCAATAATAAATCCTGCCATTTAACCAACCTCCGTAATTAGTTTACTACTAATTAATATGGGTTAAATGACAGGAATTATACCTGTTATATATACACATATATATAAAACTTTACCTTATGGATTTAAGATAGCTTTCCACTCCCTTATGAAACTCATTGTATGCATCATCAACACTCTTTCCATCCCATACCTGATGAATAAGTATTTCATATTGTGTATATATATTCTGCACTCCGACATACTTAGCCTTAACTATACTGTCAGAATATATATCGTGAAGCATATTATAATCTGTATTGTCAGCATTCTTTCCCTTCTTTGTAAGGTCCGCCCTTGCGCTTGTATGACCACTGAGTGACTGTATATCCTCTGCATAATCATACGATATTGCCCTTGCAACAGTCTTTGCAACTGCTATATTGGACGTATATGGATTAACTATTGCAAGCGTTGTCACTGACATCGGAACTGACTCAAGTCCTTCTGACAGATATGGAACCGGTATAATTCCATATGATACACCCGACTCATCAATCTTTTTTAAGTTATCAGTGCTAACTATTGTATACAACAGCTTATTCTGTGTGAATTCGTCAAGACATTCATCCAGTGTAGAACTCTGTCTGTCTATTCCAAATGTATCCTTTAACTGTGCATATTCCTTAACTGCCTGCTTAAAATGCTGCTCATCTATTGTAAATGAAGCAGCATCCTCTGCCTCATCGCCGCCTATATTCATATATCTTCCTATATATGGATAATTAAGAAACATACCTGACGGGTCAAAGTTAAATACTTTCGCAACACCTGCATTTTCTTCTGTCACCACATAATTATCGCTAATCTGCTTTAACTGCTCATATGACTCAACTGTTGATGCATACTGCTTGTTATACACCATAACAGGCATAGAAAAACTTACCGGATATCCATACAGCTTACCCTTGTATGAAGCCGACCTGATTGCTGCCTTTCCATATATCTGCTCATTATATATGTCCTTGTACGAATCATTTTCAAGCATAAGACCAAGAAGATATGCCTTGTCATTATTCTCTGCTGACATAAGATATACATCCGGTGCATTATTATTTCTTACTGTTTCTGTATATATCGTATCAACAATATCCTGTGCTTCAACATACACCGGATTAACCGTGATAAGATTATTAGCTGACTTAAGTCCTGAAGCTACAGTGTTAAGATAGCTTTCATAGTCCTTGTTATCATACCACACATTAATAGTAACAGGTGTTTCGATACCTAACTTCTTTGCTTCTTCATCCCTGTCAGTCTTACCACAGGCCGTTACTGAAACAAGAGTAACACATATCATAGTAACTGATATAAGCTTTTTAATTAACTTCATAATATTTCCAACCTTTTCATATTACTGTGAATAATGCAACCAGATATAATCTTCAATAAGTTGATGTAAACATATTAAAATGACTTCTTTAACTTTTCTATCATCTCATCCACGTCACTCTTAGTTATTACAAGTGGTGGCACCATTCTTATAACATTAGTTCCTGCTGAGAAAAGAATAAGTCCATTATCTAATGCCTTTGCAATAACATCCTTAGGACTGATTGAAAGTTCAAGTCCCTGCATAAGTCCGAGGCCTCTTCTTTCAACTATAAAATCATACTCATCTACTAATTCTTCAAGCTTCTTTTCAAGATAAGCAGATACTTCTTTTACATTTGCAAGTATATTCTGTTTCTCAAATAATTCAAATACCTTTGTGGCAGCAGCACACGCAAGAGGATTACCACCATATGTTGTACCATGGTCACCCGGAACAAGTGCCTTTGCAACCTCTTCTGTTGCAAGAAATGCTCCTATAGGAACGCCACAGCCAAGTGCCTTTGCAACTGTAAGAATATCAGGCTTTACACCATACTGCTCATATGCAAACATAGTGCCTGTTCTGCCCATACCACACTGGATTTCATCAAGTATAAGAAGAATTCCCTTCTCATCACAAAGCTTTCTTACTCCCTGAATGAATTCATTAGTTGCAGGATATATTCCACCTTCGCCCTGTACTGTCTCAAATATAATAGCACAAGTTTTGTCATTTACCAACTGTTTAACGCTTTCAAGGTCATTATAATTAGCAAACTTTATTCCCGGTATCATAGGGCCGAAAGCTTCCTGATAATGCTTGTTGCCTGTAACTGCAAGTGCTCCCATACTTCTTCCGTGGAATGAATGATGCATTGCAATAATTTCTGAATCTGTTCTTCCAGTCTTTAAGTAAGCGTACTTCTTAGCAAGCTTTATAGCGCCCTCTATAGATTCTGTACCACTGTTTGTAAAGAATACTCTGTCCATTCCTGAAGCCTTTGTTAATGCCTTTGCTGCCATAACTGCCGGCTCATTGTAAAAGTAGTTGGATGTGTGGATAAGCTTGTCTATCTGTGCCTTAAGCGCATCGTTATATTCTTTATTGTTATATCCAAGTGCAAATACAGCGATACCCGCACCAAAATCAAGATATTCCTTTCCGTCTGTATCGTATAATCTTACGCCATCGCCTTTATCAAGTACAATCTGATATCTGTTATATGTATGAATCAGCTTTTCTTCTGCTGTTTCTATAATCTGTTTAGTTTCCATAAATATATGCCTTTCTTAAATTTCTTTAAATGTCATCTTAGTGGCAGAATATACTTTATCCCTGACATTATATCAGGTAACCATAGTAACAATCCGGTCAATAAAAGTAAATAATATTTAGATTAATTTACAGGTTAGTTTCAAAGAATTTCTCTGCTCCCTCTGAAAGAATAGCTGTACCAACACCCTTGTTAGTAAATATTTCAAGAAGTAAGCAGTGTGGAATACGTCCATCAAGAATATGTACTCTTGAAACGCCGTGTTCAATAGCATCTATACAGTTATTAAGCTTAGGAAGCATACCGCCGCCTATTGTACCACTTGCAAGCAGTTCTCTTGCCTCTGTTGTAGAAAGCTCTGATATAAGGCTTGTCTTGTCATTGTAATCTCTGTATACACCTTCAATATCTGTTAAGAATGCAAGCTTTTCAGCATTTACTGCTCTTGCTATGGCACATGCAGCATCGTCAGCATTGATATTATATGAATGGAACTTATCGTCATAACCAATAGGACATATAACTGGTATAAAGTCATCCTTAAGAAGTGAATGGATAAGTGTTGTATCTACTTCCTTTACCTCTCCGACATATCCTATATCCTCGCCCTTTGAGTACTTCTTTTCAACCTTTAACATACCGCCATCTTTACCAGATATACCGCATGCCTTAACGCCAAGCTCCTCTATAAGTGAAACAAGACTCTTATTAACTCTGTTAAGAACCATTTCAGCTATTTCCATAGTTGGCTCGTCTGTAACTCTTAATCCATTCTTAAACTCTGGTGTCATTCCAGACTTCTCAACCCACTTGCTGATTTCCTTGCCGCCGCCGTGAACAATGATAGGCTTAAAACCTACAAGCTTTAATAATACAACATCCTGTATTACCTTTCTTTTAAGCTCCTCATCAACCATAGCACTTCCGCCGTACTTTACTACGATAATCTTTCTGCTGAACTTCTGTATATAAGGAAGAGCTTCAACAAGGATTTGTGCTTTCTTTAACTCTTCTTCCATATCTATTATACCCATTTTAAATTTATCTCCTTGATTGTGTGTATACTATTTTTTACGTTTTTCACTATATATAAAACAAGTTATTTTATTTGTAATTCTTATATATTTAAAATTTACAAATTATATGTCTTTATAACACAAATAAATATTTACAACTAATTTTAAATTTAATTGCCTAAATTATTCATATTAAGACCTATAATCCGCATTTATCTTGACATAATCAAATGTAAGGTCGCAGCCCCATGCTGTAGCCTCAGCATTTCCCTGCTTTACATCTGCTATTGCTGTTACAGGATTTTCTGAAAGTATCTTTGTAGCCTCATCTTCGCTGTAATCTGTTGCGGTTCCGTCCTTTACAATCTGAAGCTTTCCTGCTGAACTTTCAAAGAATATATCAACCTTTTCTGGTTCAAAATCAACACCTGAATAACCCATAGCACAAAGAATTCTGCCCCAGTTAGCATCATGACCGAATATAGCTGCCTTTGTAAGATTAGAAGTAACTATTGACTTCGCAAGAATTTTGGCCTGCTCCTTATTAACAGCACCCTTTACCTGAACCTCGAAAAGACATGTGCAGCCTTCGCCATCCCCTGCTATCATCTTTGAAAGCTCTGTAAGAACATAGCTTAATGCCTCATAAAATGTATCATAAGCCTTGCTATTTTCTGTTATCTTTTCATTACCGGCTTCACCATTGGCAAGAACAAGTACTGTATCGTTAGTCGATGTATCACCATCAACTGATATCATATTAAATGAGTCCTCAACAATATCACTTGTCATCTTCTGTAAAGCTTTCTTTTCAATAACAGCATCTGTTGTTATAAAGCAGAGCATAGTTGCCATATGAGGATGAATCATTCCGGCACCCTTACACATACCACCAACAGTCACTTTCTTTCCGTCTATATCTACAGTACATGCAACCTGCTTACTTCTTGTATCTGTAGTCATAATAGCCTCGGCAGCAAGTGTTCCTGCCTCTTCTGTTGAAGCAAGAAGTTCTGGAAGAGCTTTGATACCTGCACACATTCTGTCCATAGGAAGCTGCATGCCTATAACGCCTGTAGAACCCAACAGGACTGAATTAGCTGGAACTCCAAGCACCTCACCTGCTGTCTTTGCTTCAAGCGCACACGCTTCATCGCCCTCAACACCTGTACATGCATTGGCAACACCGCTGTTTACTACGATTGCATGTGCGCCCTCTTCACTGTATACAATACTTTTATCCCACTTTACTGGTGCTGCGAACACTCTGTTAAGTGTAAATGTTCCTGCTGTAACACATGGCGTTTCTGAGAAAACCATAGCCATATCTTTCTTACCATTCTTATACTTAATACCTGCTGCCATACCTGCTGCCTTAAAACCCTTAGCAGCGGTAACTCCACCTTTTATAATCTCCATGATTACTACCTCCGAATTTCATTATGTATTATTTTCATAATATTGCTTCAACAACTTATTTAAATGAATGTTATTATCAAAAAATATTTTGACAATAACTTATTGTTATGGGAACATAGGTGCCATCTTAAGACCTTCGTTCTCATCAAAACCAAATAACAGGTTCATATTCTGTACTGCCTGTCCGGCTGCACCCTTTACCAGATTATCAAGTGCGCCCATCGCTATAATTCTGTTAGTTCTTGGCTCTATCTTAAATCCAATATCTACAAAGTTGCTTCCTTCAACCCATCTTGTTTCAGGGCATACATCCTTAGGAAGAACTCTTACAAAGTATTCCTTATCATAATACTTGTTATAAGCAGCCTTTACATCTTCATAAGTTACATCCTTTGCAAGATTAGCATATGCTGTAACAAGTATTCCCCTGTTCATAGGAACAAGATGAGGAGTAAATATAAGCTTAAGGTCATCTCTTCCACAAGCATATCCTAACTGCTCTTCTATTTCTGGTGTATGTCTGTGAGTTCCAACACCATATGCCTTCATGCTCTCATTAACCTCGCAGAAAAGATTGGCAACCTTTGCACCTCTTCCTGCTCCTGAAGTACCGCTCTTGGCATCTATTATAATAGTATCAGGATTAATAATTCCTTCCTTGACAAGTGGATATAATGTAAGAATAGATGTTGTTGTGTAACATCCCGGATTAGCAATTATTCTTGTATCCTTAGTAACCTTATCCCTGTTAATCTCACACAGTCCGTATACAGCTTCATCAATATACTGTGGTGACTTATGCTCTAACTTATACCACTTTTCATATATATCAACATTCTTTAATCTGAAGTCTGCACTAAGGTCAATTATCTTTACCTTTGAAAGAATATCATCATTTACAAGTGATGCACATAGACCCTGTGGAGTTGCTGTAAATATTACATCAACATCATTTGCAAGCTGCTCCATGTTATCATCCATACATTTAGCATCAACAAGCTTAAACATATTTCTGTATACATCCGAATAATTCTGGTCTATATAGCTTCTTGAACCAAGCCATACTATCTCTACGTCTTTGTGTCCTAAAAGAATTCTTACTAATTCGTTACCTGCATATCCGGTAGCACCGATAATTCCAACCTTAACCATACGTCCTCCATCTGAATGTTTATTTATTCATTCGTGTGAATATTTTATCGTAATTCATATATGTAAATGAATTAATAAAAATGATAAGTTACATTATAGCAACTTTTTTCCTTATGTAAAGAGGTTATTCTTATTGTTTTTATATTTATGCATAAAATATGCATAAATTTGCATAATATTCATTTTTTCCTATTGCATTTTCTTCTTAAGTAGTTTATTATAATTGGCAGAGTTTATTCATTATTTTATTGTTTTATTTAGTACTATAAAAATATTGCTACACGGCAGTAATCATTTATTTTATTAATAGCAATATTATGATGTTGTAACCAGATTATACATAATTATCTATGGAGGTACTTTTTAATGAAAGAGAAAGTTGTTTTGGCTTATTCAGGCGGACTTGATACTACTGCTATCATCCCTTGGTTAAAGGAAACATTTGATTATGATGTTATCTGCGTATGTGCAGACTGCGGACAGGGTGAAGAGTTAGATGGTCTTGAAGAAAGAGCTTTATCTTGCGGCGCTGCCAAGTTATACATAGAAGATGTTACAGATGAATTCTGCGATAACTATGTTGTCCCTTGTGTTCAGGCACATGCTGTATATGAAAATAAGTATTTACTTGGAACATCTATGGCAAGACCTGTTATTGCTAAAAGACTTGTTGAAATAGCACGTAAGGAAGGCGCTGTTGCTATCTGCCACGGTGCTACTGGTAAGGGTAATGACCAGATAAGATTTGAGCTTACTATCAAGGCTTTAGCTCCAGATATCAAGATCATCGCACCTTGGAGAGATTCAAGATGGACATTACAGTCACGTGAAGATGAGATTGAATATTGCAGACAGCATGGTATTCATCTTCCATTCAGCCCAGATTCAAGCTACAGCCGTGACCGTAACATCTGGCATATAAGCCACGAAGGTCTTGAGCTTGAAGACCCAGCTAACGAGCCAAACTACAAGCACCTTCTTGTACTTGGATGCTCACCAGAGGATGCTCCAGATGAGGGCGAATATGTAACTATGACATTTGAAAAGGGTGTTCCTACATCTGTTAATGGTAAGAAGATGAAGGTTTCTGACATCATCAGAGAACTCAACAGACTTGGTGGAAAGCATGGTATCGGTATTATCGATATCGTAGAAAACAGAGTTGTTGGTATGAAGTCACGTGGTGTATATGAAACACCTGGTGGAACTATCCTTTACGAAGCTCACCAGCAGCTTGAGGAGCTTATCCTTGACAGAGATACAACAACTGAGAAGATTAATGTTGCTAACAAGTTTGCACAGGTTATATATGAAGGAAAGTGGGAAACACCTCTTCGTGAAGCACTTCAGGCATTCATCGAAAAGACTCAGGAATATGTAACTGGTGAAGTTAAGTTCAAGCTCTACAAGGGCAACATCATCAAGGCCGGAACAACATCTCCATATTCATTATATAACGAATCAATCGCTTCATTTACAACTGGTGACCTTTATGACCACCATGACGCTGATGGTTTCATCAACCTCTTTGGTCTTTCACTTAAGGTAAGAGCTATGAAGAAGCTTGAAAACGAAAAGAAGAATAACAAATAATGCTTTAAAAAATATTATATAACAAGTATTATAAAACAAAATAAGGAGCTGCCACATGTGATATGTAGCAGCTCCATTTTTCATCTTTATATAATGTTTTATGAGCTTTTATAATATTTTATAAATTCTTATAAACTGTTCTTATAAACTCGCATAAACCCTTATCAAACATTAATCTCAGATATTTCTATATTCTTTTTCTCCTGTTATATACAAGAACTCCACCTATAACTGCTAATGCTGTTATTGTAACCATCATATATGATACAACATTAACATCACTTGCCATAGCTGTTGAATTCGATGAAAACTATCTCCTGTTTTTTACAACCATTCCATATATCAAAGTAATAACATAAGAAGCTGCTGCCAGTATACACATAACACCCATAACCCTATAAGCAATCTGAGTATCTATAAACACAGTTCTTCCAAGATATCTGTTACTTACAGCCGCCATACATCTGTTTCCAATTATATTTGCAATAAAAATATATATACCACCTGTTATAACAAATATACATGGGAGTGTGTACCTTACAACCCTGACAGGATTAAATACAATGATAACAATCAATAATGTGATATATATAAAAAGCATCAATATCTTAAACACAACAGACGTTATTATTCCATATACCTTTATAAGCGGCTGCAGACGATAAGATATATCACCATATATACCACTGGCATAATTATTTATAGCTTCATTTGCAGCATTTTTACTATAGCTAAGAGCTGCCCTGACTATTGTTTCCTGTATATTTCCCATATTGATATTAGATGCTATTTTGTTATATGTCATATCCATAAGCTCATCCAGCTCTGCATCTATATTAATCTCTATATCATCAAAGGATTTTTCTTTAAGCATCCCGTCAACCATAGCCGTTGTATATTTCTGTGCTATTCTGTCTACTATCTTAGAATCCTCTATACTTGTCTGAATTCTGGATAATGCCTCCATATTATCTCCAAGTGAATCAAAAACAGTATCCATAAAACGGTGCGATATAGCAGCTGACAGTCCTGCATCCTTTAACATGCTTGAGACATACATAGGTGCCGTTACACATACAATAAGTATAAGACCTGCTATTACAGATATTAAACCAACACCTATCTGTGTCCACCTGTTAGCAGTATCCCTGTATTGCCTGTATCCATATGACATATATATTCCTTCTTTCTGTTTAGATATAACAATTCCGTAATCTTCCAACACAATCACATTGAAACAATCACATTAACATAATCATATTAACACAATTATATTAATACAACTATAAAAAAATGTAATAGATTTGGTGCTTTCTTACATTTTCCTGAATCTGTTATAACGCTGTCTTACAAGCTCTTCCTTGTCCATATCAATATATCTGTACATAAAATCACATATCATGCGTTTCATATATAATGTCACTCTTTTTATATTATTTTCATTTATAACCGGATATTCCGGAATGACCTTCTCTATTATGCCAAGCTCATATAAATCTGCTGACGTCAGCTTCATTATTTCTGCAGCCTCTTTTGCTTTCTTAGAATCCTTCCAGAGTATCGATGCAAAGCCTTCTGGTGAAAGTATTGAATATATGGAATTCTCCATCATCCATACCTCATTGGCAACACCTAATGCAAGTGCGCCACCGCTTCCACCTTCGCCAGTTACTATTGACAGCACTGGAACTGTCAGACTGCTCATCTCATACAGATTCTTTGCTATAGCTTCTCCCTGGCCTCTCTCTTCTGCACCAAGACCGCAATATGCTCCTGGAGTGTCTATAAAACATATAACCGGTCTGTTAAATTTTTCAGCCTGCTTCATAAGCCTTAGTGCCTTTCTATACCCTTCGGGATTAGGCATTCCAAAGTTTCTTGATATATTCTCTTTAGTAGTCTTACCCTTCATATGGCCTATGACTGTTACAGGAATGCCGCCAAATGTTGCGATTCCACCTATTATCGCCTTATCATCACCAAAGTTTCTGTCACCATGAAGTTCAAAAAAATCTTTAGTTATTTTTTCTATGTAATCTGCAGCATTAGGTCTTTCACTGCTTCTGGCTATTTCAACTTTTTCCCATACATCATATTCATTATACAGATTATTATCAGCCTCAGCCTTTTTTTCTTCTTCTCTATCTATCTTTTTGAAATATATATTATCAAGATACTCAAGATACTTCTTCATAATATCCGAATTGCTCTGGTATGTATCCACATTTTCTTTAACTTCTGTATAAGCTCCACTGTACTTATGTATATCAAGCAGATACGCAAGTGTCTTCTTAAGCTCATCTCTTTTAACAATCGCATCCACAAAACCGTGTTCTAACAGAAATTCAGCTCTCTGAAATCCTTCTGGCAGCTCCTGTCCTATAGTCTGTCTGATAACTCTTGGTCCTGCAAAACCTATAAGGGCACCTGGCTCTGCAAGTATAATATCACCAAGCATAGCAAAGCTTGCAGTTACACCTCCAGTTGTAGGATCAGTAAGAACAGTGATATATAAAAGTCCTGCCTCATCATGTTTTTTTAATGCAGCACTTATCTTTGCCATCTGCATAAGAGATACTATTCCCTCCTGCATCCTGGCTCCGCCTGAGCATGTAAATATAATAACCGGCAGCTTCTGCTCTGTAGCCTTCTCAACTGCCCGTGTAAGCTTTTCACCTACAATTTCGCCCATACTGCCCATAAGAAATCTCGTATCACAGACACCTATAACAGCTTTGCTGCCATCTATCTTTCCAACGCCGGTTATTACTGCCTCATCAAGATTTGTTTTTCTTTTAAGATTCTGGATTTTTTCCTCATAACCTGGGTATTCACATGGATTGCTCTCTTCAATGTTAGTATCCCATTCTGAAAATGTATTCTTATCCACTACCATGGATATCCTTGTTCTGGCATCCAGCTTCATATAATATCCACATTCCGGACATACACAATTATTCAGATACATGTCCTCAGTTAAGATTATTTTTGAACAAACCGGACATTTCGTATATAATCCATCTGGAACATTTATATTACTGCTATCCAGATTGTTGATTTTATTTTTATGGATATTCTTTTTAAACAAGCCTTTTATCTGCATATAAATCCTCATTTCCACGCACTCTTACTGTGCATAACGAACAACTATTTTTTACATACCTGTGGATACTCCTCTGGTATGAAATCTGTACTGACATCACCTTTAATAAACTTCTCATTCTGGCATATATCATACATAAAATCTGTATTTGTTGTGACACCTTCAATAATAATCTCGCCAAGGACACTTCTCATCTTCTCAATCACTGTTTTCCTGTCATTTGCATATGTCATAACCTTCATTATCATGGAATCATAAAAAGGAGGTATCGTATATCCACTATAAACTGCGGTATCTATTCTTACACCATTACCACCTGGTATATGTATATTCTTTATTGTTCCCGGATTAGGTGCAAAGTTCTTTTCAGGGTTTTCAGCATTGATTCTTATTTCCATGGCAGCACCATGTATCCTTACATCCTCCTGCTTAATGCCAAGGCTTTCGCCGGCTGCTATCTTTATCTGCTCCTTTATAAGATCAACACCTGTCACAAGTTCAGTTATACCATGTTCAACCTGAATACGGGTATTTACCTCCATAAAGTAATAATTGTCGTTTTTATCAAGAAGAAACTCAACTGTTCCTGCATTTTCATAGTTAACTGCCTTAGCCACTGCCACTGCAGTATCTCCCATTCTCTTTCTTAATTCATCATTCAACGCAGGAGATGGTGATTCCTCAACTAACTTCTGGTGATTTCTTTGTATTGAACAATCCCTTTCACCAAGATGAATTGTATTTCCATATTTATCAGCTAATATCTGGAACTCTATATGTCTTGGCTTTTCTATATATTTTTCTATATACATTGTGCCATCAGCAAAGCCATTCACAGCTTCTCTCTGTGCGTTATCGAATTCCCTTTTAAAATCTTCTTTTGTATATACAACACGCATCCCCTTGCCACCGCCGCCAAGTGCAGCTTTAATCATAACAGGATAACCTATATTGTCTGCAAGCTCTTTTCCTCTTTCTGCATCCATAACTGGTTCTTTGGTTCCTGGAATAACTGGAATACCTGCTGATATCATTGTATTTCTTGCTTCCTGTTTATTACCTGTTTTCTCTATGATATCTGAATCTGGACCTATAAATGCGATGTTACATTTTTCACATAATGATGCAAACTTACTGTTTTCAGAAAGGAACCCAAAGCCTGGATGTATTGCATCTGCATGTGCAGCTACAGTTGCACTCAATATTCTTTCCATATTAAGGTAACTATCCTTAGCTGCTGCCTTTCCTATGCATACACTCTCATCAGCCAGCTGCGTATGAAGTGCTTCCTTATCCGCCTCAGAATATACTGCAACCGTCTGTATACCCATTTCCCTGCAGGCTCTTATTATTCTAACAGCTATTTCGCCTCTGTTCGCTATCAATATCTTATTAAACACAGCTTCATCTCCTTATAATCATTCCATAATCCATATATTATACTTATAACATCAGACGGATTAACCCACCATAAATGTAAGCTCAGCTGTAAGTGCAACCTCTCCATCTACTGTCGCAACAGCCTTTCCCACGCCAACTGGTCCTTTTTTCTTTATAATCTCACATTCCATCTTAAGTTTATCACCAGGAACAACTTTTCTTTTAAATCTTGCATTATTAACTGCACCAAAATATGCTGTTTTACCTTTGTTTTCTTCCAGCGAAAGTATCGCAACAGCACCTACCTGTGCGCATGCCTCTATCTGAAGGACGCCCGGCATAACCGGCTCAGCTGGAAAATGTCCTGCAAAATAAGGCTCATCATATGTAATACACTTATATCCTGTTGCCTTTATTCCAGGCTCAAGTTCATCTATTGTATCCACAAGCAGAAAAGGATGTCTGTGTGGAATAATATCCATTATTTCCTTTGTTGTAAGCATACATAACTCCTTATATTAAATAATCGAATTTCATATATATGATGTCGGTATCAAAAACCAATGCCTTTGATACCGACGTATTATCAGACTGGTTTTATAACGAACATAGGCTGTCCATATTCAACCATCTGTTCATTATCTACAAGAATATCAGTAACCACACCATCATAATCACTTTCAATCTCATTCATAAGCTTCATTGCTTCTACTATACCGATTACCTGACCCTTTTTAACTCTGTCACCTATTGCTACATATGCATCAGCTTCCGGAGATGCTGAACTGTAGAATACACCTACAAGTGGTGAATTAACAGTAAGTACACTATCATCAGAAGTTTTTATGTCTGATTTATTCAATCCTGATTCATTGACACTATCGCTATTAACTATATCATCAGTACTGGCAGTATCTTTAACAGCAGCCCTGTCACTTCTGTCAGCACCAAGCGAAAGCTTAGTGTCGCCATCTTCCATGCTAAAGCTAGTAAGTGAAGATTCTGATACAGCATTAATCAGCTTTATTACATTTTCTAATTCCATATATTATCTCCATTTCTTCATGACCTTTTATTCATATCCTGGTATTCCAGATATCTCACCAGCAATCCACTTATGTACTTTAAGCGTTCATCGTATTATGAATACTTTCTTACTATAAGAGTTGCATTATGTCCACCAAAACCAAGAGAATTCGTCATAACTACATCAACGTCCTTTTTGATTCCTTCATCCTTGACATAATTAAGATCCATTTCTTCCTCTGTTTCTGATAGTCCGACATTCGGATGTATATAACCATCCTGGATTGACTTGACACAGGCTATGAACTCAACTGCGCCTGCTGCACCAAGCAGGTGTCCAACCATGGATTTTGTTGAACTTACAGGCACACTGTAAGCTGCATCCTTAAGTGCAAGCTTGATTGCCCTTGTCTCAAAAAGATCATTATGATGTGTACTTGTTCCATGTGCATTTATATAGTCAATATCATCTGGTTTTACTTCTGCTTCCTTCATGGCACTTGTCATAGCATATGCAGCTCCACTTCCATCCTCCATAGGTGATGTTATATGGTATGCATCAGAAGAACAGCCATAGCCTGTGATCTCTGCATATATATGCGCTCCTCTCTTTAAAGCATGCTCCAGCTCTTCAAGTACAACCACACCTGCTCCTTCACCCATGACAAAGCCATTTCTTTCTTTGTCAAATGGGATAGAGGCTCTCTTAGGATCTGTAGATGTTGAAAGTGCTGTAAGTGCTGCAAAACCACCGATTCCAATAGGAGATATAGAACTTTCAGTTCCACCTGCAAACATAACATCTGCCTCACCATGCTGTATACTTCTATAGCCTTCACCTATAGAGTTAGTTCCAGTAGCACATGCTGTAACAACATTTATATTCTTACCCTTTAAACCAAGCTGTATTGATACATTACCAGCTGCCATATTAGTTATCATAAGAGGTACAAGAAGCGGATTAATCCTAGATGGACCCTTTTCAAGCAGCTTCTTGTGATTGCTTTCCATAGCTTCTAGGCTTCCAACACCAGAGCCTACTGATACACCAACACGGAAAGCATCCTCTTTAGTCATATCAAGCCCTGAATCCTTCATAGCCTCATGCGCAGCCGCAACAGCATACTGACTGAACTTCTCCATCCTTTTGGCTGCCTTGAAATCCATATAATTCTTAGCATCAAAATCCTTTACCTCTGCTGCAAGCTTAACCTTATAATCTGTTGTATCAAACCTTGTTATATTATCTATTCCAACTGTATTCTCTTTAACAGAATTCCAGAATTCATCCACACTTAAACCTATAGGTGTTATTGCACCCATACCTGTAACAACTACTCTTCTCATCAGATATTCATACCTCCATCTACTGATATCACCTGTCCTGTTATGTATGCCGCTTCATCTGATGCCAGAAATGCTACAGCATTGCTTATATCATCCACGCTTCCCATTCTTGAAAGAGGAATCATATCAAGTACTGACTTCTTCTGTTCTTCAGATAAAACCTTTGTCATATCTGTATCAATATATCCAGGTGCAACTGCATTAACAGTTATTCCACGTGATGCAAGCTCCTTTGCAGCAGATTTGGTAATACCTATCACACCTGCTTTAGAAGCACTGTAATTAACCTGTCCTGCATTACCAGCTATGCCTACAACTGATGACATATTGATTATTCTTCCGCTTCTTTGCTTTAACATGTATCTGCTTACGTGTCTTATGCAGTTAAATGTTCCCTTAAGATTAACATCTATAACTCTGTCAAAATCTTCCTCTTTCATTCTCATGATAAGACCATCTTTTGTTATACCAGCATTATTTATGAGAATATCTATTCTCTTATATTTATCCATTATATATGTGATCATCTTTTCAGTTTCTTCATACGAATCAACCTGACACTTGTATTTCTCTGCCTTTCCGTTGGCAGCCAAAATGTTTTCAACTGTTCTATCTGCTGCTTCATCATTACCACTGTAATTAACAATAACCACAGCCCCCTCTTTGGCAAAACGGGCAGCTATCGCAGCTCCTATTCCTCTGCCAGCTCCGGTTACAAGCACTATCTTGTTTTCATATCTTTTTATACAATTATCCATACACATAACACACTGCCTTTCATTGATACAATATTGCTAAAGCCATACCAATATCATGTCTGCATTTACTGCCTGTTATTTTATAACTACTTCCTTTTCCATGCTCTTAGCTATCTTTTTAACAAAGCCAGATAAAGTTTTTCCTGGTCCCACCTCAACAAATGTATCATAACCATCGGCTATCATTTTTCTGACTGACTGTTCAAAACGTACTGAACTATATACCTGCTTTGAAAGAAGTTCTTTTATATATTCACTGGATGTATTCTCATCCACGTACTCAGCTGTACAGTTCGCCACATAAGGATGCTTCACTTTATCAAAAGTGACTTTTTCAAGATCCTTCATAAGCTTGTCACCTGCGCCCTTAAGAAGCTTTGAATGAAACGGTCCACTTACATTAAGAAGAATTGTTCTTCTTGCTCCTGCTTCCTTAAGCACTTCCATAGCTTCCTGTACACATTCCTTTTTACCTGATATTACTATCTGGCCAGGGCAGTTGTAATTAGCTGCGGAAACTGTATCAGGATACATATCATTATCAGACTCTGCGTTCCCGCTTTTATCCTTGTTATATTTAGCAAGTACACCGTCAACCTCATCTGATGTAAGTCCGATAACTGCAGCCATGGCACCTATGCCAGCCGGAACCTCCTGTTCCATATATATTCCACGGTTTCTTACAAGTCTTACACCATCTTCATAAGATAACGCACCACTTGCAGTAAGTGCACTATATTCACCTAATGAAAGTCCAATAGCTGCATCATATGTAAGACCCTGCTCAACCATATCAGCAAGCTGGGAGATTTCTGTTACATATAACGCAATCTGTGTATACTCCGTTTTATCAAGAAGATCATTTTCTTCAAATATTAAATGCTCCATATTGATACCTGTCAGTTCACCAGCCTTCTTAAAACACTTTACTGATGAAGTGCAGCTATTATAGCTTTCTCTTCCCATTCCAGTACACTGGCTTCCCTGTCCTGGAAACATTACAACTGTTTTTCCCATACCTTTTAAATCCTCATTTCCATACACTGTTTTATGCCAGCTTATTATGTGAATTATATACCTCAGAGACTTCCTTCATAAGCTCCTTAATAATCTCTTCACATGTCTGTTCCTTATTGACAAGACCTGCTATCTGACCTGCCATTACAGTTCCCTGCTTGACATCACCATCCACAACAGCCTTTCTTAATGTTCCAAGAGTAAGTCTTTCAAGCTTTTCAAACTCAACACCTTCTTTTTCCATATCAAGATACTCTCTTGTCATGCTGTTTCTAAGTGACCTTACTGGATGTCCTGTGCTTCTGCCAGTTACTACTGAATCTATATCCTTCGCAGCTATAACTCTGTCCTTATAATTCTGATGAACATTCGATTCCTTAGCCACAACGAATCTTGTTCCCATCTGTACAGCCTCTGCACCCAGCATAAATGCTGCACATACACCTCTGCCATCACCTATTCCACCAGCTGCTATAACAGGAATATCAACTGCATCAACAACCTGTGGTACAAGTGTCATGGTCGTTTCCTCGCCGATATGTCCACCTGATTCCATACCCTCTGCTACAACTGCATCTGCTCCGGCACGTTCCATCATTCTTGCAAGTGCAACTGATGCCACAACAGGAATAACCCTTATTCCAGCCTCCTTCCAGGCCTTCATATATTTGCTTGGATTGCCTGCACCTGTTGTTACTGCTTCTATATGCTCATCAATAACAAGCTGTGCTATTTCATCTGCATAATCACTTAAAAGCATAATATTAACACCAACTGGCTTATCTGTTATCTTTCGTGCTATATGTATCTGTTCTTTAACCCATTCTGCTGGCGCATTAGCTGCTCCGATAAATCCCATTCCACCGGCTTTGCTGACGTGGGCTGCCAGATTAGCATCTGCAACCCATGCCATGCCGCCCTGTATAACAGGATATTCTATATTAAGAAGCTCTGTTACACGAGTTTTCATAACTTATTTTCCTTCCTGACATTTATAACTATTTCTGGTTAGCCTCGATATAATCAACAACATCCTGTACTGTAAGAATCTTTTCAAGCTCCTCAGATGGAATAGTTACTGAACACTCATCCTCAAGTGACATAACAAGTTCAAAAAGATCAAGTGAATCTGCCTTAAGATCTTCCTTGAAATTAGACTCAGGCTTGATAACTGCCTCATCTATACCTAACTGTGCTGCAACTAATTCTCTTACTTTTTCAAACATAATGTTAAATCTCCTTAATTCTTATTATTTTTATTATTTTAATTGGTGTCTGTGGCAAACTCTTCTGCCATAAACATCTTTATATATGTTAAAATGCCGCTTATCCTGCTGCTTAATAGCTTCAAGCAGACAGTATATGTAATAATCTTAATAAGCTTAACATCTTTAACCATGCTACCATACAAGCAGAATGCTTCCCCAGCTTAACCCTGCACCAAAGCCGGCAAGTACAAGCTTTTCTCCCTGTTTTAAGCTTCCATTTCTGTTTAACTCATCAAGCAGAATCGGAATGCTTGCTGATGATGTATTTCCATATTCATTCAGATTGACTGGAAACTTATCTTTATCAGCCTTAAGCCTTTTCGCTACGCTCTCTATAATACGTACATTAGCCTGATGCAGTATGAACTTATCAACATCATTAACATCCATATTATTATTATGTAAAAGTGTTTCTATGGCTGTAGGAACACTCTTTACGGCGAATTTAAATACTTCCTGTCCATCCATATGTATAAATATATCTGTACTGCATGAATCAGAAAATCTTCTGCCACCTGTTAAAACAGATGCACCTGTTCCATCATTGTAGATATTGCTGTCAATAATCCCTCTTTCATGACCAACAGATACACCAGTGTCATCTTCCGTGTTGTTGTCAACTGCTTTAAGAACCACTGCGCCAGCACCATCTCCGAAAAGCACACACACACTTCTGTCTTTCCAGTTAACTATTTCTGACATTTTTTCTGAACCAATAACAAGTGCATATTTATACGAACCTGCCTTTAACATTGAAGCTGCAATATCCAGGGCTGTAATAAAACCTGAACATGCTGCACTTACATCAAAACACATAGCATTTACTGCTTTAAGCTTTGCCTGTACAAGTGATGCCTGATTAGGAAAAGCATAATCAGGAGTTGACGTTGCAACTATAATAAGACCTATGTTAGAAGCTTCAATATGTGCATCCTCCACTGCATTCCTTGCAGCGTTGTATGCCATATCAGCATTATCCATATCTTTTGCTATATGTCTGTTACATATACCAGTTCTTGTCTTTATCCACTCGTCACTCGTATCTACCATTTCTGACAGATTATCGTTAGTCAATATATCTGGTGGAACATAGCTTCCTGTTCCTATGATTCTTGTTCTTATCATACTTTTTTGTCCTTATTTATTTGACTTACTAACTGTTTGATTATCTTACTTTGATTTTCAAACATTATTTTTATACTACAAGACTTATGTGTTTGTCAAGGTTATTTTGATATTCAAATTATTAAAATATACTAAAATAATATAAGACAATAAAAAAAGACCTGAAACAGATTATTACATCTGCTTCAGATCCTTTTTAACTTTTAATTTAACTTCTTTATCCGGCGTGAGCGATTCACATATCTTGCGTACCGCCTTCTGATATGACAGCTTATCTAACTTTAAGCAGTCGGTATCTGTAAGATATTCCCACGTTCTTTTTGGAAATGTAACAAAACATTCTGCAAGAAGCCAGCCTGCTGCCATCTGTGTATAATATCCATAGGTTGAAAAATCCCTGTTTACGAGTGAAAATATATCGTCAAGATATAAACCATTATCACAATTTCTTTCATCTGTGCTTTCTATATCTTTAACAGTAACCTTTTTCATTCTCGGTCTTTTCATACCATGCATATCGACCTTTAAGTAGTGGTCCAACAGCATTATAAGACCTACTCTTGCCCTGTATTCATCACGCGATTCTATACATTCCTTTATGTATGGCAGAAACTCGTCCCGAAACATATCCATAACCCTGAATTCTACACAAAAGCTGTCATTTACAGCCCAGTTGTTCACAAGAGGAACGAATGCATTGAAGTCTTTTAAAGCCTTCTTAAAGTCTTTCTCCTTCGCTGTTCCCATTCCTATTATGTAGCTTCTAAGCAGCGTTTCTTCCTGATAAATATCCGGTTCACTAAGCAGCTGCCGGAAATCCTTGTTCTCTTTTATAAGCTGTTTTGCATATTGCTTTAATACCGGCTGTCTTATTCCTATTATATTATCGCAGCCAGGAATAAGTGAGGATGTAAATGCTGCATATTCTCCTTTATCAGTCATCCCCAGAAGTTCATTTCTTATATATTCCAGCATTATTCATAAAGAGGATACTTGTCTGTAAGTTCCTTAACCATAGCCATAGCCTTAGCCTGATTAGCATCAACATCATCAACAAGCAAAGCAATAGCTTCTGCTACTACATCCATATCTGCTGTGTTGAAGCCTCTTGTTGTAACTGCTGCTGTACCAAGTCTGATACCACTTGTTACGAAAGGTGAAGCTGGATCGTTAGGGATAGTGTTCTTGTTACATGTAATATTAGCTGCATCAAGAAGCTTTTCTACTTCCTTACCTGTCTTATTCTTGCTTAAAAGATTAACAAGCATAAGGTGATTATCTGTACCACCAGATACGATATCAAAACCTCTGTTCATAAGTCCTGTACAAAGAGCCTGTGCATTGTCAACAATGTTCTTAGCATAAGTCTTAAAGCTTGGATCAAGTGCTTCCTTTAAGCATACTGCCTTACCAGCAATAACATGCATAAGTGGACCGCCCTGGATTCCTGGGAATACAGCCTTGTTAAACTTAAACTTTTCAGCAGCTTCTGCTGATGAAAGGATCATACCACCTCTTGGTCCTCTTAATGTCTTATGAGTTGTAGTTGTAACTACATCAGCATAAGGGATAGGGCTTGGATGCTCTCCACCTGCTACAAGACCAGCAATATGAGCCATATCTACCATAAGATAAGCACCAACTTCGTCAGCTATCTCTCTGAACTTCTTAAAATCAATGACTCTTGCATATGCAGATGCACCAGCAATAATCATCTTAGGCTTACATTCCTTAGCTATTCTTAATACTTCATCATAATCTATAAAGCCTTCGGCTGTAACACCATAAGGAACTATATTAAAATATTTACCAGAGATATTAACTGGTGAACCATGTGAAAGGTGTCCACCACAATCAAGGCTCATACCCATAACAGTGTCACCTGGTTCTACCATAGCAAAGAATGCTGCTAAGTTAGCCTGTGCACCTGAATGTGGCTGAACATTGGCATATTCACAACCAAATAACTTCTTAGCTCTCTCAATTGCAAGTGTTTCAACAACATCTACATATTCGCAGCCACCATAATATCTCTTTCCAGGATATCCTTCTGCATACTTGTTAGTAAGAGGGCTTCCCATAGCTGCCATAACAGCTTTACTTACAAGGTTCTCAGAAGCTATTAATTCAATATGGCTTCTCTGTCTTGCTAATTCATCATCCATAGCTTTAGCTAATTCTGGATCATAGTTCAATACTTCATCAAATGAATACATATTACAACCTCCATTTTCTATAGTTGTAGTTATACAACCTGTATAACTATTAATTTTATAGATTATTTTGCAATAAGTCAATGTATAATTATACATTTGTACAATAATTAAGTTATTTAATACAATCTTCATTAGAATATACGCCTTAGAAAGTTATATAAGCCATTATTCCATACACCTGCCTCGTGTCCGCCGTGTCTGTAATAGAATATATGGTCAATTGAATGTTCTGTCATATATCTTGAATAATTCTCTGATGATACCCTGCAATATGGATCTTCATCACCTGTTACTATAAGTGTAAGAAGTGGTGCTTCCCCGCCTTCCTTAACAAGCTCAGGAAGAAGATATCCCCTGTTGCCATATAATGTTTCACCGCTCCCTGTATTAACAACTCCTCCAACAGGCTCAAATGCACCTACATACCCAAATATATCAGGGTGTGCAAAGCATAAATAAAGAGCTTCCCGTCCACCTAATGAATATCCCGCAATTCCTGTGTATTCCCTGTCTATCTTAGTTGAATAATGCGAATTAATATATGGAATAAGAGCATTAATCACATCATTTTCACAGGCATCATATCTTGCAGTTAAATCTGAAAATCCATAATCAGATTCCTGCTTTCCGTCAACATCCGTAAATACAGTAAAGCTTACTAATATCATATCGTTGCGGTTGTATTCATACACAATATTCTGTGCTGTTGGTCTTGCACCAAGAACCCTGTAATCTTCATATGTTCCACTCATTCCGTGAAGAAGATATACTACAGGATAGCTTTTACTCTTATCATATCCATATGGAAGATACACATTGGCATTTCTTGTAGTATTAGTAGTTGGAGAATAATATTCTATCTTCTCAATCTCACCATAATTGCCGCCAAGATGTTCTGCATTAAACGCTTCTGGTTCTTCATAATTAGTATCATTCTTATCATAAGAGAACAACATTACTGGATAATCGTGATTAACTCCAGCTTCGTCTGTTGTACTATTATTTTCATTAACACTGTCACCATTAGTATTTTGGTTGCCACAACCTGTTAACAACAGGCTTGCTGATAATGCAAATGCCATTATAAGTGCCTCTGTTTTTCTAATATTATTTCTTCTCATAATTAATCACCTCATATAATTATTAATTAAACCTGATTATTAACTCTACATTTTGATAATAGCATTTAGAGTTAACTTCAAGTCAAGCATAAAATATTCCTATATAAATAAAATATATAAAACACCTTCTCGCACTGAGCACTGTCGCTTGCGACAACCTACATCTTCGTGCAAGCGTGCATCATCAGCACATAACACCTTTTATGTATAGGAAATTCTATCGAAATTCCCTATTACATAAAAAAACAACAGCTGTCTTTTATAAATAATGCAGACATAAAATGTCACTTGCACTCCTTATAATAAACATACTGTTGTCTTATAAATATTAATAACCCTGCAAAACCATCCTGATTATATTATTAATTACAACTTATAATAATCAACTGCTGGTCTTGCAATACATTGTAATCTGCTTAATCTCTTACAATCCATTTAGTTATCTACTGAACTCTTTAAGTCCTCTGCAAGAAGATATATGTTATGTAATATACTCTTACAGTTCTTCATGCTTTCAACTGTTGTGTCAGATACTCTTAAGCCTTCAGTTGAAGCAGCTGCTACCTCTTCTCCTGTTGCTGATAAATGTGAAATATTATCAGAAATAACAGAAGTTGAATCCAGTATCTTGTTAATGCTCTGCTCTGCAGAATCTATATTGTTCATAAGATTGTCAACTGTTTTTCCTACGTCTTCAAAAGTCACTCTTGTATTATCAATAAGTTCATTCTGCTTATTAACTGACTCAACTGATGCTTTTATGCTCTCATTAGCTTTCTTGGTATCTTCATAAAGATTATTGATTATATCTGTTATGCTTGAAGATGCATTCTTAGTCTGTTCTGAGAGCTGTCTTATCTCTTCTGCTACTACTGCGAAGCCCTTTCCGGCTTCTCCTGCTCTTGCTGCTTCTATTGAAGCATTTAATGCAAGAAGGTTAGTCTGGCTTGAAATCTCTACGATAGAACCAATAAATCCCTGTACATCATCAACCTTTTCTGTAAGACTGTTAATTACATCTACGATTATATCGCTCGCATTATGTACATTCTGTGCCTGTTCCTTAAGTTCAACTACTATAGCCTTACTATCATTAACAGTCTCATCTGTCCTGTGTGAGGCCTCAACCATCTCACTTATCTCTTTTTCGGCAATATCAGTGTTTTCCTGAATCTCTGCACACATAGCTGCCTGTCTTTGTATTGCTTCCGCTGTGCTTTCTGTGCTTTCCGCTATATCTTTCATTGAACTGTGGCTTATATCTATGCTCTTTTCTAACTCATCAAGCATATCCATAGCCTGTCCGAAATGTCTGGTTATATTATCAGCTACAATAACCATCTTCTCGTTATTCTCTTTCTGTATAACTGCTGCTTCTTCTATCTTGTTCATATTCTCTGCAAAAAACTGCTTAAGCAGCTTTGTTACACTAAGAGATATACATGTAACAATAACCAATACTAATATAGCAAGAACCCTGCTTGCCATAACCACTCCATTATACATATTATAATCCATAATAAGTCTTATGACATTAGCAGCTATCGCAACGCCATCAGCCCACAATATTAGTTTTTCATTAAGATATACCATCGAAGCCATAATCAAAGGAAGTACATATGTCCATACACCATCAGTTGAATTTAGCAGTATAAGAACAACATATCCAAGTGCCATTGATACCGCAATCGTTAATTCACACACTCTGGTCTTCTTCCTTAAAATATAAGCAGCTACTGATACAATAATTACCGCAAGTGCCACAACAAACTGTATTAAAATCTTTCCTTTGTTATGTCCGTCACCCACTCCTAATGCTGCCATCACTGTCAGCGCAATATAACCAAATACTATGAGAACTGTAAATAAAACAGTCCTGTTTGCCCTTACATACTGATTCTCTGTCATAATTTTTCTCCCGTTTCTGTTATAGTTTTTGTTATAGTTTCTGTTATAGTTTTGCCAAGATTTATAAAAAAAGTATATACCCACGATTATCTAAATGCAATATTTTTGCTGAAAAAAAGCCGATAAAATCATTATTTTTGTACAGTTTTTACAAAGCATTGTCTTAAAATATAGTTAAAAAAAGAGCGTTTGAAAATGTCCATTAAACACCTTCAAACGCTCTTAAAAATATTATTCCTGTTCTGACTCTGTAATGCTGATAGATAAATCTTCAAGCTGTTTTGCATCTACAACATCAGGTGCGTTAGTAAGAAGACATGTTGCATCCTTTACCTTAGGGAAAGCTATAACGTCTCTTATTGAATCTCTCTTAGCCATAAGCATAACAAGTCTGTCAAGACCATATGCAAGTCCTGCATGTGGTGGTACTCCATACTTGAATGCATCAAGTAAGAAGCCAAACTTCTCATTAGCAACTTCATCTGTAAGACCAAGTGCCTTAAACATTCTTGACTGTACATCAGCCTGATGGATTCTTACTGAACCACCACCGATTTCTGTACCGTTAAGCACAATATCATAAGCCTTTGCACGTACTGAACCTGGGTCTGACTCAAGCTTATCAAGATCCTCATCCATAGGCATAGTAAATGGATGATGCATGGCTACGAATCTCTCTTCTTCATCTGACCATTCAAACTGTGGGAACTCTGTTACCCAGAGGAACTTATAATCACTCTTGTCAAGAAGTCCCATCTGTCCTGCAAGCTCAACTCTTAATGCACCGAGTACATTCCATACAATCTTGTTTCTGTCAGCTGCAAAAAGTAAAAGATCTCCTGGCTTACCTTCCATAGCCTCAACAAGTGCATTCATCTCATCCTCTGTCATAAACTTAGAGAATGAAGACTTAAGTGAACCATCTTCATGGATAGCTATATAGGCAAGGCCCTTTGCTCCATAACCCTTAGCGAAATCAACAAGTGCATCTATCTTCTTACGAGGCATATTTCCCTGTCCTGTAGCGTTAATACCACGTACAGAACCACCATTCTCTATAGCTCCTGTGAACACGCTGAAGCCACAGTTCTTAACTATATCTGTAACATTCTTAAGCTCCATACCGAATCTTAAGTCCGGCTTATCAGAACCGAATCTATCCATAGCCTCCTGCCATGTCATACGCTGGATAGGAAGCTTGACATCTACATCTAATACTTCCTTGAAAAGATAAGCAAGAAGTCTTTCGTTGACATCAATTACATCATCAACATCAACAAATGATAACTCCATATCTATCTGTGTGAACTCTGGCTGTCTGTCAGCTCTTAAGTCCTCATCCCTGAAGCATCTTGCTATCTGCATATATCTGTCATAGCCAGAACACATAAGCATCTGCTTAAAAAGCTGTGGTGACTGTGGAAGTGCATAGAACTTACCTGGATGTATACGGCTAGGTACAAGATAATCTCTTGCTCCCTCCGGAGTTGACTTAGTAAGCATAGGTGTTTCGATTTCAAGGAAGCCTTCATTAGCAAGAAATGCTCTTGTAAGAGTTGCAACCTTACTTCTCATAATAATATTTGACTGGATATCTGGTCTTCTTAAGTCTAAACATCTATACTTAAGTCTTATATCTTCCTTAGTGTTAATATTTTCCTCAATAGGGAAAGGAGGTGTCTCAGATTCAGAAAGAATTCTTAAAGACTCTGCTGCTATTTCGATATCACCAGTCTTAAGATTTTCATTAACTGCACCACTTCTTTTTACGACCTTACCAACTACTGCGATTACGAATTCATTTCTTAAAGTATATGCCTTATCAAAGCCTTCCTTACCTATGATATTCTCATCAAAAAGTATCTGTAAAATGCCACTTCTGTCCCTTAAATCAACGAATATAAGTGAACCAAGATTACGTCTTTTAGCCACCCAACCCATAACTGTAACAGTGCTTCCTATATCTGCACCTGACACTTCTGTACATCTGTGTGTTCTTTTTAAGCCAACCATTGACTCTGCCATCGATAATTACCTCATTCCTGTAAATATTTAATTACTGATAAAATTCAATAAAACAAATTCTACTCAGTACTCGCCTGTCTAAATACCTAGTATATCACTTATATCCAAATCATCAATATCTATTGCGCTGTTCTTTATAAGTTCAAGTGTTGAATCCTCGTGAATAAGCCTTTGAAATAATATAAAGACTTTCATATCGACATTTTTCACTTCATCTATCATAATTGAAACAGCCGTATCTATATCAAATGCTTTTCTATAAGGTCTGTCTGATATAAGAGCTGCAAATTCGTCTGTGACTTTCAGAATTCTCGCTCCGACAGGTATATCCTCACCAGCAAGTCCGTCCGGATATCCACTTCCATCGTAACACTCATGATGAGATAGTACAATATTCATAATATTATCTGAATAATCATACTTTTTCAATACATCATAGCTAATCTTTGAGTGCATGCTCATATACTTTTTTTCTTCCTCTGGAAGACTTTCATTCGTTCTTCCATAAAGATACTCTGAAAGCTTAAGCTTTCCTATGTCATGCATCATTGCCGCCAGCTTAAGCTCATACGCCTCATCATCAGACATGCCATATTCTTTAGCAAGTGCAAATGTAAGATTAGCAACAAGCACTCCGTGCTTAATACCACTTTTGAAATCATTGACTATATAATCAATAAGTTCACTATTATTCTTGTTTTTCATACATCTTTAACCAATATATTCCTTTATCCAGAACCAATAACTAAAACTATTACTTCGCCTGAACAATATTTTATTATATTTTTATCAGGCTGAATTGTCAATCGTATAAAACTTATTTTAAATATTCTATGAGGACATCAAATCTACGGAATATCTATATCAAGGTAAGCTGCTACTCCTAATAGCAAAAACACCTATGAACGTTTTCTTTCCTCATCTTTTTTATCTGAAAACAATTCCGGATTATCCTGAAGAATTTTAGTAATCCTCTGGTCTATTATCTGTTTTACTATATCTATTAACCCCACCTGCCTATAATCATTTATTTAATGATACTTATTGCTTCTCTATAATGTAACGGGCAGCTTCTAAACGCCCGGTTAGAATTTATTATATCAAATTTATATATATGTAACAATAATGGGGATATGTAAGTTTTATTTTTTTATTAAGAAAATGTATCTGATATGGCGATATGGCGTACATATATCTATATATAGGGATTAGTGTGTAGATTTATGGATTACTAAAAATATTAACCAATATAATTATATTGACGAACGGACGACATAATATAAGCGGGTACCTATAGCACGTACAATGTTCAATGCCAGAAGCTTCAATTGGATATTTCTAAGGCTTTTCATATAGGTAATAACATCGACCGCTACTGTTCGATACGGGACGTCCTGTCCCATATCTCACTTCCACAGACATCCGTGTCTGTGGATAGCTGGTGTATTAAGGAAAAGCCTAAGAACTATCACAATTGAACTTCAAGTGCATCTCACACTGTCCGCACTACAGGCACCCGCTTATATTATGTCTGATAGTGGCACAAATTTACTAATCTGTAAAAAAGCTAATATATATCACAAAATAAATTACTTTGTTTGAGGCTTACTCTTAGACTTTTCTTTAGTAATCCAGCTATCCACAGACATGGATGTCTGTGGAAGTCAGATATGGAACAAGGAGGTTCCGTATCTGACGGTAGCGGTCATAATCATAACCTATATGAAAAGTCTTAGAAATATCCACTTAAATCTTCTGGCATCGAATACCGTCTGTTCTATAGACATCCGCTTATATTATGTCGTCCGGCATACACTCTTATTCCTTAAATACCTCCCGGCATTTAAGCGTCCGTCCATCTACTATCCGTGACTCCACTAACCAGCCATATATTTAAGCCGATATACTCTTACCCGTATACAACTGATAATACTTACCCTTCTCTTCCATAAGCTGCTCATGTGTTCCACGCTCAATAATTCTTCCCTGCTCCATAACCATAATACAGTCTGCATTGCGTACTGTAGAAAGTCTATGTGCAATAACAAAGGAAGTTCTTCCTGACATAAGCGCATCCATACCCTTCTGTACAAGTCTTTCTGTTCTTGTATCAATAGACGATGTCGCCTCATCAAGAATAAGAACCGGAGGGTCAGCTACTGCAGCACGCGCTATAGCTAAGAGCTGTCTTTGTCCCTGACTTAAGTTAGCTCCGCCGCTGTGAAGAACAGTATTATAACCATCTGGAAGTCGTCTTATGAAACCATCTGCATTGGCAAGTCTTGCTGCTGCTATACACTCTTCGTCAGTAGCATCAAGTCTTCCGTAACGGATATTCTCCATAATAGTTTCAGTAAACAGATTAGTATCCTGAAGAACAATACCAAGACTTCGTCTTAAATCATCCTTCTTTATACGATTAATATTAATTCCATCATACCTTATTTTACCATCCTGAATATCATAGAACCTGTTAATAAGGTTAGTAATAGTAGTCTTACCAGCACCTGTACTTCCTACAAATGCTATCTTCTGACCCGGTGTTGCATACATCTTAATATCGTGAAGCACCATCTTATCAGGATTATATCCAAAGTCAACTCCATCAAATGTAACATCACCTTCTAATCGGCGGTAATCAACCGGCTTATCATCAACAGCTGGTCGCTTCCATGCCCACATCATAGTATTTTCCTTAGTTTCTTCAAGCTCGTTGTTATTATTATACTTAACATTTACAAGCTCAACCTTACCCTCATCAGTTTCAGGCTTCTCATCATACAGTTCAAATACTCTCTTTGCACCAGCCATAGCCATAACAATACTACTCACCTGCTGGCTTATCTGTGTTACAGGCTGTGTAAAGCTCTTATTTAAACTAAGAAATGCTACAAGTGTTCCGATAGTAAGACCTGAAAACTCGCTTAACGCTAATATACCACCGACAATGGCACATAATACATAACTTATGTTACCTATGTTACCATTGACAGGCATAGTTATATTGGCAATCTTATTCGCATTATTAGCACTCTCACGAAGTTCATCGTTAATTTTCTTAAACTGCTCTATACTCTTTTCTTCATGACAGAACACCTTTACAACCTTCTGGCCTTCCATCATTTCCTCGATATAAGCATTAACCTTACCTATATCTTTCTGCTGTTCAACGAAATATCTGCCTGAAAGCTCACTCAACTTAGAAGTTACATATAACATAATAATAACCATAACAACCGATACGATAGTAAGCGGAATATCAAGCACAATCATACTTACAAATGTTGAAACAAGAGTTATAGTCGAATTGATAACCTGAGGTATACTCTGGCTTATAAGCTGTCTTAATGTATCAATATCGTTAGTGTACACAGACATAATATCACCATGTGCATGTGTATCGAAATACTTTATAGGGAGTGATTCCATGTTAGTGAATAACTCAAATCTTAACTTCTTTAAAGTACCCTGACCTACATTTACCATTATTCTGTTATAAATGTATGAACATAACACACCAACAATAAGAACCGCTGACAGCTTTATAAGAGCTGATGCAAGTGGTGCATAGTCATGTACTGCTGACTGTGTAAGTGGAATGATATAATTATCAACAAGCTTCTGTATAAAAAGTGTAGCTGAAAGTGTTATAAGTGCTGATGCTATAATACATGCTAATACTGCTATACATGAAAACTTATAATTCTTTAACACATACCCTAATAACCTTTTCATAATTGGAAGTGTACTCTGCTTTTTATCCATGTCCGATTTATTCAAAGTTTTGTCCTGATTATTACTCATTATCTGCTCCTCCCTTCTTATCGTCTGCTGCCTTAGCATTGGCATCTACAGGCTGGTTTTCCTTTGCCTCTTCCGCCTGCTCATCGAAGTCACCGCCACCCTGTGTCTGTACTTCATATATCTCACGGTATACTTTATTATTTTCTACAAGATGTTCGTGTGTATCAAAGCCGCTTACCATACCATTATCAAGGACAAGAATTCTGTCTGCATCCTGAATACTTGATATTCTCTGCGATACTATAAGCTTTGTTGTTCCCGGTATCTTAGTTGCAAATGCGTGCTTAATCTTTGCATCTGTTGCTGTATCTACAGCACTTGTTGAATCATCAAGAATAAGTACCTTTGGTTTCTTAAGAAGTGCTCTTGCAATACAAAGTCTCTGTCTTTGTCCACCAGAAACATTAGTTCCGCCCTGCTCTATCCATGTATTATACTTATCCGGCATACGCTCAATGAATTCATCTGCACATGCCTGTCTGCATGCCTCAATACATTCTTCCTCTGTTGCATTCTCATCACCCCATCTTAAGTTATCAAGAATAGTTCCTGAGAATAACACATTTTTCTGTAGAACAACTGATACCTCATCACGGAGAGTCTCAATATCATACTTTCTTACATCAACTCCACCAACACATACAGAACCATTCTTAACATCGTAAAGACGGCTTATAAGATTGACAAAGCTTGACTTTCCGCAGCCCGTTCCACCGATAATACCGATAGTTTCACCAGCATTTATATGTATATCGATATCTTTAAGTGTATCAGTTTCACTATCCTTCTTATATACGAAATCAACGTGATTAAAGTCAATTCTTCCATCAGGAACCTGCATAACTGGTGCATCAGGATTAGTTATATCTGCTTTCTCGTTAAGAACCTCTGCAATACGCTTAGCACTTGCTGTACTCATTGATATCATAACAAATATCATTGAAAGCATCATAAGTGCCATCATCATACTCATTACATATGAAAACATAGATGTAAGATTACCTGTTGTCATAGTTCCATCAGCAATAAAATGTGCTGCAAACCACGAAAGTGCAATAATACTTCCATATATTACAAACATCATAACCGGATTATTAAAAGCAAGCCATGACTCGGCCCTTACAAATGTATTGTAAAGGCTTGTCGCTGCCTTCTTAAACTTGTCATTTTCATATTCTTCCCTTACGAATGCCTTAACAACACGGATACCAGAAACATTTTCCTGTACACTTGCATTAAGGTCATCATACTTTGCAAAACCTTCTGTGAATATAGGTGTTACCTTAAATATAATAAAGAAAAGCACGAAACCAAGAAGAATAAGAGCCCCTAAGAATATCATACTCATAGTAGGATTGATAATAAAGCACATAATCATACTGCATATCATCATAAGTGGCGCTCTTACTGCTATTCTAAGAAGCATCTGATAAGCATTCTGTACATTAGTAACATCTGTAGTCATACGTGTTATAAGACCTGCTGTACTATACTTATCTATATTAGAAAATGCAAAATTCTGGATATTAGTATATATTCCTTCTCTTAAGTTGCAGGCAAAACCAGTAGAAGCACTTGCTGCATACTTTCCTGCCCTTATTCCGCAGAACAGGCTGACAAATGCAAGTACTAACATAATACCACCGTATATACATACATTTTTCATATCGCCTGCCTGTATTCCCTTGTCAATAATACTTGCCGTAACAAAAGGTATAAGTATTTCCATAAGCACTTCAAATATAATATAAATAGGTGTCTTTATAGAATCTTTCTTATACTCGCCTATATAGGCTGATAGTGTTTTTAACATATTTTTCCTCCATTCTTTATTTTAATGATTGGCAGTTGTCTGCCTTGAATATGACTTATCATTTGATGTATTGTCATATATCTTCTGTAATAATCTTTGCAGCTCTTTCTTCTCTTCATTATCAAGACTTGAAAGAAACCACTCCTCTCTCTTTAGCATACCATTGTAAGCATGCTTGCATATATCCTTTCCCTTGCTGGTAAGTCTTACATGCTTTACTCTCTTATCACATGACTCATAAAAGCTCTCTATCATATCTTTCTTTTCAAGCCTTGCAACAGTTCCTGCTATAGTTGCCTGAGCCACGCCAAAGTGTTTTTCAAGTTCCTTAAGTGTTATACACTCATTGTCTGTCTCACTTATGATAATAAGCATCTTTATCTGCGATGCTGTCATATTATCATTTTTGAGCTCATTATTAACGCATTTTCCAAGTATATCATTCAGACGCTTTATAAGCTCTCCGCAGTTAAGTGCATGTCTTTTCACGTATACTTTCCTTTCCTGTACACTCTTTATAATCTCTGTACGCATATTTACGCAAAAAATAAATGTAGTTCACGATTGGTTATATCGTGAACTACATATTATTAGTACGCTTTATTATAATACACATTCAATAGCAGGCTGTCAATAGCATGCTGTTATTTTTTACAACATTTTTTCATAGTTTTCTTTAAAGGCTTCCTTGATATCTTTTATGCTTACAGGCTTTGGTATATAGTCGTTCATTCCTGCATCCATTCCATCTATAACTGGATGAGATGCCATCTTTTGCTGTTTTTCTGAGGCTGTACTGAAAGGTATATCAACCGTAAATGTTGAGCCATCCCCCTCTTTGCTCTCAACTGACAGTTTTCCGCCCATCAACTCTGTAAATCCTTTGACAACAGACATTCCTATTCCATTATCGCTACACACAAAACTATACTGATTATCAGCATTTTCCTTAAGACTGACATTTTATGCCAACATATTAACAAAAAACTCTGCTCAAAGATACTAAAATCCTTGAACAGAGTCTGAAAACCTAAATGTTTATAACTTGTATATTATAAAACTTATTTTCTTTCCAGATATGCTGAATATAATGATTTTAAAACACTGATAGTCTTATCTAAAACCGTGCTCTCAGGCATCTCAATTTCTTCAACATCCTTATACTCATACTTACCTGTAAATGACCATGTAATTTTATCTGTATAAACAACAAGAGAAACATCCGTATCATTCTTATCCTTTGGAACACCAACAATAAGTTTTGTGTTGTAATTCTTTAAATCTATCTCGAAATAATACGCATCCTTTTCTAAAAGTCTGTCTTTATCATCGATACTCTTTAATAATGTTATTGTGTATTCTTTATTTCTGCCGTGTGCCAGTTTATTTATTAAATCATTAGAAACTCCTTCGTCACTTAGTGTAGTTATATCCTGATTTAACACTTCTTCAATCTGACTATAAGAAATTTTTACATCACTGGAAATTGACCTAATCAAACCAGCACCAAAAAGACTGTTATCTGCAACTTTATTTATTGCAGCTTTAATAACAGGACCGGCATCAAATATAATCTCTCCATTTTTATCAGCATATAGCTTAAGATATGTGGAATCTTTATAACTGATATCACCATAAACTACATTTTTTCCTTTTTCTCCATTTATCTTTCCTTGAAAAGAGTTACCAAGAAGTGGCAAATCCATACCTTCAACTTTACCATCAATCTTATATTCATACTGCTTATTAAGCAGATTATCAACAGTCTTTTTTAACCTGATATATGGTAAAAGATGGATATATATTAATATTCCTACAACCGCCAACATTATTATAGAGCAACATACAATACCAATAGTAACTTTTTTCTTTTTATTCATGATATTTTCTCCATTTATTAAAGCACAGCATTTCTTTTATTTACATTATTTTATCCTGAACAATTCTAGGTATTTCCTGAATCTGTTTACTATCCAACTTACTTTCCAATGTATCCACAAGTCCAATTATCTTTATTTCATAATTCATAGCCATATCATAAGTAAGCCCTTCTACACTTTTTAATGAAATAAATATAACCGGATACTACCCCATATACTCTTCACATAACTTCTGATTTCCAGTAATATAAAGTCCATTAAACAAACCATAATAAAAATCAGATTTTCGTATTTTTTCAAAATCATCAATTCCAACTGGCAATCTTAATGGTTCAGTCATATATGATAGACTCCTTTCTGAGTAACAATGTGTCCTTGAAAATTCATTATTTAAATAAGTCCGATTACTGAAAAGCTATTATTTCATATCACTTAACTCTGCTAATTTCTTTGCAAAAAAGCCTACCTGACGATTTTCATCCAAAAACCATTTTTCTTTAATATGTCTATTAATATCAAGACATTCTTCTTCTATTTCTTTTATTTTTCTTGTCTTTGATATAATAAGATTTTCTACATCTATATCATACCTTGACATAATCAGACCTGTTATTATATATAATGAATGATATTTACTTTCTATTAATTCCATATCACTTTCACTCAGATATGATATAAGCCATTTTATCGTTTCAACAATTAATTTGTTTAATTTTTTTACAAACTCACTTATATCATCTTTTGTATGCTCTTTAGAATATAATAAATCTACAGCCTTAACAATTCTATTAGAAGACAAACTTATTATTGATGAATATAATTCAAATGCTATTGTATCATTATCATAATATTTTTTAACATTATCTTTATACCTAACACATTGTATAAGTCGCTTGTAGGCTGAATAATGAAATACTTTATCACTATCCTTAATACAACATATAATATTATTAAGACCTATTAAATTCTTAAATATATCAAACTGTCCCTTATCTTTAACTGCACTTATCTCATAATCTTCTTTAATAAGCTCCAATTCTCTTAAAAATGCATCATACTCATTTACAAGTATTGTTTCATTAAGATAATTATTAATCCAGACCGATTGCAATATTTCATATTGAGATAAAGCAACACTGCCAGTATTAATATTTTTAAACAACTCTGGCAAATCTTCCTTATCACCTTTATATATTATAAGAACTATGTCATCATGCATTATTCTTATATTCTGCTGTAATATATCAAATAACTCAGCAATTAAGTCCAAGTCATTCAAATATTTAAAAATGTCCTGTTTTGCTTTAATTTTATTATAAAGAACCGTCATTTTTTCATATTGATACAATCCATTAAGTCCTTCATACCATCCTTTTATGCAGCTCTTTAATTGGCTCTCTCTTATTCCCAAATCATTTTTTGTTATAAAACCTTTAATATCTTCAGATATTTTGCTGTAATACTCTTTAAATCCAACTATTTCAGATGGACTTGAAAGATACTGCTGCAATGTATTAATTCTCTGTAATCCATCTATGATATAATATTGACCTTTATCTTCATAAAGAGTTAATGCACCTATTGGAAACCCTTTGAATAAGGAAGATATAAGCTGATATTTTTTATTACTTTTCCAAACGAAGCTTCTCTGAAAATCTGGTATAGTCAACTTATATGCTGTTAAAAGCTTTTTAATTGTTGTCTGATCCAATACAAACTCCTTTGTCTTATTCTCCATTACTTTCATTTCTCCTTTTATAATATGTAAAAACGGACAAAAATATTATCCTCATTGAACTCTTATCATCATTTTTTAGTATATCATAATATTTATCATCATTAACAATATCTCTAAAAAAATATTTTCTTTCAGTATTTAAGTCAGTTCTGTTGAGCTTATACATATCTATCATGTAAGCTGCTTTCTCTTCTTCGCTCTTTGTTAAACCTTTTGCAACTTTTATCGTTCCATCCATTTTAAATTCAAAATATTTAGATATATCCTTTACTTTTGTAGGGTCTAAATATTTATTTTTGTCATAAGGATATTCGTTTCTTTTAGTATTACATGTTTTACAGGCACATAAAAGATTTTTCCATTCAAATATTTTAGACGGCGTACTTACCTTAGTTTGTATATATTCAACTGTCATTTCCGAATTATAATCCATAATTATTCTTGTACAAAATGAACATCTTCCACCTGTCATATTAAAAAACTCCTCTTTTGTTTCAGGTGTGTTATATTTATATTTCGACTTATTCTCCTTGTAAAATTTGTATGCTTCTTTAACAGACATATCTTTTATTAATAGATTAAATTCATCATTTGTCTTTTTTAAATCCTCTAATGACGATTTTTTTCTTTGTATATATTTCATATTACTCTACTCCTAATTTCACCTCTGCTTTAGCAACAAGTCCCGGATATTTAGCTTTTACATTAGCATATTGTTCATTTAAAATCTCTAAGTCCTTTACAATAACATCCCTATTATATTCTTCTCCACAAATATAATCTCCCAGCCTGTTAATAATCTCTCCCGCTTCCTTAGGAAATTCTTCAACATTAAAATAAACTTCATAAATATTATCTAAATCTTTATAATACAAATCTGCATTAATTTCATTTAAAATTCCATTATCTAATTGAAACTTTCTTATATTATAATATCTTGATAATAATAATGGCGAATGTGTTGTAAACACAAAAGAACATTTTGAAAAATCTTCTTTAAACTTTTGCAACATACGACTCTGTACATAAACATGTAAAAACGCTTCAATTTCATCTATCATAACAACCGCACTTGTATCGCACAAAAGCTGCTTCAGCTTGTCATATTTAATATCTTCTATATCTTTATCCCATGTAAACAACCATATAATACTGCAATAAATATTTATAATATTCTCAACGCCATCACTCTGTCTTCTGTCAAATTCAAATTCATAATCCTCTCCAAACATATATAATATAGCATTTTTAATAACTTGTTTTACTGCACTATTTCCTAACATATTCTCTCTTATAACCTTCAAATGCAAATCAAATTCATTATAACTGTCTTTTTTATATGCAAGAAATTCTTCTATATCTTTTATTGGTGTGCTACTTGTATGTGCCTGTCTTACAATCACCCTGTTAGTAGGAATAAAAAGCGACCTTATATATTCGCCATCATTTACAATACATTTAATATTTTCTTCATCTATAACTTTATCTAATTCCTTAAGAATTGTTGTTTTTCCTGAATTATTATATCCATAAATACCTATTAATGATTCTGTTACTTCTATGTCCTGTTCTTTAATAACATCGTTACCTTTTAACTTAAATACCATTATCTCTCCCCTTAATGAATTGTGTTTATTATAAAGCTTTATATATTCTTATAATAAGAATATCATATTTTTATTTATGATTCAATTTAATTTTGTGTAAGTAATGCATGACGTAAGTAATGCATGATATAATTTTAAATAATCAAATTGTACAATTTCAACTTTTGCCATTCAAGATAAGAATCCAATACGCCAATAACAATATGAAAAAAGCAGCAATTCGTTAACACAAAATTGCTGCTTTTATATAATTGATAACAGTGTATAGTTTATGAACATTTTTGTTTTTAATTATCATCATCATATTCAACAATAACACCTAATTCAAGTAAAGCCATTCCAACGAAAGAAAATAATGAAAACGTATTTTCAGAAATATACCTTTGCTGCTGATAATCATATACATCCAACAATGTTGGTGCTAGATTATCCAAATCATATTTATCAATTCCCATTGTTGTTAATCCATTATTCATTTCGTTTATTGAATGGAGCAATCTATTTTCAGCTTCAATGGTTTCTTTTGTAAAGACTAAATCAACAGTTTTTATATGTATATCTGTTTTTTCTTCAGTACATATAATCTACCAAATAATGCATCTATTGCATCTTCTGTCAACTGTGTTAACTGATTCTTTGGCAAATTCAATGCAAATACACGAAACTGTGGATTACATCCATATCCGATAAATTCTTCGCTACCGCGCCTGAGTTCCTGAACCTCATATCCCAATATATCAGCAAATATCTTTTTCAAAAGCCTTAATTCAGTTCCACCTGTATTTGTATTGCCACCTTCAACAACGAATATTACATTGCCAATATTTTTATTTTTATCAATTCTATACTTTTTCATACATTGGCAACCCCTCAAACATCCCTCCTAGATACATCTTTTCCAAATTTTGTGCTTCTCTAGGTTTAAATTCTGAAACTCTCTTTACCTGACTTCCCTGCATATCTTTAAAAGTTATCAAATCTATCTGATCCGGACGGAAAACAGAATTAGAAATTAAATTTGTATGATGTGATGTAATAAAAATCTGTGAAGTTTTAGCATTTTCCATAAAAAATCTTATAACTTTTTCCGATAACTTATTATGAAGACTATTTCCAAATTCATCAATTATCAACATTCCTGAATTCTCAATAACACGAATCAAATTAGGCAACAAATCTGCAAATACCTGATTACCTTGTGATTCATTAATAATAATATTAGGTATCGGATAACTTCGACGCTTTAAAAAAACCGCTTTCTTTTCAGAACCAACAACAATCTTTAAACCAGCACCTTCACTTTCAGAACCATATTCGACTACAAAATCATAATTAAATTCATCAAGATATTTATTTATCTTATCCACCCCATGCTCTTCCGCATATTTTGTTATTGCATTCCCAAATGTCGCTCCCATATTATATCCGTCAATAACATACGAATTCTGTAAAAAATCCATAAGCTGTCGCAAAGTAGGTTCCTGAGGAAATCGTCCTGTATTAAATGAAGCTGTCCTTAAAAATAATGTCTGGCTATCCAACTGATCATCTGTAGTTACATTCTCTCCAATTCTTAATTCTCCAACATTTCCATTTCTTTGTAATACTGTAATATTATCAATTTTCAGATTTTCTGAAATAGAATTTGTTCTCGTATTATATTCAATCACATATTTAACTTCTTTATTATTAAATAAAAACTCATACTCCAGTATTGTAATAGGATTTTTAGAAAAAAAACATCTATAATTAGAAAACGAGGCTCCTTCACCTTTTATCATCTTTATAATAAATGATAATCCTTTTAGTACATTGGATTTACCTGAGGCATTAGGACCTATTAATAAAGCTCCCTTAAGGACATTATTATCCGATACATTTTTTCCACCAAGAATAGAATATTTTGATGCTGTAAAATCAAATTCCGTCCGTTCTTTAAATGACATAAAATTGGTAAGATACATTTTTTTAAGCATAATTATCTTCTCCTATACATATAATTAAGAGTTTTCATATATTTAATACTTATATATAAATCTTATTTACATTTTAAACTATAGTTATTTTATCGTCAATATTAAGTGTATTTTTTTTACATTAATAATGTTATTTTTTTACATTTTCTTATTTTAACAATACACCCTATTCATAATTTTATAATATTACCTTATTTCCAATAAAATGCTTAATCATTTTTAAAGTTGTATTTTTCTACTATATCAGCTTTACTTTTCATACGCTCTTATGTAATGGCTTGTCCATATTTTTATTCAAAATACCCTATACTACTAATTGTATCAACACCTATATCAAGATTATTAGGTAATTTTTTTACTATATTTATTTCATAATTTTTTGTTGAAGTAAGTGTATAATATACAGGAATATTATTTTCATCAGCCATACTTACTATATCTTTTATCCAAGCTGATTTATGTCCTATAATAATACCTGTTAATTCTTTTTTATCAAAATTAAAGAAACATTTATTTTCTCTTGTAATCATCCTATACTCTTCTTCATAGCTCCAATTTTTACTTTTACATATAAGACTTTTTTCAATTGCTTTGTAAAGTTCTTCTTCATCTGGCTCATACAAAGGCTCAAATTGTTTTTCTATATATTCTACCTTATGTATATTATTAAAATTGATATCTAAGTCAAATTCTAAACATATACCAGTATAATTACTTGCATAATGTGCCCACATTAATGGACTTCTAGGATTAGCTGATAATGATAAAATATTATATTGATTCATTATTTTTTCAACATAAGGATGTGGCAACCCAAGTGCAGAAAATAAACCAGAACCACTTATTCCTAATTCGATTGGAACTGCCATACCTTCAAATGGATCATTTAATGATATTCTTGGAGCCATAAATAATCTGTTATTTAATATAATATCTTTACAATATTCTACTTGTTTTATTTCTTGTTCATTTAAACCATCCTTTATATATGGTAATGATTTATATTTATATAATTTCATTTTCATAACACCTCAATTATTTTAAAATCATTACTCTCTAAGCAGCTAAAATTCATTTACAAACTAAACTATTTTTATTTCAAATACTGTCCATTATAATATGGTTCATCTAAATGTTTAATCATATCTATTAATTTATTAACATCAAATTCAACACCTTCAATATTAGGAATCCAATCCTTTATATTTTCTTTAGTGATATACTTTGTCTTTTTACTCAATCCCCAACATGCAATTAATACTCCTTCGTTTGATATATCATATATGTCTTTTTCATTCAGATTATTATATTGCATATCAAACGCATTTAATATTTTTGAAAATCTTATATCTTCTTTTCCAAGAAATGTATTCACATTATGAAAATACAAATATATTATCCAATCCCTAAAATGCTCCCTATTTGCAACTTTATATTTCACCTCATATTTATACAGACAATTAAAAAATATATAGGTATATATTACTTCATATATTTTTCTTTTCCATGCATTTTCATATCCATGTTTAATCGCTAATGATCTTAGTAATTGTGAACCTATTGTTGAATATCCTCTATTATGTGTTTTCATATTATAGATAAAAGATTTAAACATAGAACAAAATATTATAATTCGACTCTTTTTATAATTTGATTCTTCTCTTTTTTTCTCCAAAATATTTCTGGCTGAACTTATAGAAAATACTGTATATCCTTTCCTCGTATAAAATTGTCTGTCCTCAACATATGTTAATATTTTACTTACTTGGCAAAATTTTTGATTATATTTAAATTCGTTTAAAGGGTGTAACATAATTTTATCATAAATTTCTGTAAATGAAGCATATTCCATATCTTCACTTAGTACAGTATGGATCGACCAAACACTTAAAAATATTGCAAGAACCATACTTGCAACTTTTATTTCTAACAAATTGCTACTATACGACAATTCATAAAAAACCAAACTGAATGTAACTTCAAATATATGAAAAGTAAATACTGCTTGATATAAATAATCTAACAGTATATATTTTATTTGTGTTAAAAGCTTAAGCTTCATCTTATCCTCAGTTAATATCTCAACATACACCATTATCGTGAGTAAATTCAATATAATTGCTAAACCTATTCCTATTATATTTAAAGCTCTCATTATGAATATTATAGTATATGCAATACATATCCTTTGTTCAATAAGCTTTATTTCGGAATAACCCAATATGTTAATTAAGAAAAATATAAATACAACTATCATATTATTATTAAACAATGATTCCATATTTTTCTCTCCAATCGTACACAAGACAATATAAATAATAATTAATTATAATGATTTTTCTATTTTCTTTCTTATCAATATTTAAATATTTTCTATATATTATTATTTTTATTCTTATTTAGATAATGCTCTTTTATAATTTAATTGTCAATATTTTTATATTCTCACTCTATTTATTATTTAAATCAAAAAATTGTACCACAAGATAATCCCATCACCTTGCAGTACAATTTCTAATACAACACTATACTATATATTATTCATTCAATATTAAAGAATATTATCCTACTCTTCGTCCCCATTTCTTTTTTTATCTTTTAAAAATTCTCCATAACTTGCCACCTTAATTAGTGAAAAAATTATTATTATGCATATAACGACTATTATAGTAATTATTACCCCAATCATCAGTATAGTATTCCTTATCTCTATATTTTATCTTTTATTAATTCCTTAATAACATTATATATTATTATTTTAAACCAAAACAAAATACAATACTTTAAATAAAATTTTTAAACAAAATTATTTTCTAAAAAGATTTATTACCTTTTTAAATCTTCTTTTCCATTTTTTAAATTTAAAAATCCTATCATATTTACTTAATACTTTGCTAAATGGTTTATATGAAAGCTCTCTTAAAAACTTTTCGCTTTCTGGTGGTATTTCTACTGATGAATTAAAACATACATTTTTTTCAAATATCTCTGAAAAATCTCTTTTATATAATATTATATTATCTTTTATTCTATTAAATAAAAATTTTCCCTTTTCATTATTTATTAGTACTAAAGATGTACCCTTATCATCATCTAACTTGCTTTCAATTCCCCAAAAATCAGCTAATGTAATATCTGATTGACGTGGAATACCCTTAAAATCACAATCACCACAACTTGGTCTTATATATAAATTAGATGTAAGATATCCATACATAAATAAATTTTCTTTTCCATCTTTTATTTTAAAATTACCATTTTTAAAATCCAATCGTGTTCTTTTTGGAGATGTTTTCCATCCACCTTCCTTATATTTAAACCATACTTTAACTACTTTACTATTATTTGAATTTTCTATTTCATTAAGCCAAGCTTTAAAAGCTTTCGGAGAATTAACGCCTCTACAAATAAAATCAATTGTAATCAATCTATCAAAAGTTCTATGTCCTAAATAACTATTTAATGCAGCCACTTGACAGGGTGTTCCACAAAATGCAACATATCTGTTTTCGTTCAACATTTTTTTTACTATCTGATATATATTGCCACTTCTACTTTGAATATACTTTGACTGTCTTATTTTTTCAATTCCAATAAGATTCTCCACCAAAACATGTTCGACAAGATTATCTTCATTATACTGTGCTCCAACTACACAGCCACCCATCCTTATTATTTCATTTGCAAATTCTGAGAATAATCCACCTGAAGTACTATTATATCTAATATTTTTATCTTTTGACCAAGCTGCATATGTTTCTGGCTCCAAATAATTATCAGTCTTTATCAATCTTTCATTACATTTAATTTTGCATAAATTACATTCTATACATGCTTCATTTATATCTGGATAATAAAATCCCATATCATCACTTACCATTTTAATGGCATTATGATTACATACATTCGCACATAATTCACAACCAGTACATTTATCTTTTGAAATAATTTCACTTATCATTTTAAGACCTCTTTATTTTTTTTATTTTATTTATGTAACTTAAAATATTATTTCTAAATATAAATATTATAATGAAAATTATAAATACACATATCAATCTCAATATATTATATTTATATAATAAACTTGAGCATATGGTCATACAAACTCCTACAACAGAAAATATAAGTATACCTTTAACATCAAATATATCAGTATTACCAATATTTTTCTTAATTGTAATACGACTAAAAAACAGATGTGATAAACTATATATAATATAGCAGATTAAAGTTGTATATGCTGCAGCATAGTAACCATATATAGGTATAAATATAGCATTCAAAATCACATTAGATATTGCAGCTAATATAGAACCTATTGATACAAACTTTTTTTCTTCATAAAAAAATTCTACATTAGCAAAAATATTATACATGAATGTAAAAAAAGTACTCATGGCAACTGGAGGAATAACATATACCGCCTCTCCATACTCTTTCGATGCTATTATTTTTAATAATTCTGGTGCAAAAATAATTAACATCAAAATAACAAATAACATAACTAAACATAATATATTAGTTACTTTTCTTATATCTTTTGTTTTTCTTTCTTCTAATTTACCATACATCCATGGTGTCATAGATGCATTTATAGCTTGTATTATTATATTAATTAATATTGCAATATTATACGCTACGCTATAAAAGGCTACTGCTGAGGCATTTTCAAAATAACCAATCATTACACGATCACCTTGATTTAATATAATGCCTGATAAATAATGAGGTAATAATGGCAGATTAAAGGATATTGCATACTTCCAATATTCTTTATTATATAAAGTTTTTCCCCTCTTATATTGTAATAATGCTATTACTATGCAGAAAAAACTATCTATCAACACTAACGATGCAATTCTAGCTAAGGATTTATCAGTTGATATAATAACAAAAATGACACCAACTACTGAACCTAATATTGTTTGAGCTAATGTAATTGTAACAACCATTTTATATTTATACTCAAATCTATTTCTTACCAGCCAAAATTCCATTGATGGTGCTACAAGTAATTTCAAAAACATTAAACTAACTAATAATGTTGTCATATCTATAAATTCATTTATATTTCTATGAAATAACAAATAAACAATATAAACAATTATTGTGAGTAACATTGTGAGTCCCTGCATTGAAGATGTATATTCATCCCTATGATCTTTATACTTTATCATTGCATTATTATATACACCATAATACAAATTTAATGAAGTAAAAATTATTATTATACTATACCAAGATATAAATGTACTATATTGTCCATATTGTTCTGTGGTCATTATTCTTGTAAATATAGGAATTGTTATTAAAGAAATTCCTTTTTGCAAAATACTACACACTACAAACCAAATTGATGCTTTAGCTGGTATAGGAATCTTATTATATTTTTCTTTTAATAAACCAAACAAATTATGTTTCACCCTTAAAACTCCCATTTAACACTATCTTTTATAACTTTGGCTGGTACTCCACCTGCTAAGCAACCAGACGGAATATCATTTGTAACAACAGAACCAGCAGCAATAACAGCACCATCTCCTATATGGACATTTTTAAGAATTATAACTCCTGCACCTATCCATACATTTTTCCCTATGACTATTCCTGTATTCTCTTTTACTTTATCTGATACTATTTTATGAAAATCGTCATCCCATATCTGCACATTTCTAGAAATTATAGTATTGTCACCTATTGTAACAGAATTCTTGCATCTTATTTGACTGTATGCATTTAATGAAGTATTATTTAAAGATAAACAGCCACCTTCAAATATACATATATCAGAACCATATCCAAAATTACATACACCGTTTACTATTAACTTTGAATTTTGTGCTGCTCTAAAATACATATTCATTTTTCCATGCCTAAATCTCATAGAATTTAATTCTAATCTTCCATTACCTTCAGCCACAAAATTATTGGAAATACTTATATTTGTTCCTTTTAATGGTCTAAAATCCACTTTATTATTTTTTATTAGATAATTTAACCTTATATATTTAAACACATCTAATTGTATGATTTTATTTATATCCATCAGATTTTACCTCTATAATATCTCAATCTGTTAAATACTTTTTTCAAAAATGTACATTTAGACTTCTGATATAATAAATACATACATTTACTCCATATATCAGCTTTATGTATATAACTACTTTTTGTTTCTTTCTCATATTTTTCTATTATAGTATTTACTGAATAATCCCACACTGAATCTATCTTTGATAAGTCTTCTGAATTTTTCAAATTATTTATTGTATCTCTTAATCCACTTTCAACAGTATAGGTTGTCTTAAATTGTGGAACAGCGGAACATATTTTTTTATTATCAAATACGTGATTTAATGATTTATCATACAATAATTCATCTCGTTCTGAAGGAAAATATACTGCAAGCTTTTCAACTGGAATATTTATTACTATTGCTTTTTTATTTAAAATTTTTTCTATAATTGCTAATATATCATTCCAAGTTACAACACAATCTCCTGTTATATGAAAATCCTCATTAAACGCTTTTTCATTTAACAATAACCCTTCTAATGCTACTGCAAAATCTCTTGTATGTGTAAGTGTTAATTTATTATTACCATCACCACACATTATTATTGGTTTATCTGATTCAATTCGATTTATAAGTGAATAATATCTAATTTTTGTTATAACTGGGAATGGTATTCTTCTATTATCATATGTAATATATGGTCTTACAATGGTATAATAAAAACTATATTTAGATGAATTCTCTCTTAAATATATTTCACATTCTTTTTTTGTTCTTGAATATTCCCAATTATCATTTCCTAATTCTGTTTTTTCTGTAATAATCTCATCTGTTGGTTTATATGCTGTTGCTGATGATATGAATATGAATTGTTTACATTTATTATTATAGATTGCCAATCTTTCTTTCATTTGATTAACATTGTATAATATAAAATCAAGAATAACATCAAACTCTTTACCATCCAATGCACTCTCTAATGATTTAGCGTCATTTGCATTACCTATTATGTAATTTAATCTCTCATCACTAAGGTTATTTCTATTACCTCTATTCAATAAATAAACATCATGATTTTGTGCTAAAAAATATTTTGTTGCATCGTAGCTTATTGTACCCGTTCCACCAATCATTAATATTTTCATATATAACTCCTAACGTATTTTATTATAAATTATTTTGTAGCCATTCTAATGATTTAATTTTCTCTTCTTCTATTTTCTTTAATACACTCGAATAATCTATAGGTCTATTTAAAATCTCTTGAATATTCCTACTTGATGTATTGTCAACAATTCTATCGTCTAAACCTACTAAAGAAAGTAAATCTGTTAATCTTGAATTCATTGCTTTTTTTTCTTTATCCAAGTTTCTCTTTAATACTACAAATCTTTTTTCAAACAAAATTGAAAATACTACACAATGAAAAGAATCTGTTATAACAAAATCTGAATATTTTATATAACCTAAAAATTCTTTTGGAGAAATATCTATTTTCTGTATATCTCCAAATTTAAAATCCAACTCATTGTAATCTCCTATAAATGGAATTGTTATTAACTTTTCTTTCATTAAATTGGATGCATCTTGACTTATAATTCTACTTTGATTGCTATTGCCTAAAATATATGCAAGCATATATTTTTCTTCTACTGGTTTTTTTACTATTTTCATCCACTCATCTGGTTCTATTAATAAAACTGGATCAAGAACAATCTGTATATTTTTATGTATCTTATTACTTATCAGTTTTTTTGCATTAGCTTCTCTAACTGAAATTGCATCTAAATTATTAATTCTCTTAACAGCTTCCTCTTCAAATTGTTTTGGTAATACATCAGCACCAAAACTTGCAGCATATGAAATTTTTCTTTTATTAGTAAATTCTAAATAGTAATTCCATTTATGTGGTACAGGTCTAATTCCTCCTGAATATGGTGTCCATACTTGATCACTTCCACATACAAATTCATCAAATATATCATTTAACTCATTAATTTCTTCTGCTTTATATATTTTTTTTGTATGTGGTATTAGATTTTGAAATTCTAAAAAAGCTTCGGATTGTCTTTGTTTTATAGAAAATAATTTTTTGTTAATTTTTCTGTCATAAAGCTTTCTCTTTATCAGATTAAATACTCCAAACTTTAATTTAAATACTAATTTAACTTTATCCTTAAAAGATAATTTTTCTGTTATTCTATTGTCTAAACATATCTGTTCACAATCATACCCTAAGTTTTCAATAGTTTTTTGTAATGCATATGCCTGTAACATTCCACCATGATTTATATTTCCATTATAAAAAGTTATAATTCCTATTTTCATTTATTTTCCTCATTTAATATTTCCAAATAAACCTCATATATTTCTTTTGCATTTCTTGTTGAAGAAAATTTAATCGCTGATTTTTTACCATTTTCTGATAAACATCTTAATAATTCTCTATCATTATAAATGCGTTCTATACATCTGGCTAATTCATGAATATTTTGATAATCATATATAAGTCCATCTTTATTATCTTCAATTAGTTCAGGGGTAGCACCTGTGTTACTTCCTATTACACATAATCCTGCATACATATATTCTGCTGTAACTCTACCAAATCCTTCTGCTCTGGAACATGTCAATCCAACATCATATTCTTTATATATTTCATACAAATCATTTCTTGCACCCAAAAATTTAACTTGTGATTCTAACTCGCATTCTTTTATTAATTTTTCTAGTTTTTTTAAATATTTCGGATCATCCCAGCCAGCTATATCTAAATAAACATTTTTCTTTATTTGCTCTGGCAAATAACTTAATGCTTCTATTGCATAATATTGACCTTTTGCTTCACATACCCCTCCAGCAATAATCATTTTTAGCTTATTGTCATTATTATAATTATTTTTAATCTTAATAGAATGGATATCCACTCCATCATATAATATCTGTACCTTTTCTTTTGTTACCCCTCTTGATATCCATGATTTTGCTACAGCTTTTGATATTGCTAGAAATCTATTTGTATATTTACTTATATACTTATTATATTTATATCTATATGTACAACAATCAAAATCCTCATAACCAAATTCACGAATATGCATAATATGCGGCACATTATACATTCTATTTAAAATACACCCAATATCATTTCTTGCTGAATTAGTATGTATAATGTCTATTGATTTAATATCTATATTTTTTTTTATATTTTTTATTGCTTTAGGAATTGACAAATAATACTTCAAACATTCGTATGGATATTTTATGGGTCTTTTCCACTTGTAAGGTGATTTTGTATTCATAGCTGACATATGACCAATAGCATAATTTTCTATCTTCATTCCATTAAGAATATCATTTAATTCACTATAAGAACTTGTACATACAACAGGCTCTACTCCTATTTTTTTTAATTCGTAAGTCATTTCAATAAGAGCTCTTGTCGCTCCACCTACTACTCCCGGATCTGTAATATACAATACTCTCAAATCAAAAATCTCCTTTTAAATATAATTATATTATTAATATAATCTTTGCGTTGCCTGCCAATAAAAAACATATGGATTATATACTCCACCTTCTACAAAAAGGCCACCAAAGAAATGTTTAATTCCAAATAAAACAATTATTAAATATATTATATATCTCATTTTTTTATTTTTAATGTACACCAAAGTATTAGGAACCAATATAATTGTAAATAATGAAAAATACTGTGCCATTCTATAACTTTCACTTATAACAATTGTCATTAAATAAAACACATATCCCACGATTGCCATATTCACCAACCCAGTCATATTAACGTAGTGAGGTATATAGTTATTATTTTTTATATTAAAAATTATTTTACCTTTGCTGTAATTAATATATTTCATACCTGTATTACTTTTTTCAATATTATTCTGATATCCCTTTACATTTAAATAATACCAGCAAATACATATAAAAAATAATTGTATTATAAAATCACCTGTAAGATTTCCTCCTCTTGTCTGAAACTTTGAAAACCTTTCGCCTCCCAAAAATGGCAACACCTTAAACAAAATTGATAAAATAGCTGGTTGTGAAATACATAAAACTAATATTCCTCCAAATACTACCCACCCCAATTGTTTAGCACCAATTTTCCCTTTTTGAACAAAATATGCTCCTAAAAATAAAATGGCGATTGTATGACAAAAAGTTGCAATTATTACAGCAATAAAATATTTTTTATATTGTTCTTCCTGTAAGAATTTAAATGCTAAAACTATAATTCCTAATGCAAAAACATGTCGCATAAGCTGAAAATTATATAAATAAAAACCATATGATAAAAACATAATAAAGCTAATAAATATGTTTTCTGAATATGTATATATTAACCATGTTACTCCAATTGTATATGGTAAAGCACTAACAAATATCCAAGCATTCATATTTGATGAAAATAATGAAAATAACTTAGCAAATAAATAGAATCCAAAATCTTTAAAAAATCCCGAAAAAATATCAATGAAAGAATAATTTTGATTTATGATACGCATAAAATCTCTAGCATATACCTGTGTATCAACGCCTCCATAATTGATATTTCGTAATCCTATTAATACCTGCATATATATAAAAATTACTATGCAAGCTATTTTTCTTGGTATTCTCTTTTTTCCATTATTTGTAATAAAACACATTAACCCTACTGTTAAATATAATCCTATAAAAATCATTTCATTTCTCCCAACAAATATCCATCTGTTTCAAATCTATCCTATAACATCCCCTTGTCTATTAACTGTTGTACTTTCTGATTTATAACCTTTTCTTTTGTTATTTATTTTGACAATATATTTACACATAAATGGCGGAATTAAAAAGAACGGATATAATTTAATCCATAATATTGGATATTTTATTGTACATTTAATTATATTTAATACTCTTGTCTTTTTAATTCCCGCAGCCCTTTCTTTTATTAACGCTCTTTTACTTATGAAACCAATTCTCCATATAAATAATTCATCTAATTGTTTTTTACAAAATCCATGTTTAATAGCAAAATCCAACATATTTCTATAAGTAATTCCATCAACTCTTCCTGAATCGAAATTAGAAATGCTGCTATATATACCCGCACCGATACATGGAATACTTATTATCCCTAATCGTTGTTCTTTATAATCTGCACATAATATATGTACATAACTTTGTAACCAATTCGAACCTTTATATTTATTTACATCTGATATATTGTGTAATGCTTCTGTTAAACATATAAAGCAGGATAAAAAACCCCACATTCTTCCAGCATAATTCATAAAAAGCTGCTTATCATAAGTAACTATTTTCTGACCATCATAAATTGCTTTATCATAAAAAATACATTTCTGTTCATTTTCATATTTTTCATGAAATCCTTTAGCATTCAGATATACTAATGACATATCCTCATTATTCTGCAAAAAATCTAATATAATGCATAATTTTTTTTCAATTAAAATATCATCATCTGACAATAATAATGTATACTTCCCCTTGGACATTTCCATACATTGTAAATAATTGGAATCTGGACCAATATTTTTAGCATTACGAACATATATAATATTTTCATATTTTTCAATATACTTATCAATAATTAATTTTGTATTATCTGTTGATGCATTGTCAGATATCAAAATTTCAACACGTTCATCGCATTGTGGTAATAAAATTTCTAACATATTTGATATTGTATTTGCCCCATTATATGTAGGTATTGCAATAGTCAATAACTTTTCGTTATCCATTTATGTCTCCTTTTATATTTACTCATTCTTCCATATCATTCTAGGTCTCACTTCATTATATAAAAAACAGACAATATAGGATAAAGCAGCTTGTGGTATCATATGATATACTTTGTATTTTAATTTCATAATATTACTACGTGTATCTTTATGCATTTCTTTCCACGGTGTTAATTCCTTATACTCTAAATACTTAGCTGTCATAGGATGATCACATCCCTCAACCCATGGTCGGCTAAGCATATAAAAATTTCTTGTATAATGAATTATCACAGGATTATTTTTTGCCTGTTGTACCTGTTCATATGTATAAAAATTTTTAGGTTTTCGCCATCTTAACAAATTGTTATATTCAAATGCCCAAAATAATGTATACGCATTATAATCTGGCGATAATTTTAATATCCTGCCTTTGCAAGACCAGTTCATTAAAGTTTGTTCAAAAAAGAAGACATTACCATTTTGTTTAAATATACGATTTATTATTTTTTCCTCAATATTTTCCTGTCTCCATTTTTTTAAATCTACTAAATAAAAACCTGCATTACAATAAATATCATCTTCATCCATATCAAATTGTCTTCTATATTTTTTAATATTCATACAATCTGCTACACCTGCCAGTATATTTCCATGCATATCTATATTCCATAATTCTTCTAAATCTGAACATATCAATGTATCACTATCCAAGCATATAACTCTATCAACATTATTAGGTAACAGCGTACCTATACACATTCTGAAGTATGAATGTCCAATTTGATATCTTGTCTTAAAATTAAATTTTAATAAATCATTCGGTGATGGTGCATCTAAATATATTATCTTTCTTATATTTTCTGTTGAACTATACTTATCGACCATACATTGCAACTTATTTTTTTTCTCTTTTGTAATGCCATCGTCTACTATATATATATTAATTTCTCTGCAATTCTTATTATTTTCTAACAATGAAACCAAAGATACAGCCAATACTTCTATAAACAAATCACTACTAAAATAAAATATATTCATTTCTCCACCTAATATTTTTATTCTTCATCCAATAAAGGAATAAACATAATCTCCTTAAGTTCTTCTCTTGGAAGGAATGGCGCAAGGTCTTCAAGCGGCGGACTCACTAGAGTTCCATCTTCAAGACGTTTCGTGCTGCTCTTTGGCTCCCATACCTGCTTTGTGTCTGTAAATATTTCGCAGAATAATGGTCCATCTTCCTTAAGGACTTCATCAACAACCTTTTTCATCTCTTCGTTAGACGATGCACTGTAGTACTTATATCCGAAAGCTTCTGCAATTTTCTTAAATTCCGGGAATGAAAGGTCATGTGATTCCGGACCTATACCTATCTTGCAGTGCTCCTTGAAAAGATTATTCTGTGTAAGTCTTATTGAGTGATATCCGTTATTGTTAATAAGGAATATCTTTATTGGAAGCTTATTAGTAATGATTGTCTGGAGTTCCTGAAGGTTCATCATAATACTGCCGTCACCCTCAAGACATATGGTTGGTCTTCTCTTTCCACCTATACATGTACCGATAGCCGCTGGAAGTCCGTATCCCATACTTGCTATCGCACTGTTATTAGCCATTCTGCTTCCCTTCTGGATAACATAAGCCTGATTGCCGACAACGCAGCACGCTCCGTTAGATACCGCTGTAAGACTGTTCTCTGGCAGTCTGCTGCTCATATATCTTACAAATGCATATACATTGGCAGTGCTTCCGTTCTCCTCCCACTGTCCTGGCTGTACTACAGGATATTCCTTCTTCCACTTCTGTGTAGTTGCAAGCCACTCATTACTATGTGACACTGGCGCCATCTTTACTGCTTCTTTTTCAAGCTTTGTAAGGAAATCCTTCGCATCTGCCCACACTGGCATTTCAACGTGTATAGTAGGCTTCTTTAACTCTGCCTTATCTATATCTACCATTATTACTTCTGCTGCCCTTGCCCATGTCTTCCAGTTATATCCTGTCTGTCTTATTGATATTCTTGTACCGACAGCTAATATAAGGTCTGCATTCTGGATAGCCCAGTTGCCCGGTCTGTCACCCATATTGCCGGCTCTTCCGCAGTAAAGAGGGCTTTCGTCTTCTATAAGGTCAACTGCATTCCAGTAAGTTACTATTGGTATATTAAGTTCCTCTGCAACCTTTCTGAACACTTCATAAGCCCCTGAAAGTCTGATACCATAACCTGCATGGAATACTGGTCTTTTAGCATTCTTTATCTTTTCAAGGACAGTCTTTATGGTATCCATATCGACCTCTGGCGGAAGAAGCTTATCATCCTCTTCAGGGTCATAACCTTTAAGTTCGTCTGTTTCTATGTATCCGCCCTGGAAGTTAACAGGAATATCTATCCATACTGGTCCCGGTCTTCCTGTTGTTGCAAGGTGCCATGCCTTTTCAAGGGCATATCTTATATCCTTTGGGTCTTCTATCATTGTTGCATACTTAGTCATGTTGGATACTGACTTGACTATGTCATACTCCTGGTCTCCCATTGCCCTTAACGGAGTTTCTGTATACTGGAGTGCATATCTTGAAGTTGTGTCATAGCGTACCTGTCCGCTTATGATAAACATAGGTATTGAATCAAGCCAGCCTCCGACTACTCCTGTAAGTGCATTGGTTCCGCCCGGACCCGTTGTCACACATACGGCTGCTATTCTGTTATCAATTCTTGCATAGGCTTCTGCTGCTATGGCACAGGCCTGCTCGTGGTGATTATAAGTCACCTTAAGATTTTCATTGTGTCCTAATGCATCATTAAGATGCATAGCACCACCACCGACTACAGAAAACACATCTGTAACACCGTGACTCACAAGAAAATCTGCAACATAATCTGCTAATCTTACTTTCATATATACACCTCCGTTATATACTTTCAATACATTTATGTTATTAAAATACATTTATGTTATTAATAATAAAAATGTAATATATTATTTAATAAAACTCTACTTAAAACATATATTAAAACTTAAAGAAGCTGAGATTACCATTATCACTTACTAAAGGCTTGCTGCCCGTAGACTTTTCAAGAGTTGTCTCAAGCTCTGTAAGTGTCTCTTCTGTATATGCTCTTCTGTCAACATATATACCTTCAAAGGACTCTTTCTTTAACTCTGTAACCATATTTTCATATGACATATCTCCGATATTCTCATTCCAGCTGTCACCTTCTCTTCCCTTAACAGAACCATAACTCCACTTTAACTTGTCTGAATGAAGATATCCAACAAGAAGATGATAATCCCACATATCATTCTGGAAGCCCCCCTCCGGATAGCCGTGATATGGAAGCTGGTATATCATAGCCCCCTCGCTTACCTCTGACTCAATAGTCTTGACAAACTTATCATCACTGTCAAACTCTGCCTGTATTGACTTATAAGTATCAACAGATGTACGGCCTGCACTTGCATCCCACATACTTATGATGCCAAATACGTATACAGCTGCTATAATTGCTGACATAACAGCCTTTTTATTAATCTTCTTATACTTTTCTACAAGACTGTTAAGAATAAGCGTAAGACCTAATAAACAGCAGTATTCTATAAATATTGATATTCTATTGTAGCCTCTTATCTTATCTGTTATAAGAAATGCAATAATAGTGCCAAGTCCGCTTGTTGTACCAAGAAGAAGCAGCATTACATTAAGTTCTGATAACAGTCCAAGTCTTTTCTTTAAAGCTGACTCCCTGTTCATAAAGAGCGCAAACATAAGTATAAAGAATCCGGCAATCGCTGCTATACCAAGATATTCAGTTATATTTTCATTAAGAAATGTTGTATTGCTGTCGTATATATCTATTGCCTTTTCAAATAAGCTTATTCCGTGTGTGCTTAAAGGTCTGAAAAGCATAATTATCTTCAAGCCATACATTTCTGTCTCAACAAAGCCTGCTCTTGAAATAGCATATTCATTAGGACCATTCATAATACTATATATTTTGGATGGAAGTAATGCAAGTACAACGAAGAAACATACGCAGCCTGCCATAGCAAGTGATTTTAAAAATCCGCCTGCCTTCTTTGTCTTAAGTGACTTTGATACACCTGTTACAAGAAGTATAAAGCAGGTAAAGTATGGATAATAAGCTATTCCGTTGTTAGCTATAAGTGCTGCCATTATAAGCACTGCATAGTTAGCCGGTGTCTTAAAGAAATTCTTATTAAACTGGAATACATCTTCTCTTTCCATAACCCAGAAGCAGAGTAAGAAAGACAATGGAATAAAGTACGCCTCAACAAGCACCATATGTCCGACACCTCTTGCTATCATATATGGTGAAAGTCCATATACTGCGGACATAGCGGCTGTTACCCAGTTATTTATCTTAAGCTGTCTCATAACTATATAAGATACTATTCCTGCCAACACAAATATTGAAAGATAGTATATATTAAAGCCTACGATATAATTACCTGTTATAAGAACGCACAGCTTCATAATCATAAGTCCGAAGTTATGAAGAAGTGATGAAGAAAAATCATAGATATCTGAACTATATGGAGCACCCATTCTGTCTGTTGACAGCATCCAGCCCTGCTCTGCAAAAAGCTTGGCATCCTGAAGTCCTCCCATATCATCACCGCCATAATATGCCAATGGATAATTAAAGTCGAAATTATTAAGATTAAAAGCATATATCAATCCAAGCACTATCAGCATTATCATACTGATAAAGCTGGCATACTCCTGCCAGTTGTTCTTAATATGGTTCATTACTTTCTGTTTCATTATTTTTCCTCTCTTATTGACTTTCTATTACTTGCCAAGCTTTGCAATAATCTCATCAAACTTCCTCATAATATCATCCCACTGGAAGTAATCATCTACATACTTTCTGGCATTCTTACACATAATCTCATATTCTGCAGGATGCTCAAGAAGGTAGTTGACACAGCCCTCGAATTCAAAGAAATTCTTATAATAAAGTCCGCCATTACTCTTAACACAGTGTCCCTTTAACACATCACATATACCATTGACAATAACAGGTCTTGAAAGTGTCATAGCCTCAAGAACAGATATCGAAAGGCTTTCAAACTTAGATGGGAGAATAAGTGCCTTAGCACCGCTTATTCCATCAAACTTATCTTCATCTGTAACAAAGCCAAGATTAATTATATCCGGATGCTTTGGTATATCACATACAGCCTTTCCCATAAGGACAAGCTTAAGATTATTCTTATTTCGCTTTTTATACTCCATAAAGTACTTGAATAATCGTGGACAGTCCTTTCCTTCGTCTATTCTTCCTACATATATTACATAGTTTTCAAGGTCATACTGGCTGTACTTCTTTCTAAATCTGTCCGCACTTACTTCTTCTGGCACATCAACACCTACACCACATACCTCATAAGGAATATCCTCATTATGGAATATTGAGTGTACAAGGTCTTTTTCCTCATCTGTAAGGAATACATAGGCATTGGCAGCTCCGAATACCTTCTTATACATATCAAAATGTATAAAAGGCTCCTGATGTGCTGTTGGAATAAATATAGCCTTATCCTTTATTCTTACAATACTTTTAACAGCAGTATAATACAGATAAGTTACTACAATTATAGCCTCATATTCATCCTGATGCTTGTCAACATACTCTACAAGCTCTGGACAGTATGGTCCCATATGCTCTATCCATCTGTCTGATAATTCTTCTGGCGCATGTGGGTTAGACAGCATTTCTGAGTCAAGTGCTGAGAATATCTTAGGTATTCTCTCATGCTCTGTCTTAAATCTTCTTACTGTTACTCCGTTGATATCCTCAACGCCCTCTTTATAATAATTAGTCCACTTAACATATTCAACAGCACATGAAGTAAGCACTTCTACCTCATACTTTGCCTTAAGACGTTCTGCAATCTGTCTTGAATAAAGTTCAGAACCTCCGTTAACCTCTAATCCGTATCTTTGATTAATAATTGCAATCTTTTTCATATATACTCCATTCCTGCCCGCTTTTTATACCTTGCAAAATCCTGCTTACACTTCAAAAAAATCAAGAAATCTCTTTACTATGACATCCCACTTATAATTATCTAACACAAACTGTCTTCCGGTCTTTCCCATAGCTGCCGCAATATCAGGATTATTGACATAATAATTAACACAGCCCTCAAACTCAAAATAATCATTAAAATATAATCCCGAATTAGACTCCTTTGCAAAGTTAGATGTTACATTACAGGCTTTATGAACAAGCACCGGTCTTTCACACAGCCAGCTCTCCATTATAACAATAGAAAAGCTCTCATTCTTTGATGGCTGACATAAGCATACTGAGCCTGCACATGCATCATACTTATCCTGAATATCAAGAAAGCCAAGGTCATAGACATCTTCTTTAATCTCATCCGGTATACTTACCTCTCCGCCGCCAATAAGCACAAGCTTCATATCTGTATCAGCATTTCTTCTGCGGTATTCTTTAAAGTAAGTTATAAGTGTATTGATATTCTTTGCTTCATCCTTCCGCCCTGCATAAAGTATATAAGGCTTGTCTATATTAAACTTCTTTCTAAATCTGTCTGCATCATATTCAAAGTCAGTTTCTACACCTTCACCAAGAAGTGACTGCTTGACATTTCTTAAGTCAAGAATTCTGTTGGCAAGTTCCATCTCAGGTCTTGCATGAAAGATTATTCCCCTTAAGTCCCTGAAAGTTTCCCTGTAGTGTCTGAAATATGCATAAGACTCATCGTGCAGACAAGGGATAAGTATTGACTTAAAAGGACAAGCCTGTATTCCATAGTAAGTTGTTCCAAACATATAAGGAATAAATACATATCTGTGGTATTCTTCACTATGGCTCCTGAGATAATCATACATATCAGGACTGTTTACCATTTCCTTAAGGAATATACCCTCTTCATCATACGATATGCTCTTTCCCTGCATAAGCTTTGCGTTAATGCTGTGAAACTGCTTCATATCACCTTTTCTTACCTTAAATCTTCTGATTGGAATACCATCAACAGTCTCTACGCCTTCCTTGAAGTAATTCTCTGTCCAGTCAGCCGTGAATTCCTTAACGCAGGTTGTTATAATCTCTACATCAACCCCGGCTTCCTTAAGATGTTTAACTATTCCTCTTAACTCCTGTTCTGCTCCACCTTTGATATCCTTGTGATACCATGGAATAACAAATCCTATCTTTTTCATTTTACACACCTTTTTTTATGAAATCCGATAAATACATTTTAAACATATCTGATACGTGGTCATAACTGTAATAATCCAGTCTTTCCTTCTGTTCTTCAATCACATTTTCACGAAGCTTCTTATCCTTAACCATCCTGTCTATGCACGCAGCTACATACTGTGGATTATTATCATCAAGTATCATTCCCTTATAGTTCATTGTTTCAGGAACTGCTGTCTTATTATAAGCGATTATTGGCACATTGAACTTCATCGCCTCCACTAAAGGAACGCAGAAACCCTCATGCTCACTCATACATAAGAACACGTCCGCTGTCTTATAGTATGCAAGAATCTGGTTAAACTTTATATGCCCTGTAAATACTACTGACTCACCCATACCAAGCTTTTTAGTATATTCTGTAAGTCTTATATAATAAGGGTCATCATATCTGAAAGAACCTGCAAGTATAAGACGCGACTTATTATTATAGAGTCTGTTGTAATAATAAAATGATGCTATAAGATTTTCCTGCTTCTTGTTAGGTGCAATTCTACCAGTAAACAGTATATTGGTATAACCATCCGAACACTCTTTAATTACCGACTTATCAGGCTTTTTATCATAATCTGACATAGGTATGATAATAGGAAGTACATCTATCGGACACTTATATCCCATATTAATAAGGTCTGTTTTATTAAAATTAGAAACAGCCAGACAGTAATCAACCTTATCAGCCAGATACCTTGCTCCCTCTAAGCCATATTCACATATATCTGTAAAACGTGTGTCATTATTCTTAAAATATTCTGGCGGTGTGATATTATGATATACCACAATCTTACGGCACTCATACTTTGCTACTTCAAAGTTCAACTTACTTCCTGTTGACATATGGAATATGATTATATCATCCTTATCAACATTATTTAATTCATCAACAGGAAGAGCCGTTTTCTTATCAAGTGGTGGCACAATACTCTCTGCATATATTCTTGTACTTATTCCCATCTGTTTTATGGCTTTTTCCATTGCAATAGTATCATTGCTGACGGCATCACCATAAGCAATAGTCGATAACAACTGATAAATGTGCATACATTCTCCATTCTGTGCAGTCATACTAATACACTATACCCTTAAGCTTATACGGGTTATTATTTCTCACTCTTTAACTGTTCTATCTCTTTTTTAAGTTCAGCTATCTCTTTGTCCTTCTCTTCAATATAGCAGTTCATCTGGTTCATCATTCTTACTATAGATGCATTAAAACCATCCTGTGCCATAACGATAGGCTCAACAAAGAAGTATACAAGCTTTCTGATAACCTTCTTAAAGAATACTGTAACCTTATTCCCCTGTAATGGTCTGTAAGGATTAACCTCCCATTCATGGTTGGCTACATAGATATCTTCGTTAAACTTAATCTTGTCAAACTTATTGACATTCATAGCTCCTACATCAACAACTACATCATCAAAGCTTAAAAGGTCATTCGTATAGCCCTTAACCTCGATTTCCTTTTTGATTTCTTTCATAATTGATTCTACATTAATCTGCTCTGACATATTTTCCTCGTTTCTATGCATATATTAATATTATTATTGTTTTAACATCCTGCTATCTAGAAATTAGCATATATAAAGCCCTGTGTTGCTCCTATATACCCGAATATAAGTATCACGGCAACAAGTGCGTAATAAAAAGCCCATCTTATAACAAGAGGCTTTGAAGCTATGCTCTCTCTTATAGCTATTCCCTTTTCTTTTAGTACACTTACTATAAAGACTATTATACAGCCTGCTATGATTATCACATAGTCCCTTGCCTCTATTCCAAGACTTAATATTGCCTCTGACTTAAACTGTGAAGCACATATACCGACAACAGACCATTTCATCATCTGAAGCGCCTGCCTCATGCTTTCAGCCATATCAAAGTACCAGCCGATATTAACAAGTATAAATGTTCTTATAATCTGCCATACTGTCCAGCCCTTAGATGCAGCATTAATATGGAACTTATTTAACAGCTTCTTGTATAATGGTTCTAACAGATTGCTGATGGCTATTATGAAACCATTATATAAACCATATGCTATAAACTTCCATGCGGCACCATGCCATATACCTACTATGAAAAATATGACTATATTGGCAAAACATATAGGAAGTGTTCTTCCTATCGTGTTACCCATATGCTTCTTAGCCCACTTTCCAAATCTGTTCATTTTCTTTGAAAGTGACATAGGATAGAATATATAATCCTTCATCCATGTACCAAGTGTTATATGCCATCTTCTCCAGAACTCTCCGATAGACTTAGAAAAATATGGCTGACGGAAGTTCTCATCCATAGTTATGCCAAACATCTGTGCGGCACCGATAACTATATCTATTCCACCAGAGAAATCCATATACAGATCCACTGAATACATAAGAACTGCAAGAATATAATGGAAACCATTATACATCTCATAATTCGTGAACACATTAAGTACAAGCACTGCAGCCCTGTCAGCTATAACAAGCTTCTTAAAGAGACCCCAGCCTATTCTCTGTAATCCGAATTCCACCTGCTTAAGATTAAAGCTGTGTCCTTCATAAAGCTGCTTCCCTAATCTGTCATATCTTCCGATAGGTCCCTGTAACAGTTGTGGAAAGAATGACACAAAAAGTCCCATCTTAAATATATTCTTCTCACACTCATACTTTCCCTGATATACATCAATTATATAAGACACTGACTGGAATGTAAAAAATGATATTCCAAGTGGAAGTCCTAAGTTCATTAAGCCAAAAGGCTCTGCTCCAAACTTTCCAAGAAGTACATTAATATTCTCTATTGCAAAGTCTGTGTACTTAACTATGGCAAGCATACCAAAGTCAAGTAATATAATTAATAAAAGCACCCATCTTTTATTCTTTTTTATCTTCTCTTTATATGCCTTCTTCTCATCCTTTGTAATAACCGCCTTATTAACTGCAAGATACGCATCTGCCTTCTTCTGTATGCTCTCTAACCATATGCCGCCGGCATATATTGTGACTGTCGCAAACACCATAAAAAGTGATGCCTTTACGCTGAAGGTAAAGTAATAAAGATAACTTAATATAAGCAGCCATACCCACTGTATATTTTTAGGAAGAACATAATAAACAATTATACCAACTAATAAAAATGCAAAAAAACCTACTGATGAAAATGACATTTATTGTTCCTCCATCTCTTCGTACATCTGTTCAAATGTATCATAAAAATACTTTGATTTATCTAAAGTATTGTTAAAGTGACCCTTTAACACTTCTGCAAGCACCTCTGAATACCTTTCTGCAAGCTCACCGCCCATATGACCCTCTTTGTCGCCATAGTCAGTATCTTTTCTTGCAAGAATATCCAATCTTGCTTTATTAAAGTTGTAGTAAGTCACATTCTGTTCCTCAAAGAAGCTGGTGAAAAGCCCGTCCACCTTTTCCATTCCAAGGGTCTTCATAACTCCCGGTGTGATAGGTGATGTTACACATATAAGCTCTATGCCATTATCATCGCAATACTTTTTTATCTGCTTAAACTTTGTAACTGCCATATCAGAAAAGCCCATATTCTGCCTTCCTATCCAGGTTTCAATGTAATCATCCCCCCCTGGCATACTTCCACTGGTTACTCTGCTAAAGAAGCCTTTTCCCATGTACGGACCATTAGCATCTGCAACATCCAGTGAATATATATCTGCATTTTTATACGCTTCTGAATTCTTCTGTTTTACATTAACAGCAACAGAGCCCGGCGTACATAGATATACATTTTTCTTTGTAAATGCATTTCTTATATCCAGCTTAAACATATTCTGTACCATATACTGCCACTTTACAGGAGATGACCATTCAAGCTGATTATATATGAAAGGTTCCTGAAAATATCCCTCTCCCTGTGGATTCATCCAGTACTGGTAGTCAATATCAAATATTACTGTTTTAATATTCTTGCTTCTGCACGCTTCCTCTAACACATAATAAGAATCTTTCACAGTTTCGCCCGGTATAGCCAGACTGAAAGAATTCGTATCATTAACTTCGTCTATTTTCTCTGGGTCAATAGCACTTCGTGCATGTGAAGCACCAAGAACAAGTGTATCTATATTATCCTCGGAATTCTTAAAGTATGTAAGCACATATCTTACATAGCCTGATTGTGCAAATATATAATCAAACACCACAACCATTATAAATATTCCAACAATAAATCCAACAACCCTTATCCAAGGTCCCGCTTTTTTCATCACTAATTCCTTTCTGTATTAATACTAACCGTATTATTCATTATCCTTAGTTGTATTATCTTCTGTCACTACGTCAAGCTCCCATCTGTGAGGTATTCTTGTTACACCCACATCTGTAAGGTTAGATACAACCTCAAACTTAAGAGCCTGCTTATAGTAATCTACCGGAACGCCTTCCCCATATTCTATAGTTATATCAACCCAGTAGTTACCCGGTATAAGATTGATATCATCAAGAACGACCTTATATCTTCCGTCCTTCTCGATATCAAAGTTAGCTATTCTGTCAATTCTTGTGTTAGTTCCATAACACCAGAGGGCATCATTTCTGAATATACCAAAGCCAAATACAGCATCTGTAACTTTATTCTCTACATGATAGCTTAAGTCAAGTATCATCTTTTCGCCAGTTCTGAATATTCTTGACTCTTCTCCCTTTTCATTGAGCATATGGATGTCTGTAAACTTGGCATCCTCACTTCCGTATCTTGAATTAACCTTTGCACGTTCCTTCTTGATACGTTCTTCTTCTCTCTTTTTCTCCATCTGCTCACGTTCAAGCTTTGCCTGACGTATCTGTTCCTTTTCAGCCTGCTCCATACGCTCCTGATTCATATAATCAAGATACTTAAGATGGACATCCTTAGGAGTTCCCTCGGCTTCTATAAGACCATTCTTTATCCATATAGAACGGTCACATATCTGCTCTATCTGTCCAAGCGAATGTGATACTATAACAATAGTTGTTCCCTCCGCCTTTATCTCTCTTAACTTATTAAAGCACTTTGCCTGATAGTTGGCATCACCTACTGCAAGAATTTCATCAATAAGAAGAATATCTGCATCAACATTGATAGCTACTGCAAATGCAAGTCGCATATACATACCTGACGAATAAGTTCTTACAGGATTGTCTATGTAATCCTCAAGCTCTGAAAATGCTATGATATCATCAAGTCTTGCATCTATCTCTTTTTTAGTAAGTCCAAATATAGAAGCGTTAGTATATATATTCTCTCTTCCGCTCATATCCGGATGAAAACCCGCACCAAGCTCGATAAGACTTGATACTCTTCCATGCATTTCTATAGAACCTGTATCAGGGTATATAATCTTTGTAAGCATTTTTAAGGTTGTACTCTTACCACAGCCATTCTTACCTACAAGACCTATAGCCTCACCTTTCTTTACAGTAAAGCTTATACCCTTAAGTACGTGCCTTTTCTCATACTTATTACGTTTCCAGAAAAGCATTTTTTCCTTAAGTTCGCTTCCCTTGTCGTAATACACCTTAAAATCTTTAGTTATATTTTTAACTTCAATCGCATTCTCTTTATCCATAATTATCTCCATTCATAGGACTCTGTTCAGCTAATGTGGCTGATAACTTTTTATGTCCGCATTACTTAGAATTCCTCTGCAAAGCCTTTCTGAAGCTTCTTAAACAGAAGTTCCCCGATTATAATAAATACAACACCGATAATAACTGCAAGTAAAAGTGAGCCAAGTTCCGGAACTTCTCCATAATATATTATCTGTCTGTATATCTTGATAATAGGTGTCATAGGATTAAGGTTAAATATAAGTATAAGCCACTGTCCTGCACCTGACCTTTCAACCATATCAACGCCATACATAACTGGTGTCATATACTGGAGTGCCATAACAAATATACCAAGAATATACTGTAAATCTCTTAAATATACTGTGATAGATGACACAATAAGCGCAATACCAAGACATAGTATATACTCTACTATCATAACTACCGGAAGACACAGTAACGCAAGCGGATTAATAGTTCTGCCTGCAATAATAACTACTCCGAACACAACAAGGAATGTAAGTATCATATTGACAAATGCACTTGTAACTGTAGATATAGGAAGTACTTCTCTTGGGAAATATATTTTTTTAACCATTTCTTTCTCTTTTAATATACTTCCTGCTCCGTCAGTAACACTTGATGAAAAGAACATCCATGGTACTAATGCAACGAAAAGGAACAGATAGTACTGCTCATAGTTAGCGTTCATAATGATAGAGAACACTATTGTATACACGATAAGCTGTAATAATGGATTGATAAATGTCCATAAAAATCCAAGCACTGAACCCTTATATCTTCCTCTAAGGTCTTTTCTTACAAGGCTTATAATCATCTCCCTGTATTCATACAATTCTTTAATATGCTGCATAAGAAATTTCTCCTCTTATATGTCTGATTAATCACTGTGTATGTGTATCTGTGACATACGATGATTTTGTTTTCTGGTAAGACTGTTCATAAAAAATAAAACTATCTTCCTGAATGTATGGCTTTAAGTCTGTCACTTACTATATCTGCCGAACGCTTATAGGCAAGATGTTCCTTAGCATATGCCTGTCCATTGGAAGCTATCTGATTATAGAACTCTTTATCTTCATATAATCTCTTCATATAATCAGCCGCTTCATCCACATGTGCATCAGCCCATACATTTCCTTTCTTAAAGACATCATAGTCCCTGTCAAGCTCTATAAGGTCGTATCCTACCATACATGCTGTATCACTGTTCATAAACTCTGTATTGCCTGACCAGTTAGTTGCTATAACCGGTGTTCCAAGATACATAGCCTCTGCCATAACAAGTCCGAAGCCCTCTGATCGGTGAAGTGAAACATATACATCAACATCGGCAAGAAGTGAGTTGACTTCTGTCTTGTTAATCTGTCCGCACATATAATAAATGTTATCGTCCTTATCTATAACTGAGCTTATAATCTTCTCATCATCTGCCGAAAGCTCTGCCTCACTTACCTTTATTACAAGTCCGACATCCTTATACTTTCTCTTTGTTTCCTCATCTTTACAGAAAGCTTCCTTAAATGCCTTAATGGCAGCAAGTGGATTTTTTCTTTCCATAACACTTCCGCTGTTATACATAACAAGGAATAAGAACTTATCTTCTGGAAGTCCGAAGTGCTTTCTGTCATACTTCTTGTCAGCCACCGGTGCTACACAATGTGGAACTGTCACAACCGGCTTGTCTGTATACTTCTTGAGTGTGTTAGTAACAAAGTCAGATGGTGTCCACACTTCATCAACTAACTTAAATGCCGGTATCCATTCCTCTGGAAATGTTTCAAGCTCCCATGCCCAGTATCCTATATTGTACCTGTAATTCCACACGTCCCTGCCCATACTGAGGTATGCAACCATAAATTCACTTGCATTGACATGTATTATATTCACATCATATGGCAGCTTATCTGTAAGCCTGTCATCATATGTATCATTCGTTCTTGACCCGCCTGGTGGAACAAAGAAGTCCTTTATAATATGCTCCTCATTATTCTCATCAAGCAGCCTGCACATTATTCTTGCGCTCTGTCCAAGACCATTATCACCCTTTATATTGCCTATAATATTGGCACCCTCTTTATAATGCCCATGTTCATACTTTATTATAGTATCCGCTGAAAGCTTATCTGTAGCATTATTAATAATCCCCGCCTTAAATCTGCTTAACACCTTCATAGGAATAATCTTTGTAAGTGCTGGCCTTAATGCTTCCCCTGCATTTAAAAGTATCTTGGATAACTCCATATCAAACCTCTATTCATTAACTTTTACTATTTTACATAATTATACCCAGTATATATATTGGTAATCATTGCTATTGCCAGTTTTGCCCGTAAACTTCTTAAAGCCGCTGGCGGCAATCACATTATCCGAATGATTTTATCATATTATTCATATAAATTCAATATCATTATAACATTAGTAACACATTTGTAACGATTTTGTAACAAACCACTTTATTCTTTCACGCAGTAAAACAGCCCTGCATCCTTTGTTATCGTAAGTGTTTTTCTTAGTTTTTTCTGTATAAATGCCTTGAAATCAGAATATCTGTCAAGAAGATACTGGTTCTGGTTTCCGTGGCACGAAAGAATATATTCCACAAGCGGCTCTGCCTTATCGACCTTAAGGCAGTCATCATAACGCCTGATATTAACCGAAGTGAAATATTTATTAAGCTGCTTATCCCCTGTATCAAGCCCAAACTTATCATACAGATTATCTGCCGCAAGAACTATTCTTTTATCAAACTCCTTCACAAGCTGGCTTATCTCCTGCATATGTCGTGAACCGTAGGTTGCACACACAAACACACCGCCCGGCTTTAATACTCTGACTATCTCCTGACAGGCTTTATCAATATCCTCACAGTAAAAAAGAACATGATTGGCTATAACGCAGTCGTAAGAAGCATCATTATATGACATATTCTGGCAGTCGGCAACATCATATTCAAATATATTATTACTGTTTACCATATTTTCAGGGTTTTTAACACATTTTTCATACACCTCTGTTATGTTACGCCTTGCATCATTTACCATTCCCTCTGATATATCACTGACTGTTATATGCGGCTTTATGTTCTGTGACATCACGCTGTCAATATTATCAACCCACAGCCTGCCATCCCCGCAGCCAAGCTCTAACACCTCAGTATGTGATGCTATATTCCCCTGCTCATATATCCACTTAAACCAGCCCTGCCTGTTGACTGAATACATAGCATGAAGATTAATTCTCGCCGATATATTTCCTGCATTCTGATACTGTGTCTTTAAGCTGCTTTCCATATTGGTAAGATGAATAAGAGATAGCATACTGCTCCAGTCTATCGTATTATCTTTATCTATAGTTTTTATAGTATCTTCTATAGCATTTTTTACAAGCTGCATCTGCGCCATCTTATCCTGTATGAGCTTTAACTGCAGATGCAGTGAATTCTTAAGTATGTTATAGTCCGAATCACCTATAGTCATTCCCTTTATATCATCCAGTGAAAATCCAAGATACTTAAGCAGCAGTATCTGCTGTAGTCTTGTAAAATCCGAGTCCGTATAGAACCTCACCCCCGTATCAGTCACATAAGAGGGCTTTAATATATTCTGTTTATCATAGTATCTTATCGTCCTTACAGTAACATTTGCTTTCTTAGCAAACTCCCCTGATGAATAATAGCCTTCCTTATGCATGGTAAATCTCCATTCTTAAATATCTATCTTAATGTTTAATTTTACCATTATTGCCTCTCAACCGCAACTTTCATAAATTTTTAAAAAAGTGCTTGAAGCTTACGTTACGTCACCATTTATTATGTATCTGAAATAAAAATAACCAATTATATAAAACAATATGTTACTGTTCAAAAAGAAATGTGCAGAGTTTTAATATCTGCTCTGAACAGCAACCCAAATATTATTTTTGTAAAGGAGAATACAAATGAAAGGTATTATTTTAGCTGGTGGTTCAGGCACACGCCTTTACCCACTCACAATGGTTACAAGTAAACAGCTTCTTCCAATCTATGACAAGCCTATGATATATTATCCTATGTCAGTTCTTATGACTGCCGGAATAAGAGATATTCTTATTATATCTACTCCACAGGATACTCCTAGATTTAAAGAGCTTTTAGGCGATGGAAGCCAGTTTGGTGTCAATCTTTCTTATGCCGTACAGCCATCACCAGACGGACTTGCACAGGCATTTATTATCGGTGAGGAATTCATCGGCGATGACACTGTTGCAATGGTTCTTGGCGACAACATATTTGCCGGCAACGGTCTTAAGGACAGACTTAAGAGTGCTGTTAAAAATGCTGAGGAGGGAGTCGGCGCTACTGTATTTGGTTACTACGTTGATGACCCTGAAAGATTTGGTATTGTTGAATTCAACAATGAAGGAAAGGCAATATCTATAGAGGAAAAGCCTGCAAAGCCTAAGAGCAATTATTGTGTAACTGGTCTTTACTTCTATGACAATAAGGTTGTAGAATATGCAAAGAACCTCAAGCCATCAGCAAGAGGTGAGCTTGAAATCACTGACCTTAACCGTATATATCTAGAAAACGGCAACCTTAACGTAGAACTTTTAGGTCAGGGCTTCACATGGCTTGATACTGGTACTCACGAAAGTCTTGTTGAGGCTACTAACTTTGTTAAGACTATCGAAACACACCAGCACCGCAAGATAGCCTGCCTTGAAGAGATAGCTTATCTTAACGGCTGGATAACTAAGGATGATGTGCTTAAAGTATATGAAGTATTAAAGAAGAACCAGTATGGCCAGTACTTAAAGGATGTACTTGACGGCAAGTATATTGATGTGCTTCATAGCTAGTTGATTATTAATAATTATTAATTCATTTAGCCCCTGGCAGATATTAAATGACTACTCAGCAAACCACAAATTATATAAAAAGAAAGGCGAATTTTATTATGAATATTATTGTTACCGGCGGCGCCGGATTTATCGGAAGCAACTTTATTTTCCATATGTTAAATAAATATCCAGATTACAGAATTATCTGTCTTGACTGCCTTACATATGCAGGCAATCTTTCAACACTTGCTCCTGTAATGGATAACCCTAACTTCAGATTTGTTAAGGAAAGCATAACTGACAGAGAAGCTGTATACAAGCTTTTTGAAGAGGAACACCCTGATATGGTTGTAAACTTTGCAGCAGAATCTCACGTTGACCGTTCTATCGAGAACCCGGAAGTATTCCTTGACACTAACATTAAGGGTACTGCTGTTCTTATGGATGCGTGCAGAAAGTACGGAATTAAGCGTTACCATCAGGTATCTACTGATGAAGTATACGGCGACCTTCCACTTGACAGACCTGACCTTTTCTTCACAGAAGAAACACCTATACATACATCAAGCCCATACAGCTCATCAAAGGCTGGCGCTGACCTTTTAGTATTAGCTTACCACAGAACTTATGGACTTCCTGTAACTATAAGCAGATGTTCTAATAACTACGGACCATATCATTTTCCAGAAAAGCTTATCCCTCTTATGATTGCAAATGCTCTTAACGATAAGCCACTTCCTGTATACGGCGAAGGTCTTAATGTCCGCGACTGGCTCTACGTTGAAGACCACTGCAAGGCTATCGACCTTATCATCCACAAGGGTCGTGTCGGCGAAGTATACAATGTCGGCGGACATAACGAAAAAAGAAATATTGACATCGTTAAGCTCATCTGCAAGGAACTTGGCAAGCCAGAATCACTTATTGTTCATGTTGGCGACCGTAAGGGTCACGATATGCGTTATGCTATCGACCCTACTAAAATCCACAACGAACTTGGCTGGTTACCAGAAACCAAGTTTGAAGATGGCATAAAGAAGACAATACAGTGGTATCTTGACAACAAGGAATGGTGGGAAACTATCATCTCTGGCGAATATCAGAACTACTATGAGAAAATGTATTCTAACCGTTAATTAATATATTTATATACACCACCTGACAATTTTTTTGTGTCAGGTGGCAATATTTTAAGATATACAAAGAAAGGTAACAATTATGGGACAGATTAAAGTAACTCCTTGCGATATTGAAGGACTTTATATAATAGAACCTACTGTTCACGGCGATAACCGTGGATACTTTATGGAAACTTACAATCAGAATGATATGCACGAAGCTGGTCTTGATATGGTATTTGTTCAGGATAACCAGTCACGCTCTGTTAAGGGTGTTCTTCGTGGTTTACATTTCCAGAAAGAATTTCCTCAGGGAAAGCTTGTCCGTGTAATCAAGGGAAGCGTATTTGATGTTGCTGTCGACCTCCGCGCAGGTTCTAAGACTTATGGCAAATGGTTTGGCGTGGAACTCACTGAAGAAAACAAAAAGCAGTTCTATATAAGCGAAGGCTTTGCACACGGTTTCCTTGTATTAAGTGACGAAGCTGAATTCTGTTATAAGGTAACTGATTTCTATCATCCGGGTGATGAGGGTGGTCTTGCATGGAACGACCCAAGTATCGGCATTGAATGGCCACAGGTTACAGGCGAATACCCTGGCAGTGCAGACCCATCAGGATACAAGCTTGAAGACGGAACTCCACTTAACTTCAGTGAAAAAGATACTAAGTGGGATACACTTGAAAATACATTTAAGTTTTAATAATTGTGATATTTAACACATTTAATATCAACAACCAGACGACTTAATTAAGAGGAAGGCAGCCTAAACATTATCGCTGCTTTCCTCTTATTTTATATCCGGTAATTGTATTTTTAACACTTTTTCAATATTTTTCCTTAATAAAATATAGTATAATATTCTTATATTTCAGGTCACATAGCACCCTACCCAGCATTCTCATATCGTGGGACTATCGTTCCACTTTTATGCTCGTATTTTTTTTGGTAGGTCAAAACTCATTTTGCCCTTAATAGATGCGGATGATAATCCCCATCATATATAAAAGAAAGGAAACAGCCTATGAAACAGATTTTTAACCCATATCTCCCAAGTTACGAATATATTCCTGACGGAGAACCACACATTTTCAATAACCGGCTTTATATATACGGAAGCCACGACCGCTTTAATGGCACAACTTACTGCGAAAATGATTATGTATGCTGGTCTGCTCCTGTTGATGACTTGTCTGACTGGCGCTTTGAGGGCGAAATATATAACAGAAAGCAGCATCCACATAAAGAAGAACGTCTAATTCTTTTCGCACCCGATGTTGTACAGGGCGCAGATGGACGATACTATCTTTATTACTCTGTGGCACATTCTTCCCGTATGTCAGTTGCGGTGTGTGACACTCCTGCCGGACATTTTGAGTATCTTGGCGATGTTAAAACCAAAGATGGCAGAGTATATGGAATACAATCCGGAGATTATGTACAGTTTGACCCCGGTGTTTTTATGGATGATGACGGCAGTGTATACCTTTACTCCGGCTTCTGCCCTAAGAAAACAGAGGATGAACATGGACGTATTATGGAGGGAGCTTTCGTATGCCGCCTGATGCCTGATATGCTGACTATGTACGAACTTCCACACATAATCATACCAAGAAACTGGGCGTGTCCTGATAATGCCGGTTTTTTTGAAGCTTCATCTATGAGAAAAATTAACGGCATATATTATTTTATATACTCTGCGCGCATTAATGGTCTACACTATGCAGCCAGCCGTTATCCAGACCGTGACTTTGTATATGGCGGACGCATACATTCTTCATCCGACGTCGGTCTCCGTGGTTATACTATTGACAATGCTGCTTACCCAAATGGAAATACACACGGCAGTATAATAGCTGTCAATAATCATTACTATATATTTGACCATCGCTTTTCATACAACACTTCTTTTTGCCGACAGGGTGTTGCTGAACGTATAAATATTGAAAAAAACGGACATATTTCTCAGGTTGAGGCAACAAGCTGCGGACTAAACAATGGTCCTTTGTCCGCCAAAGGAACTTATCCTTCATATATAGCCTGCCATATCAGAAATCTTACAATCACAAGTGATATGCCAAAAGAAGACAGGCTTAAGCTTATGCCATATATAACGCAGGACGGAGAAGACCGCGACTATGGTGATGACCAGTATATTAAAAATATGCAGAATGGATGTATGGTTGGGTATAAGTACTTTAATTTTAACAATAATATTGATATTAATAAAAATACTAATATTAATAACAATGCTAATATCCTCACTACTGACTATGTCAATAACAGCATCAATAGCAATAATAATAATGATATCAACAACAACAATAATAATGACAGCAACAATAATAACGATAATAAAAACAAATCATTTAATAAAATTAACAACTCCGGCTCATCCGTAATAACTATAGCTGTCAAAGGTTGTGCTGCAGGTACTATCAGTATTACAACTGATACTGACTATGCTGATAAAAAGCTTTCTGACTATTCTATATGTGGAAAGAAGCAGATAAATATTTCTGATGACGATAGCTGGACAACTGTAGATATTACATATAACAAGCAGGATGGCGTAAAACCTTTGTACTTTATATTTGAGGGTAAAGGCAGCTTTTGTATAAAAGAGTTTTCATTTAAGTAATGTATACCCGTTAAACAATAAGATAACCTTCAATGCTATTAGCACTAGTGATTTTTATTCAACCAATATATGCAGATATTGCTGTACAAAAGGTGCTGTGTTCAATACAACCACAGCACCTTTCTTACAAAAATATTCCTGATATAAAATCCATCATTTAATATATAGTGCAAAATCCATTGCACCAAATACTTAACCAGATTAATGATGGAATAATCTCATACCTGTGAAGCACATTGCTATGCCTCTCTTATTGCATGTTTCGATAACATTATCATCTCTTATTGAGCCGCCCGGCTGTGCTATATACTTAACGCCGCTCTTGTAAGCTCTCTCGATATTATCACCAAATGGGAAGAATGCATCTGAGCCAAGTGCAACATTTGTATTAGATGCAAGCCATGCCTTCTTTTCTTCACTTGTAAATACTTCCGGCTTCTCTGTAAATACTCTTTCCCACGCACCATCTTCAAGAATATCCATATATTCATCACCAATATAAAGGTCGATAGCATTATCTCTGTCAGCTCTGCCTACACCCTCCTTAAATGGAAGCGCAAGTACCTTAGGGTTCTGTCTTAAGAACCAGTTATCTGCCTTCTGTCCGGCAAGTCTTGTACAGTGAATTCTTGACTGCTGTCCTGCACCTATACCTATAGCCTGTCCATTCTTTGCGTAGCAGACTGAATTAGACTGTGTATACTTAAGTGTAATAAGAGCTATTATAAGGTCTATCTTAGCCTGCTGTGGAATTTCTTTATTTTCTGTCACAACATTGTTAAGAAGCTCTTCATTTATCTTAAACTCATTACGTCCCTGTTCAAATGTCACACCATATACCTGCTTTCTCTCAATAGGCGCTGGCTTATATTCCGGGTCAATCTTGATAACATTATAGTTACCCTTTTTCTTTGCTTTAAGTATTTCAAATGCTTCCGGCTCATATCCCGGCGCTATGATACCGTCTGATACTTCGTGCTGGATAAGCTTTGCTGTAGCAACATCACACACGTCTGAAAGAGATATAAAGTCACCAAATGAAGACATTCTGTCTGCGCCTCTTGCTCTTGCATAAGCACATGCAAGTGGTGAAAGCTCTCCTATATTCTCATCTACCCAGTATATTTTTCTCTCAACCTCTGAAAGTGGAAGTCCTACTGCTGCACCTGCTGGTGATACGTGCTTGAAGGAAGTTGCTGCTGGAAGTCCTGTTGCCTCCTTTAATTCCTTAACAAGCTGGTATCCATTGAATGCATCAAGGAAATTAATATATCCTGGTCTTCCGTTTAATATCTCAACTGGCAGTTCACTTCCGTCTGCCATAAATATTCTTGAAGGCTTCTGATTAGGGTTACATCCGTACTTTAACTGAAATTCGTTCATAATATTCCTCTCTTCTGTGCATTTTTCACACATTTTAAACTTATAACTACTTGTTACTGCTACATTACTTATTCTTATTGATAATTCTTGTTTCGTACTTGCCTGTCTTAATGTCTATGTATCTTACAAAAAGTGATACCTTATTATCTTCATTAAGGTTATTCCATATCATATCAGTAAATGTATCAATATCTCCGGCAATCTTTACCCATGTTGGCTCACCTTCAAAGCTTGGAAGTGGATTGCCATCATTCATATATGTATGAATAAAGTGTCCCTCTCCTGCAACAGGCGCATCATATGTAAATGTGTATCTGTCGCACTGGTCTGGATTACCATTATGGCTCTTTAATATAGACATTGCATAATCAAACTTGCCCTCATCAACAGTCATAAGTCCTGATATTCTAGGTGTAAAGTTAGGTGCATCAGGCTCAAACTCTCTTGTTCTTAAAGCTTCCTCAAAAGTCTTTCCTTCACTCATAAGGTCATATACTGTATCTGTCTGGTCTCCGTTAGTAACGATAGTCTTCTTTCCAAGAACTCTTACAGGTGCATATATTATAAGACTTGGGTCTTCAAGCTTACTTGGGTCAAATGCCTCTGTTCTTATGCCTTCTTTGTCCTCAACAAATACTCTGTTACGGCTGTTAGCACTTCTTCCCATAATAAAATATGCTGTTACTGCCTTACTTCCGTCCTCTGACCTTCCGATGACTATTCCTCTTCCCGGATAGGCACATCCTGTTAATTCCTTTTCCAATGTTGTAATCTGCATAATATTCCTCATTTCTGCGCACGTTTTTTGCGCATAACGAGTTTGTGTCAAGTGCGCGCAGACACAAATCTCGCGTGTGAAAATTCTATTTTCACACTATTCCTCCATTCTGTAGCATATGCACTAAAGCATAATATTAATATTGTTACTTTGGACTATCGACCTAAATTTCGTTTTATTATGAATGTCAAAAATAAGTTTTTCCACTCACTGATGCATCCAGATTGCTGCATTGCTACACAATTCACGCAATTTTCTAACATCTAGTAATAACTAACTAATATACAAAAAAGCCGACCCATCCTGAGTAACCTTTACGGGGTTGCCCAGGCGGTCGGCTGATAATCTTTATTATACTGCACTCCCTGTGGGTAATCCCACCACATATATTCACTATGCTTTCCGCCAGTTGTACAGCTCATATAATTAAGATACACCATATTTTATTATATTTCAATTATATTTTTAATTATAATTATAAATATAAAATATAAAATCCAGATGTATATTCTTATGTTTAAGCCACTACATCCCAGTCTCCACATCAATCCTGCTTCCATCCTTCGTTTTGGTTATCCTAATCTGCTGCGGTATATTTTCCTTTAATTCTTCCCTGTGGCTTATAATTCCAACCAGCTTATTCTTCCCTGACAGATTCATAAGAATATCCATAGCATTATCTATAGACTTTTTATCAAGAGTTCCAAAGCCTTCATCTATAAACAGCGCATCCATCTGTATTCCGCCAAGATTAGAAGACACAGTATCAGACAAACCAAGTGCAAGACTCAATGACGCCTTAAAGCTCTCACCTCCTGAAAGATTGCCTACGGGTCTTCTATGTCCTGTATAATTATCAAGCACCTCAAGGTCAAGGAATGTATTGCTTTTCTTTCCAAGCGACTCCTCCTGCCTGTACAGCTCAAACTGACCATCACTCATAGGAAGCAGCCTCCTGTTAGCAGCCATTATTATCCTGTCAAATCCTGCCGCCTGTATATACTGCTCTAACGTAATCTTTCCGTTACCAGTCTGACCCTTTACCAAATCATATAACCTTTTACATACATTATTCTCCTGCCTTGCCTTTTCGTATAAAGACTTCTTTTTAAGAATATTGTTATGTTTATCCTTGTTATTATCAAGACGGTTATTTATGATATTCTGCCTGTCTCTTAATTCCCTTACCGCCGTATCCTGCTGCCTGCAAAGCTCTTTAAGACTATCTGCATCAATCCATTTTCTGCCCTTTGCATCCCTGTCTGCTTCCTTCAGCCTTGCCTCATTCGTTAAAACCTTCTGCTTATATTCGTGTATCTGTACCTCATTATCTGACAAGCGTTCTTCTGTAATCACATACTCAAGCATCTCATCGACACTTTCAAACTGTTCTTTTCTCACAGCCTCATCAAGCTGCTTTTTAAGTTCTTCCCTTTCACTGTTTCCTACAGCAAGACTATCCTTTAACGTATTAAGTGCCGCCTTTATGCCAGCCAGACATTCATCTGCCTTTTTCTTATCATCCTCTGCCTTACTTATGGCATCAAGAATAGCCTTCGCCTCATTGGATATGTCATCTATTGCTTTTTTAGCTTCATCCCAGCTATCAAAGCTTAACTTTCCTATACCCTTAAGAGACACTTCTTTCTCAGTTATCTTAATGCTGTCAGACTGCTTTTCCTCTAAAAGCTTACTTATACTGTTCTCCAGCTCCTCAATATCCTTTCCTGAAGCCTTCTGCATATTATCTTCTGCCTTTTTAAGCCTGTCACATTCTTTTTTCAATGAGCTCTCAACACCAGTAATACTTACAAGTCTGTCCTTTACAATCTTCGCTATACAAGTTAATTTAGCCACCTGCTCATCCAGACTCTCAGTCTTATTACCATACATGTCAGCCATATCCTGACTATCAATCTTATTACCAGATACGTCAGTCATATCCTGACACTCAGCCCTATTACCATCCACATCAATCTCATCCTGACACTCTGCCTGCGAATTTCCTGTATTCTCCTGCAAATGTTTCTGCAACGCCTGTATACAATCTTTAATACAACCTCTGACATCATCCTTAAGCCTTATTTCTGCCTGCTCCAGTGCCGTCTTAGCTTTTTCAACATCTGCATATGCCTCTGTCTTTTTATTAAGCCAGTCTGCTTCTGTCTTTTTTAGCTTCTCTACTTTTTCCTCTGTCACAGACTTATCAGAAAGTCCGGCAGGCTCCGGATGATGTGTTGAACCGCACACCGGACACTTTTCACCCTCTTTAAGCTTTAGTGCAAGAAGTCCAGCCCTGCAGTTTTCAAGTACTCTTTCAGCCTGCTTTCTGTTACTTTCAGCCATATCATACTTATCACGCACATCTATGAATATCTGCTGTTTCTTAGATAACTGCCCACAATAATCATTTCTTTCTTCAAGACGTGCACCAAGAAGTGTATCAATCTTAATATCCAGTTCTTTAAGCTTGTCTTTAGCTGCTTTTGCCGCTGCATATTCCTCCGGCTTCTGCTTTAGTCTGGCAATCTCTTCTTTTAATTCTTCTACAAATGCATCTGCCTTCTGCTTCTTTTCTTTAAGCTCGCTCTCCTTATCTTCTGTCTTCTGCTGTTTTTTATAAAGCTCTTTAAGCTCTATAGTAAGCCTGTCCTTTAACTGATAATTATCTTCTTCCTCACCAAGCTTATCAGCCTTTTTAATAAGCTGCTGTGCATATTCATTCTGGCTGTCAGCTTTACTAAGTGCACTCTCTGCCTTAGCTGCATTATCCTTTGCTGCCTTTAATTCTTCCTGTTTTTCTTCTATCTTACAGCTTGTATTGCTTACATCTTTAAGCTTACTATCCCATAGCTTATAAACCGGATAAACCACTCTGGTTGCACTTTTTTGTCTGCTGTTAAGCTCTTCAAGCCTTCGCATATCTTCACGCTCGCCATCAAGTTCTTCTTTTATAGCTTCAAGCTTATTAAGCCTGTCTATAAATTCATTATTGGTGTTCGCAAGTGCCAGTTTCTTTTTATTCTCTTCAAGTTCTTTTTCAGCTTTACTTAACGCTGACTTTACCTCTGACTTTTTTTCTTTATCGGAAGCGATAATGCGCTCAATAATATCCAGCATTTCATCAACATTCCACGCACTATTGGACTCTAGTGCCCTTTTTTTAAGTTCTTCAAGTTCCTCATATAACGGCTTTTCTAATAACGCTTTTTCTAAGCTTTCCGGTATATTTTCAACTCCATTATCGCCTGCCACTAAATGCTGTTCCAAAATACTATCAGACATCACAATATTCTTACCGCTATTATAATCTGTCATCAAAGATTGTTCCAACAGACCGTCTGACTGCTCAACATTTTTACCTCTATTACAGTCCATCACTAAGGCTGCTCCAGAAAGACTATCTGACTGCTCAACATTTTCCACAACCTTATCATCTGCCATAACATCACAGAAATACTGGATAATGCTCATCTCACTGCCCGTTCTTTCCTTATAGCTTCTATCCAGCCTGTCCTTAAGCTTATATTCTATGCTCTTATATCCGCTCGTCTGGAATATTGTACGCAGTATCTCTGTACGCTGTTCAGTCTTTGCATTAAGAAGCGACCAGAACTCGCCCTGTGCTATCATAGCTATCTGCTTAAACTGCCTGTCATCTATATGTAAAAGCTCTTTTACAGCACTGTTCACCTGCTGGATACCCTCTATCGGCGTATTATTTCCACAATATAATATAGCCTTTTCCTTTTCGAGAACGACACCCTGTCCGCGCTGTTTCTTTCTTTCATACGCAGGATATCTTTTTATATGATAGTCTGCGCCCTGATGTGTAAAGTAGAAATCGACAAAGCTTTCTGTTCCGTCCTTTGCATACTCACTTCTTAAATTCTTTGTATCCCTGTAAGTTCCGCTTGAAGTTCCATATAACGCAAAGCTTATTGCATCAAAAAGTGTCGTCTTTCCTGCACCTGTATCTCCTGATATAAGAAAAAGTCCCTTATCCTCAAACCTGTCAAATTCTATCTCCGGCATTGTATCCGCATATGGCCCGAAGGCACTTACTATCAGCTTTACTGGTTTCATATTACACCGGCCTCCTTTGCAACCTCATTCATAAGCTCTATTTCCTCATCACTCATATCCGTTCCATACATCTGCCTGTAAAAGTCCTCTATAAGCTCTGTGAAATTCTTATCCTCTGCTATATGTGAAATATCGCTCTGTTCTATCTGCTTCGTGTGTGAATTATCATAATCAATCTTTACAGTGTTCGGATATACCTGCTGGATTATACCCATTGCATCATTAATCACACTTTCATCAGTAAGTGTGACATACATAAAATCATTCTGATTATCGATATATTTACTATCAAGAAGTGTATCCAGCTTTCCCTTGATATGCCTTAAGTCACGCACAGGCTTAAGTTCTACAAGCTCTATCTCCACATTTTTCTTATTATTCTTTGCAGTCAGCGTAACAACAGGAACTGACTTTGTATTATTCACCTCACTGAGTGAGTACTTAAGCGGCGAACCTGAATATCTCACCTCATCCCTTCCGACTCTCTGTGGCGAATGTATATGTCCAAGTGCCACATAATCAAACTTGTCAAAACAGTCATAACCTATCTTTTCAACAAGTCCAACACTTTTAACCGTCACTCCCTCAGAACCGCCCGGCACAGGGTCAGTACTCTCATCGTCTGTCCTTCCTGCCACAAACTGGTGCGCAATAAGTACATTTCTACGATCCTCATCTATATCTGTATGCTCTATAACAGTCCTTACCGCATCCTCATAGGAGTCTATCTTCTCCTCCTTATAGTAATGCTTCACCTGCGAAGCCTTGATAAATGGCAGCATATACACATCAACATCACCATATTCATCCTGTATAGTCCTCTTATGCATAGTTCCGTCAAATACTGATGATATATATATTCTGTTGATTTCAAAAAGACTGCTTCCATAGTTCAGTCTGTCATCTGAATCATGATTGCCGCTTATTACAAATGTATCAACACCCATACAAGACAATCTGCTTAAGAAATAATCCAGCAGCTTTGTAGCCGCCTCACTTGGCACAGCCTTATCATAAACATCCCCTGCTATTAGCACCGCATCAACCTTACTTTCTTCAGCTATATTAAGTATCTGGTCTAATATATACTTCTGGTCTTCACTAAGGTCAAACTCCACCAGCGACTTTCCAAGATGTAAATCTCCTATATGTAACAACTTCATAAGCTAACCCCTCTCTTTAATAGAATAACACCGCAAACAGAACTTATGTTCTATTGTCATTATAATATAAAAAAATGCGGGTGTCAAAGAAAACTTCTAACACCCACACTATAAAATGATGTCAGGGGATTACTCTATTACTTCATAATCTACATAATCCTCTAACACCTTAATAATTACCCAACAACTTAATTGACTTAGCTTCCTCCTCTATTCCTCTCAAGGCATTCATGACTCTTGGGTCATCAATATTGCCCTCAAAATCCACGAAGAACTTATAATCCCACTGCTTCGACTCACTAGGTCTTGACTCTATCTTATACATATTAAGACCATTATATATAATATGGCTTAAAAGATTATAAAGAGTTCCTGCTTCATTGGCAGTTTCAAATACTATGCTTGTCTTATTAGCATTTTTAAGGAACTTACGCGAATTAGTTATTATAACAAACTTTGTTGTATTGTTGGAAAGGTCTGCAATACCTGTCTTTAATACCTCAAGTCCATATATCTTAGCTGCCTTTTTACTTGATATGGCAACGTGTGTCTTATCATTTTCACTAAGAAGCATCTTTGCAGCCATAGCTGTATTAGCCTGATGTATTCTCTGCCATTCCTTATGTGTATTAAGAAATCTGTCGCACTGCATAATACCCTGTGGATGTGAATATACAGTTGTGACATTATTGATATCCGCACCCGGAAGTCCTACAAGAACATGGTCGATATTAACATAAGTTTCAGCAATTATGTAGTTATTGTACTCCTGTAAAAGGTCATATACCCCCACAACACTTCCTGTTGTTGAATTCTCTATAGGAAGTACTCCGTAGTCAGCCTTACCTGACTTTACATCCTCCATAACATCACGCCATGTAGGAACGCCGTAGTTATCACTATCCTCACCAAAAAAGTTGCAGGCTGCCTCCTGTGTATAAGCACCCGGAATTCCCTGATATACAATCTTTACTCCGTCCTTTTTTATCTCATCTATAGCCTCATAAGGCTGCCTTAAAGTCTGTCCCATAGCTTCAAGAAGCTGGTACTGTCCCTTACGTGAGTTAGCCATTATCTGTGAGAAAAGGTCATCTATTGCATGAATATTCTCTTTATTCTTTACAAGACTTGTGACAGCTTCAAGCTTTGCCCTCTCTCTATCTGTATCAAGCACTTTCTTGCCTGTCTGTATCTTGTACTCGGCAACCTCCTTTGTAAGCTTCATTCTTTGCTCAAAAAGCTCAACAAGCTGCTTATCTATCCCGTCTATTTCTTTTCTTATCTCACCTAAATCTAACATCCTGTTACCTCACTAATAATTTACTGTATATTTATTATTTCTATCGCTTTAAATTGATAAAACCATTGATATTGTATCATATTTTTTGTAATATGTAATTAGTTAATTGCATCTCGTACATAAATATGCTTTTTTGATGAAAATATATTTATATACCTAATCAGATATCGGAGGCGCTTATGAAAAAAGTAATAGCAATAATATTAATAATACTGGCAATATCCGGGATTGGCATCGGTGTCTTTTTTAATTACCAGCATAGCAGGACTACCATGAATAATGATAATGCTGTAGGTAATACTTCCGGCAATCTTCTTAACGGCGGGCTTTTCTGTGAATATGACGGAAAAATATATTTTGCCAACCCTAACGATTACAACAGGCTGTATGTTATGAATTCTGACTGCACTGACATTAAAAAGCTCAATGAAGACAGCGTTGCATATATTAATGTATGTGGAAAATACATATACTACGCTAAGAATAACTTTAATAAAAGTACTGTAGGTATGGTATTCAGGGGGCAGCTTTTTGGACTGTACAGATGTGACCTTGATGGAGGTAATGAGAAAATTCTATATAATGACCTTTCTGGTTCTGTTGCTCTTTCTGGCAATACGATATTCTACCAGCACTATGATGACGAAACAGCACTTACCTTCTACAGAGTAGATATTGATGGAAAGAAGGAAGCTAAGATTAGCGATACTGCTTACCTTCCTGCCAGCGTATCAGGCGGAAAGTTATATTTCTCTGACCCTGAAAACAAGCACCACATTTTATCTATGGATGCAAAGACCAACAGTATATCAGACTTCTATAGCTGTAACTCATATCTTGCCTCTATGGTAGGCGGCTATGCTTATTATATTGACTTATCAAAGAATTATTCTCTTGTAAGATATAACACATCCAACCAGACTCTTGAGCTGTTATATGCTCCTGAATCTGGTAAGATTATCAATTATAATGTATACGGAAACAAGGTGTTCTTCCAGGTTGAAGGCGGCGACAAAGCTGGTCTTTACCGTATGAATATTGATGGCACACAGGTAGAGTATGTTGCTGTCGGTGAAATATCAGGCATACACTGTACTGAGCATTATACTTTCTTCTCTTACTATACTGACCAGTCATCATTGTACAGAGTTCCTACTATGGGCTCTATTACAACTATAGAGGAGGTTACTATCCAGTAGCATGCTACCCACTGAGTGGTGACTATAAAACAATAACTCCCAGACATATTAATGTTAATTACATTATCTGTCCGGGAGTTTTTATCTGCCCTATCTTATTTTGCCCTTCTTAACAGGTCTATCCTGTAATCATTAATTAGGATATTCTGATGTTATTCCAAAGTATTCTTCAAGAGATATCCAGTCACCATTATTGTATAACTTTTCTGCAAGCTCTTCTCCGACATATCTTAAATGCCATGACTCATACTGATAGCCTGTATAGGCATCCTTTCCTTTAGGAAATCTTATACAAAAACCATACTTATAGCAGTTATCGTTAATCCACTTACCCTCATTAGTATACTGGAAACTATCCTCTATAGAGTTAAGGTCAAAGCACAATCCTGTCTGGTGTTCAGAGTTACCTGGTCTTGAAGAATATGTATCTGCTGCCGTTTTTCCGTCATTGGCAACATATCTGTTGTACAGTGAAACCTGATAATCATATGAACGGTATCCGCTGGCAATATATATGTTAAGTCCCTTCGCTGTTGCATCTGCCTGCATTTTTCTGAATGCTGTCATAAGGTCTTTATCAAGGCTTGTATTACTTCTTGCCTCTGTTACAGGCACTTCAGGGTTTTCAGGTATAAATGTGCTTGGAAGTGCATATGTTTTATTAGCTATAAGATATCCGTCTATATAAGTTGCACCGTTTCTTGTTTCAATAGTAAAGCCCTTTGATGTCTTCTCCTTACCATCAGAAGCATTGTCTGTTGCAGCCTCTGTACTCTTATTTTCTGTACTTTCTGCCTGTGTAGATGATACACTGTTGTTAGAATTATTATTAACATTCTGTGTTGTTTCACTTATTGCATTATTATCTGACGCATCAGTATTCTTCTTACCTGCGCAGCTCTTTATAAGAAGTGCCGCTGCCACTATTATTACAACTGCTACAACAGCAGTTACCGTTATTGTTATTATTCTTCGTCTTCTTGCTCGCTCTTTTCTTGACATTCGTCTTCTCATTATATTCTTTTCTCCTGACTTTTAGCATATTTCACTATTATTTTATTTTTCCAGACTGTCGGGCTTTCGCCCTATCTGACCAAAGAATAACAAAATGCTTTATGCTAGCACAGCACTTTGTTATTCTTTGGTCTGGCACGGCTCATTGCTTACGCACATTACTGGTGATTTAACCGCAAATGCGCTGTCTTTTATAACATTTTTCAATCCCTGTATCTGCTTATCCTCACATTCATTAATAAGCTTCACAAGCCCTTTCGTAAGCAGCCATGCACCATACTTATTAAAATGAGTATTCTCTGATACTGTGTCCGGTTTATTCAATTCTTTAATAAAATCATCCGGCCACACACCCTTATTGACACCCACTTTAATAGAAGTATACTTATGAATATTATCACGTCCTATGGCTTCAAACAAGCCCACAGAATAAGAAAATAAATCTAATACAACCGTATGTGTCTCTTCACCTATCTGCTTCATCGCCCTTATATACGAAAAATTGTCGCCACCGTGAAGCCCACAGCCATCCTCTATCTTTCCGTCAGGCGTAAACTGTGTACGTGCCGGTGCTGTCACAAGCACAGGTATTGCACTATGTTCTCTTGCCATATCAATATACTGCTTGATAAACCACTTATAACTTCCCATTGTAGCATCCTTTGAATAAGGATAATAAGTATCACCCGGATAAGAATTATTAACTGCTTCAACACTTCTTATAACAGCTTCTTTATCCTTAATAGAGTCATCCTCCATAAGTGCATGTATATATTCTTCTGGTATATAATCCTTACTCACTCTCTCGCCCGGAATAACCGGATATCTTCCATCTTCGTCCGGCTCTCCAAGCTCCACAAGCCTGTTAAACATCGTCTTATAGCCTTTGGATGCATCATCATTATGGCAGAACTCTATAAGAAGATAATCTCCTTTACCTATATGCCTGTCAAGCTCATCAAAACGCCCTTCATTAATAAACAGCCTTGAGCTTCTTCCACCCTTTGCATAATTAATAACATTGTTACCAGAAGCTATATAATATGGCAGATACTGTCCCCAGCCTGCTATAAACTCCTCATCGGTATAGTCCTGAACTATAGAATCACCTGCTAAGTATACATTCATAACCTAAATCTCCATTTTTATAACTATCCTTTGTTCCTTAATGATGTACAAGGACTGCTATGCAATCCTTTAATATTATTTTATCACATTATAATTTTATGGTCAAAAATCTCATTTAGAAATTCTTCTACTACTACCAGCATACTAATCCAGATAACATATAAATATTGGAAAAATTTCCTCAATTTTGTAAAATATCTTCCATATTATGGAATATATTTTACAAAATAGAACTTTGGTACTAGATGAGGAATTGAAAGTTTTTTTCCTATATAGTATAATCTTTATGCTTTAGGGATTATTACATATTTATATGCAGGGATTAAGGGTAATCCTTGCAATACCAATTAAGTATGTAACCACGTAACAGTATTTTATATAACTATGTAATTGTACAGAGCAGCTATTACAACTGCTTTCATAAAAAAACATTTTTATACATATAGGAGGAATAATATGGCTATTAAAACTAAAAGCAGCTCTGAAATGGAACGTAACAACCGGGTTGCAATGTATGCACACCTTATTGAGGTTGTTATAATGGATATTATGATACTGGCACAGGCTTTCAGGAGTGGTACCGGAATTACCAGTGCTGTTATTATTTCCATTATCGGAATTGTGCCCGTGATTGCTGAATTCATAACATGGAGCAGGAACCATGAGAATTACGCTATCAAGCATCTTGTTCCAATCGGTTATGCCGTTTTTTATACATTTGCATTATTTACATCATCAAGTATTGCCATGTTTACATTTGCACTGCCTATGATATTCGTAGTTTCATTATATAACGAATTCCGGCTTATGTTTCTTGTCAACTTCGGTGTTATCCTTGAAAGTATCATCGCCGTTATATTAGGCGCTAAGACAGGCGGCTATGGATACCTTGGTACTAATGTTGCTGCCATACAGATTACAACCGTAGTTATAACAGGTGTATACGCCTGCGTGCTTGCATTAACAACCAAAGCCAATGCACAGCAGAAGGTTGATAACATATCTGAGGCCAAGGAGAAGAGCGAAGAGCTTCTTCATGAAATCTCTGAAATGTCTGCAACTTTACAGAACGGCATATCTGAGATATACACTGACCTTGAAAAGTTAAGTACAGCATCAAAAGCAACACAGGCTACAATGGGCGAAGTTGCAAATGGTGCTTCTGATACAGCCGATGCCGTGCAGAACCAGTTAGAACAGACAGAAGTCATTCATCAGAAGGTTACTCTTGTTGATGATGCTTCAAGTGAAATCTCTGAAAGTATGTCAAAGACCCTTGAAATTCTTTCACAGGGAAGTGCTGATATTGAACAGCTTGTTGAAACTGTTGACATATCTGTAAGGAATGGTAAGGACGTAGCTGATAAGCTCTCTAACCTTAACAGCCATATCACAGAAATGCACTCTATTATATCTATGATTGAAGAAATTGCATCACAGACTGAACTGCTTGCCCTTAATGCAAGTATCGAAGCTGCAAGAGCTGGTGAAGCAGGCAAGGGATTCTCTGTTGTTGCTTCTGAGATATCTAAGATGGCTACACAGACAGCAGGTGCTACTGAGAACATAACAAAGCTTATACAGAATATGGCACAGGCTATTGAAGAGGTCGTAAGTGTTATATATAAGATGATTGATGGTATTAATGAAGAAAAGACATCAACAGAAAACACAGCAAGAAGTTTTGATAATATCCAGAGTAATACATATATTGTGCGTGATAACGTAACAAAGCTTTCATCAAGTGTACACGAGCTTAAGGATGCTAATCAGGTAATCAATGACTCCATCCAGACTATTTCCGCTGTTTCACAACAGCTTTCAGCACACGCTGAGGAAACTAATGCCAATGAGGAGGCTAATATGCAAATTCTTAACAGTATATCTGATAGAATGCATTCACTTATTGATACGGTGCATAACGAAGTGTAACAGGTACTGTACTTCCGTGTCCTCTGCATAGGAGAATTGAATTACCCACAGAACTATATGATTAAATTCGTTAAATCAAAGATATAATGTGTGTTCTATATAAAAAAAGATGGGGTGCTACGGCTTATTATAAGCTGGTGCATCCCATCTTTTTTTCGTTTCTAAACCTTCCACAAGTAAAGTTTATAACCAGAAATGCTCTTTATCTGCTTTGCATACAGACCCTTATGTTTATTATTATATCTTCATAATTATCTTATGGAAAGCTAATGCACTGCTCTCCCTTCTTAAGCTCAATATCTCTATTAAACCTTCTCCTGTCCTCATCACTTATTTCAAGCATATCTGCAGCCGCATTTCCCAGAACAAGCTGGAAATGTGTATCGCGGAGTGCCGTCATCTTAATATTTATAAGCTTTCCTTCTCTGTTCCACTCAAGCTCATCTATACACACTCCAGCCCTTGTCATAATACCGCATATTTTCCCCTGTGGGAACTTACAGCTTAGTGCTGGCAGCAGTTCTATAGTACTTCTGTCAGAGTACACAAGTGCTTCGTTTATTATGCCTGTTATTCCATATAATGTGTCAGTGCAGGCAACACCCTTCGCCCTGTTAGTATTATGGTCAGTAAACAGCGAAGAATAGAATATATCACTGTGTACCAGAAGATTAAGAATGTCATATACCGCTTCTGAATTCTTAAGTCTTGTCTCAACAAGCGCCTTATGTATCCAGCCGTGTGAAGCAGTGTCATCCTTTCCTGTATTCTCACGGTTACGGTTTACTATAGCCTGTCTGCACGCATCTGCCAGAGCCTCATTATGCTGTGTCTGATAAGCCGGCCATGCACAGTATAAATGGCTTATATGCCTGTGTGCATTATTCTCCTTATACTCCTTCATAGACCACTCGCATATAGCACCACTCTCGTCAAACTTAAAGTCAGGCAATCTGTCTTTAAGTTCAAGTGCTTCTGCTACTTTTGTTTTATAGCCCTCCTCTTTAAGCTCATTTTCCATATCAATATACATACCGACTATATCCCTTGCCGCCGATATATCCATAGCAGCATTGGCAGTTATTGCACTGTGATAATCAAGTGGTTTATTTTCTGGTGAAAACGAAGGTATTATAAGATACTTCTCACCTTCCTTAAGAGCCTTTTTGTCCTTTGTGCAGCACGCATTACCATTGCAGTCTGTGTAATACTCCGGTGTACATAGCTGTTTCCAGAAGTTATAAGTCTTTCTCACAAGAGGAACATATATATCTTTCTTTATATCAAATGTATCTTTTTTATACATTTTAATAATATCTTCATCCTTAGTTGTTATTATTGAATTGCCATAACAGTCAAGAAATTCTGCTATCGGAAGTGTCATCCAGCTTGCGCCTGTATTCCAGTACTGGAACGGATAATTAATGTCATACTCAACCATCATAGCCCTGTGTCCGTCAGTATTGACCGGAGTCAGCAGCGCATCCTTCATTCCATACACCATCGCAGCATTATTCTCCCAGTCAGGAAGCTGCTTTAGCACAAACCATATATAGCCAACAGCCGCCTCATACATATTGCCGCTGTTCATACCTGACACCTGAATATTGACATTGGCATCCATAGTGTAGGCATTGCGCCAAGAAAGGTTCCACTCCCCGACACCGGCTGCATTAAGCCTTGGCGCTGTATATCCGGCACTTGAAAGCATTGCATATCTCGCATTATTATATATTCTTTCAAGCAGCTCAGGTATTATATCTTTTTCGTCCTTCTGTCTTTCTAACAGTTCCTCGTTACTTACATCACCTGTCAGTGATGTGTCATCAGCTTTATCCCTTAAGCTTAAAGAAACACGGTTATATCTGTCAGCCGCTTTTTTCATATGCTCATTTAAAAGGTCTTTATAAGAAAAATAAGTGCTGTCTGCGCCTGTAACACTCTCTATTTTACTGACACATTTTCTGACAATAGCATATTCATCAATGACATTATCTGTCCGTCTTATATCCTCGCACATATATGCCCAGTCAAGATAAGTCACAAGCACAAGCTCGTTGGTGTCAGTTACCTTAAGCACAGGTGCGCCGTCATCTATGCACGTATATGCCATATCGCTCTTCATCCTGTCAAATGTCTGTATACGTCCGTCACCGACAAACACCTTTGTAACTCCCGCAAAACCTCCGTCAGCCAGCTCACTCCCCTTAAATGATGGATAATGCACGACTGTTCCAATCATATTATCTTTTATAAAACGTGAATACTTCATCTTTCTTTCAGAAGTAAGCGTGTTATTCTTGCCCGTACCAAACTTATGTATCGACTCAAAATCCTCTATAAAAAGCTTAATTCCAAAGTCTTTTATGCCCGTTATTACTGTTACTATGACATCCTGCTTAGGCACAAATGTCTTTCTTTCTATATCAGCGCCATCTGCCTTAAAACTAGTAACTATAACACTGTGTTCAAGATCTGTATATCTCTTATAATCCGTTACGTCAATATCCTCAAACAACGTCTTTCTTTCGCTGTTATGCGCAATCTTTAACATCTCAATTCTTAGCTGGTGTCCCGGATGATGACAGTACATATTGGTTCTCTTTCTGTCATGTATATTCCACGTATCATCCATATGAAGCACCGCCTGTCTTGCCTCGTCAAGCTGTGCTGTCACTTCCTCTGGTACATATCTTGGCTCATCTGACGGCATAACCAGCTCTACATTCTGATATATAAGATTATCGTTCAGCGGTGCTCCCGACTCAATCACACCTATATGTCCGTTTCCTGCAAACATACCATCGTGCCACGCCACATCAAAAAGTTCGTATTCCCTGTAGGGAATAAGCTCTTTATATTCTTTTGAATATGATATATTTTCTCTTCCCATATATTGCCCCCTGCTGCAATTTTTTATGTATTTATCTTCAAATATATCTGTGATTTAAAATAATTTACTTGATGCATTTAAAGACTTTCCACTCCATCTACAACTTATAATCCTCATCTGGATTAATGCTAAGCTGCACTCCCGTATCAAACACTCCGTCACCATCCTCTGCAAACAGCGAAAACAGTGTTCCTGTAAATGTCATCGTCCTTGTGCCCTCTGTGCTAAGTCCCGCATTAAGCCCAGAACCTGCCTGTCTGAAAGCCACCCTTGCATTGAGATTATCAGTGTCAGCTATCGCATATGAAAATGTATACTTTTCCCTGTCAGTATCTATCTTAACAAGCAGCTTCATATTCTCCTCATCCTTGCTTACAGGAATATGAATAAGCTCTGCCCCCATATCGTGGATATGCTTATAAAAACCGATATACTTACCATTATCATCATTTCCGATATATATTTCATAGTGATAATCATTATTGTAGTAAGCTGCTATTCCTGCTCTCTTTGCGGTTGTTGCACCTATATCAACCACTGCCTTGAGTGTTGTTGTAAACTCCGGCTGCTTAAAAGAAAGTATCGTAGGCGACTTGCCCGGTTCATTAAGTGATATGTCTGTGCCTTTAAGTGTCAGCTTTCTGTCTGCACTGTCATATATATAATGCGACATATCAGGATTTCTTGTAAACTGTAGTCTTTTATCAAGCTTCTCATCCGCAAAATCAATACTTATACTGTGGTCTGCATACAGCATCGGCTTGCCTGTCTTATCGTCTGTATGAATATTTGCCTTACTTTCTTCATAATCAAGCCCCGGAAGAGGCGCATCCATAACAAGCTCTATCGTTCCATTTCCGTTATAGCCGACAACCGGCCAGCCGTCTTCCCACTTTACCGGTGCCAGAAATGTTTCACGTCCAAGATTGTGAAGAAGCGCGTGGCTGAACCTTCTTATACCAAGAAATACAAGCCACCAGTTGCCATTAGCATCCTCTATAAGGTCAGCGTGTCCTGTCGCCTGAATTTCCGACTTCTTATACTCCTTGTGTGATATTATCGGATTATGTGGACAAGGCGTATATGGTCCCCATACATTTTCTGCTCTCTGTATAGTCTCACGGTGGGCATACTCCGTTCCGCCCTCAGCTATCATAAGATAATACATTCCGTCTTTTTTATAAATGTGAGGTCCTTCGGCACACTGTCCGCCACAGCCTTCACTTATAAGCTTCTTGTCTGACAGAATTTCGCCTGTCATAGGATTAATCTCAAATGCAACAATACCCCTTACACCATCAAGTATACCAGTTGAACAATAGTAACATTTATCGTCATCATCCCAGAATAATGAAGGGTCTATTCCGCCCTGGTCTATCCATGCAGGCTCTGACCAGTCGCCGTCAACGCTGTCGCTGTGTACCACAAAGTTCCCTTTATCTGTTACATTTGTTGTTATCATATAAAACATACCGTTATGGAAACGTATCGTTGGAGCATATATACCGCCCGAATTACGACAGCCCTCAAGCTCCAGCTGTGAACGTCTGTCAAGGCAGTAGCCCTTAAGCTCCCAGTTTACAAGATTTCTGCTGTGATATATTGGAACTCCCGGAAAGAACTCGAAAGTTGAGTTTACAAGATAAAAGTCGTCACCAACGCGGCATATACTAGGGTCAGGATTATATCCCGGAATAATTGGGTTTTTAAAAAGCATAATAACCTCCTGTATTTTATGTTTATAGAATATTTGTTGTAAACGCTGTAATTATAAACGTATCTAATGTACAGCGTTTGTATCATATATATAATCAACTTATACATAACTCATTTGTATAAGTCTATAATAAATTCCATACAACATAAAAACAAGAGGAAAAAATATTCAGAATATGTAATTTTACAGAAAATGCTGTTTAGCTGTAATTCAATCAAAGTTATCTGAGGCATTAATAAAATCATAGTCAACAACTAACACATAAAATAACATTCCATAATTCTCGCTGTGTGCCAGTCTGCCATAGTCAAGAACGTTCCTGTATCCACTATTTTTAACTGCCAGCCTGTAGCTTACATAATCATTTATCTGATTGTTTTCAAATGATATCTGTTCCCATATCTTCTTTTCTACTTTCTCATAATCGTCAGGATGAACAAGACCATTAAAATGTTTTCCTGAAAACTCATAGAAATCATCTAAATCATCACACCCTGTAAGTTTTATCATTTCATTATTAGCATATAATATCTGCTCATCGTTCCTGTCTGCCTTATATATAAAAAAAGCTCCCGGAAGATTATTTGATATATCATTCAGTTTAAATCCTAACTGTGAACGGTTGGAATCTGCCCCTCGATAACTTGCCCTATAAGGAAGACAACCGTGTTTTCCACGCAGCTTGACCTCATATAATGCCATATCCGCATACCTTAACAGTTCTGAACCCTTTTGTGCATATGTTGGATATTCCACATAACCTAAAGATATACTATATTTATATTCTTTTCCTCCACACTGGAATGTTCTTTTTTTCATTGTGAAATTATCTATCAGCAGCTTTACTTCATCCTCACCACAATCTCTTAAAAGCACACAGAACTCATCGCCACCATTTCGTCCGACAACAGCATTTTTAGGAAATTCTTTTTTCATAGACTTAGCAAGCTGTACAAGCACCTGGTCTCCTGTAGCGTGACCATGCACATCGTTAATGAACTTAAAATTATCCACATCCAGTAATATACCTATGCACTTCTTTGATTCATTATTATTTAAATATTTTTCAAGCTGTTCATTAAACCCAATTCTATTAAGTACTCCTGTAAGTCCGTCTGTTAAAGATAACACCTTAAACTTTTCTCTTTGCTTCTGCATATTAAGAAATGCAAAAATAAGAACTTCAAGCAGCACAATTATAATAAAACAGCCTATTATAACAAAAATAATTTTGTTATCGTTTTTCCAGCCATTTACTGGAGTTACATCAAGCTGCCATGTACAACCACCAAGTTCAAAATTATATGATACCGGCTCATATAGCTCTTGTTTTGAACCCTCTATCACTTTATAATCCGATGACAAAGGAGATTCTGTCTTAGATAAAATGTAATTATATCCAAAATCTTCAAGTGCACTTACAGAATCATTAAAAATCTCCGGTACTTTGATTATAACTATCGTCAAACCCCAGAAATATGGTTCTCCATCTTCATCATAAAGATAAACCGGATTGCGGATAGCTATTCCAAGGTCTCCCTGATTAAGCGCAAAAGGTCCCTGCATAACAACTATATCATTATCTATTCCATATCTGACAATAGCTCCACGTTTTTCATCATTAACTAAATCTATCTTACCTGCTTTATTTCCTTCTTCCGGGTATATGTCAGTAACAACACCGGCTGGAGCCAGCTGAATACTCTGGACATAATCAGCCATCATATCGCTTGCAACGTCATTAAACTTGTCAACCTCACCATCCTCACTAATAAGAATTTGTTTTATTGAATTAGTTATTCCAATTCCTGAATTAAGGTCATTTATCATATGATTGGCATATGTCACAGCATTAAGACTTGCCTTGGTTCTTATCTGCTCATAATCCATTATATTCATTTTCCTGACAACAGCATATAATATGATTATACTGCAAACAAACACTGCTAATGGTAATATAAGCAGTTTATACCCAATATGTTTTTTTGCTCTATGTTCCATAATCATCCAATCCTTAAATCAATCTATATTCTAATAAATCCTCTATCTATTCCCCATATATTAACTTAACCTGATTATATTTAATTTACTCTTTATCTACCCTGCACTCACTAAGTCTGTATTATAGTACATCGCAAAAATCATAGCAACAAAATTTTTGATTTTTTATATATCAGGGAAAATATCCGGAATATGTGATTTTACAGATATTGCGGCAACTAATATTATGTACCATACATATAAGTCACTATTATCTCCTGTCTTAGGAGTTGTGGCTTCTGTTGTAGTATTAGTGTCACTTATTGTTGTGCTGCTATCGCTAGAAGATATTATTTCCACTTCACTCATATCAAGTGTCACAGGTCTTAATCCGTCATTTTCCAATACAGAATTCCCCCTATTCTCGAAAAACTGTATCTTCCTACCCCTCTTAAAAAAGTCCCAAAACAAACATATAATCCTGAAAAAATTTTACATAATACCACTTCCCGTCCTTGACAAAGAACCCAAAAACCAAAAGAACCAGAACAACAAAAAAGCACCCGCATACAGACCATACTCTTACATACAATCCACACACAGGTGCTTATCACCAAGCCCGATACCAATAATCACATAATAATTACCAGATATCAAACTCACTATATTCAATTATTCTATTTACATTCAATCCACTATCTTAATATCTCTCAACCATATCTTAGTTATTAGCAAATAAAGCTGTTGATAAATATCTGTCACCTGAGTCTGGAAGAAGTGCAACGATATTCTTGCCCTTGTTCTCTGGTCTCTTAGCAAGGATAGCTGCTGCCTTTAATGCCGCACCAGAAGAGATACCTACAAGGATACCTTCGCTTACTGCAAATGCTCTGCCTTCTTCAAATGCATCATCATTCTCAATAGGAAGTACTTCATCATATACCTTTGTGTTAAGAACCTTAGGTACGAAGCCGGCACCGATACCCTGAATTTTGTGGGCACCTGCTGTTCCCTTTGAAAGAACAGGGCTTGTAACTGGCTCTACTGCTACTATCTTAACATCTGGGTTCTGTGACTTAAGATACTCACCGATACCTGTGATAGTTCCACCTGTACCAACACCTGCTACAAATATATCAACCTTGCCGTCTAGCTGTTCCCAGATTTCTGGACCTGTTGTAGCCTTGTGTGCTGCTGGGTTAGCTGGATTATCAAACTGACCTAAGATGATTGAACCTTCGATTTCCTTGTTAAGCTCCTCTGCCTTTGCAATAGCACCCTTCATACCCTTAGCGCCTTCTGTAAGTACAAGCTCTGCACCATAAGCCTTTAAGAGATTTCTTCTTTCTACTGACATAGTATCTGGAAGTGTAAGAATAGCTCTGTATCCCTTAGCTGCTGCTATTGAAGCAAGACCGATACCTGTGTTACCACTTGTTGGCTCGATGATTGTAGCTCCCGGCTTTAAAAGTCCCTTTTCTTCTGCATCGTTAATCATTGCTAATGCAATTCTATCTTTAACTGAACCGGCTGGATTAAGATATTCAAGCTTTGCAAATATATTTGCATCTGTAACTCCTGCCTTCTTAGAATAACCATTAAGCTTAAGTAATGGTGTCTTTCCTACTAATTCTGCTGCGCTTTCTACATAATTACTCATAGTATTAATCCTCCTATAATCTGTTCCTTTTTGTTATTCCCATAAACCTATATGTTTAATGTGTTTATGATTGAATTATATTCCCTGATGTCTAATCTGTCAACCACTAATTTTAATTTTTTTATAAAAGACCAAACAGCACAAAAAACTTTATCGCCACACTTGACAAAGAACCAAAAAAATCCCGTACCATATGCATAACGCATATAATACGGGATTGCTCTAATCCTAATCAGCTAAATTTCTCAACAACATCTGCCTTCATAATTCTGTCGGCATATTCAACACCATATTTCTTTACTATATACTTATAGCACTTCTGCAACTGTGGTGTTCTTGTTGTAGTGTCATGTGCATCCGAAGCTACATAATCCACAACATGGTCTTTTAAAAGTGCCTTGACACATCTCTGCACGCCCCAGCCATTATCGCCTGTGACAGAAGCTGCATTAATCTGTATATCAGCTCCAAGCTGCTTTAACTCATATATATAATCCCAGTCCTTGACTGTGCATACATATCTTTCTACGTGTGCAACTATAGGATGATAGCCTGACATAACAACATCAAGCACTGCGCCTCTTACCTTCTCCGCCTGAACATTAGGCGAGAATTCTATAAGAACTGTGTCAGAGCCGCACATCGTCTTTTCATCAAGCTTATCTAAGTTATCAAGTATCTCTGACCTGTAGTATATCTCCCTTCCAAGATATACGCCCATATCAGGAAACTCCCTTTCAGCCGCATCTGCTAATATCTCATAGTGTTCTACAATCTGGCTGTAGTGTGCCATACCTCTCTTAGGATGAAAATGTGGTGTGAGTATAACATCTCTTGTACCATCCTCATATGCCATTCTTAACATCTCAAGACTTGTATCTATATCCGGCGAACCGTCATCCACCCCAAAAAGAATGTGGTTATGAATGTCTGTAAAGCCTGTACATATCGCCTCATCTTCAACTTTTTTCATATTATAATATAACTCTCTTTCTAATTAATAATCCGTTCACAATATTTTTATTATAAAAATATCTCTTCTCTTTGTCAACAAGACTACAATTATTTAAGTTTTATTTTATGATATCAGGGTCAAAAGGTCTAAACCCATATGAGCTTGCTCATATATGGGTGAATGACCTTTTGACCCCAACATCATCTTACAATGCCTTCGATTTAGAGATTTCCTCCAAGTATTTCTGTCCTATTGTGCTTATCGTGGCACCCTTTCTTGATATATAACCGATTTCCATCTGTTCGTCAGAGTCAAGCTTTACTGCGCAGTACTTATCACCATTAAGCTCCTCACATATGATGCCTGAACACAGTGTATAGCCGTTAAGACCGACCATAAGATTAAGCATTGTCGCCCTGTCATTTGCCTTTATGAGCTGCTTGTACTCATATGTACTGAGCACCTCTTCTGCATAATAAAAAGAATTATATTCTCCCTGGTCAAACGAAAGACAAGGATAATCCTTTAACTCTTCAAGGCTTATACTCTCCTTCTTTGCAAGCGGATGCGTATTGCTCATATACACATATACGTTGCACTCTAACAGTGGATGGAATTCAATCGCACTCTCTGCAAATATCTTTTCAAGCACTTTCCTGTTAAAGTCATTCAGATACAATATGCCTATTTCACTCTTTCCGTTCCTTACATCCTCTATAACCTCGTGAGTCTTAGTTTCGTGTACCGCAAACTCATATTCGTCCATACCATACTGCCTGACCAGCTCTACGAACGCATTTACTGCAAATGTATAGTGCTGCATAGACACACTGAACTTTTTCTTGACATCTGACTTGGAAATGTATCTTGCATCCAGAAGCTCAAACTGTTCCATAACCTGTCTGGCATAGCCTAAGAACTCCTTACCGTCAGGTGTTACTGCTATACCATTCTGGGAACGTCTGAATATCTGTATTCCAACCTCCTCCTCAAGTGCATGAATAGAGGTTGACAGACTTGGCTGCGATATATACAGCTTCTTCGCCGCAATATTAAAAGACTCTGACTCCGATACGACAATCGCATATTTTAACTGATTAAGTGTCATAATTTCCGCCCTTTATGCCATCTTCTGAAGGAATGCCTTCGTTCTCTCACTCTTTGGATTGTCTATGACATCCTCCGGCTTTCCCTCTTCAACTATAACTCCGCCATCCATAAATATAACTCTGTCAGCTACATTTCTTGCAAATGCAATCTCATGTGTAACTATAACCATTGTCATCTTTTCATCGGCAAGCGCTCTTAAAAGCTTAAGAATACCTGCAGTTATCTCTGGGTCAAGTGCTGATGTAGGTTCATCAAAAAACAACATCTTAGGATGCATGGCAAGCGCCCTTGCTATCGCTACTCTCTGCTGCTGTCCGCCTGATAACTGACCAGGATAATTATCCTCTTTATTCTCAAGTCCTACTTTGCTTAAAAGCTCCCTTGCTTCTGCAATAACTTCGTCTTTATTCCTCTTCTGCACATTTACAGGCGCATCTATGACATTCTTAAGCACCGAAAAATGTGGAAAAAGATTGAAATTCTGAAACACCAGACCAAAGTCGTTTTTTAAGTGGTGAAGCGTATTCTTATCAACATACTCTGTTGCACCGGATGTATTGAGTGTAGCACTCTCACCACAGTAAGCAAGTGTTCCCTCATCCATTGTTTCAAGAAGTGTAGCACATCTTAAGAAAGTAGACTTACCAGAACCCGATGGGCCTATGATAGCTACAACCTCTCCCTCTTTAACTTCTATAGATATATCCTTTAACACTTCAAGATTATCAAATGTTTTCTTAACATGTTTCATTTCAAGTAAATTCATAATAATCTCCATTTCTGCACTGCTTATAACTATCTTACTTATAATAACGCATTTTCTTTTCTATAGTTTCCATAACCCATGCAACAACAAAATTAAATATGTAATAGAATACACCCGCTACGAAAAGTGGCATAATACTTGCGTTAGCCGCCGCTATCTGCTTTGCAAGTGTGAACATTTCTGTGTATGCAAGTGCAAATGCAAGTGATGTATCCTTAACAAGTGTAATCACTTCGTTAGTTACAGATGGAAGGACTATTCTCATCATCTGAGGGAATATTATTCTTATAAATGTCTGGCTCTTAGTGTATCCAAGCACAGAGGCCGCTTCATGCTGTCCTATCGGTATCGCCTCTATACCTGACCTGAATATCTCTGCAAAGTAAGCTGCATAGTTAAGTGAAAATCCTATGATAACCGCATAAAATCTGTAACTATATGATAAAGATATTCCAAATATATAATATGGTCCAAAGAATACAACAAGCAGCTGAAGCATAAGAGGAGTTCCTCTCATAATAGATATGTATATCTTTGCTAACCACTGTACAACCTTTATCTTGGATACTCTTATAAACATAAGTAACATACCTAAAGGAAGTGAGAATACTAATGTAAGGAAGAATATTCCAAGTGTTGCTAACATACCGCTTGCAAGCTTGCCTACAACATCTGCAAAGTTACTTACGAAGCTTCCTGATGCCTTATCCTCTGTCACATCATTTACCTTATTGTCTGCACTTAAGCATATGCTCTCCTCAAGTCCCCAGTCCTTTGCGATACTTTCAAATGTTCCGTCAGCAAGCATTTCATAGAGTGTATCCTGAACTGTATCCCTGAGTTCTGTGTTGCCTGTCTTAAAGCCTATGCCGTACTGTTCCTTTGATACCTGCTCTGATAACATCCTAAACTGGCTGCCCCTCGCTTCAAGCTCATACTTTGCAACACCCATATCCATACAGATAGCATCCACTGAACCTGACTCAAGGTTCATAAATGCTGCATTGTAATCGCCTACCTGCTGAAGTGATGCGAAGCTCTTAGCAAGTGCAAGATTCTCTTCTGTTGCATCATCGCCTGTAAATGCTGCAAGTGCTGACGAATCAGCCTGTACAACTACAACTTTTCCTGCCAGGTCTGATAACTGGCTTATAGCTGAACCCGACTTAACTATAACTACCTGTGAATTATCTATATAAGGAGTTGTCCACGTATAATCTGACTCTCTTCCATTCATGGTAAAACCATTCCATATACAGTCGATTGTTCCGGATGCCAGTTCCATATCCTTAGAATCCCAGTCGATAGGCTGTTTTACAAGTTCCCAGCCATTACGTTTACAGACTTCCTCTGCAAGTGAAAGATCGAAGCCTACATACTCCCCATTATCGTCCTTATATCCATAAGGTGGGAATTCCGCATCGAAACCTACTGTAAATGTTGTTATACCACCTGTTTTTTTCTTACTGCCGCACGCTGTCAGTGTTCCAGCTATCAGTGAACACACCAGAAGCACAAGTAACATACGCTTCAGCATCTTATTATTGGTAAAAGTCTTCATTTTCTAACTCTCCATTTCACTTCACTACCACGTGAATAATTTATAACTTTAATACACTAAATCGTACCCTACTTACTGCCAGATGTCAACTCATTTTCCCGAGTTTCATTCTGTTTTTGATGAGTTCATCCTCTCGCCTATATATCCTAACACTGTTTCTGCAAATGTATCTACATTAAATGGCTTTGATATATGCCCGTTCATCCCATTTTCAAGTGCCTTCTTCCTGTCCTCATCAAATGCATTGGCTGTCATGGCGACTATCGGAATTCCCGCCTTTTTGGTATTATCAAGACTTCTTATAATCTTTGTAGTTTCAAAGCCATCCATACCCGGCATCCTTACATCCATAAGAATTATGTCAACTGCATCCTCCGTTGCACTTTTAATATATTCTATTGCATCAAGGCCATTGGAATATTCCGTCACATCTGCTCCGCTTTCACGCAGTATCTCTGTAGCTATATCCCTGTTGTACTCATTATCATCCACAACCATAATCCTTATAGATGAAAGAATTCTGCCAGTTGTATCCTCACTGTCATCTTCCTGATATGACACACCGCTATCCTGTATATTTTCTTTACTGTGAATATTACCATTTAACACATTTTCTCTTAACTTAGTATTAGTATTCTTTATTATATACTTCATAGGTATTGTGATTGTGAACTCAGTTCCAAGTCCAATATCACTCTCGACCTCTATAGTTCCGTTCATAAGCTCGACAATTCTTTTGGCTATCGACAAGCCAAGTCCAGTTCCCTCAACACTTGCATCACTGTCGTATGCACCTCTTGTATACATATCAAACAAATGCTGTATATCCTTTTTAGCTATGCCCCTGCCATCATCTTTTACTGTAAATACGTAATCACTATAGCTTTTATCTGGCTTTTCTACTTCTTTTACATTTATATGTATATGTCCACCTTCTGGAGTATACTTTATTGCATTACCCACTATATTAATAAGTACCTGGTTGATACGCATCCAGTCCATATACACATAAATATGCTTTATATCCTTATCCATGGAAAGCTGCTGTTTCTTGCCTGATGACTGGATAACAAGTATATTATAAAAGTTATCCATAAGCTCACATATATCTGACTCATCCTTCTCTATACTGACCTTTCCACTCTCTATGCGCGACACATCAAGAATTTCATTAATCAGTCTTACAAGATGATTACCTGCCGTCTTTATCTTATTTATACAGTCTTCTACTTTGACTATATTATCCATATTATTCTTGGCTATTGATGTATAACCAAGAATAACATTCATAGGTGTCCTTATCTCATGTGACATATTAGAAAGAAACTCTCCCTTTGCCCTGCTTGCACTTTCTGCCTGCGCAAGTGCCTCTTCGATTAGCATCTGCTGTTCCATCTCTTTCTTTAATACGTCTTCTATATTTCTTATTGTCATAGTAACGCAGACAGGTATATCTTCCTCTCTTTCCTCTACAATAAAGCTTACAAGACACCACTTGTATGCATCCTTTTCAATCTGCCTTTTATAGCGGTATTCGACAACGTCCCTGTCCTTTAACTCATTTTTAATATTCTCTGCATTTATGAGCTTTTCTATATCTTTACTTGGATTTTCACATATAATATTATGAAAAATTCTTCTCGTTATCTTCTTTGAATAGCTGAGTGTTTCATCCGAACTCCAGTACTTTGGATATATCATCTGACAATAATCCTCTGCAAGATTAACATGATACACTTCATAGTACGCCTGTAATGTACTTGATACTGCCGCCTGATAAAGTCTCATCTGCGTTATATCCTTAACAAGACATGCAAAGTATCCTCCTGCAAACTGATATGCCGTAACACCGAAATACTTCTTTGCAACACTGCTGTATATCTCTGTCTCCATAGGTACTCCGTGATATGCCACATTAACGTACAATTCCTTAAGCGTTACATCTTTATATGAAAATATATGTCCATATGTATTATGCAGCATATAATCCCTGTCAAGCTGCATATAATCTGCCAGCTTCTGGTTAACGTACACTATATCCCACTCGTCCATACCTGACTTTGCATATGGTATCTTAACTACAATATATCCATCCGGCATAGACATATAATAACGGTCAAGCTCATTACAATCTAACTTAGGTTCAACAACAGAATTCTCCATATCTATCTCCCACTTTATCACTGCTTTAACTACATTTGCCATATTCAGGAATACTTCCTGTTACAAGTATACCCTCACTTTACTTAACTACATTATTCTCTCTTATGTCTGATACAAGCTGACGTCTGAATGCACGACAGCCATTCTCGTTCCAGTACTTCTTTTTTTCTATCTTTATAACTTCAAATGTTGTGTTAAGTATATGTGACTTATAGCTTGTTACTGGTGCTTTACCCGGATAGAATACTGTGATGGAATCCCTGTATTCATCCTCATCAAGGTCATAATCCTTTGCAAACTGTTCAGCCAGCTCTTCGGTGGTTATTCTCTTAATATGCGCATAATATCCGACAAGATATGCAAAGTAATCAACATCAAACTTTTCAACCCAGTAATCATCCGATGCAACAAACACAACAACAGGAAATTCTCTTTGTTCATCTGTTATAAGCTTCTTAAGAACTCCATACTCTTCTTTATCGCCTATGCTTCTTACATTCTGTCTTAATCTTTCTATATCGCATATTCCTATATTATCTGCAATCTCTCCATAAAAGTTCGGACGGCTGAATAATATATTTTCATTATCTCTGTACTTTTCTGTAGGCTCTGAATACTCATTGCTCACATCAAACATAAGCCTGTCGCCTTGTTTTTCTATAGTTGCAACTGATATCCACAGCCTGTTTGCTATCTTTGAATCAAGATGCGTTGTAATCTCTTTAAAGTAAAGCTTTTCCGGCTCATAAACTATCGATACACGATATCCAGGACTTTCATTATCATAATTCTTAACACTATCTGGCATATCATCAAATACTTCTGAAAATCTAGAACTTACCCACGAATATATGTAATTCACAGCTTTTTTATAAGCATCTTCTATAGACAGATTGGTAAGGTCTATAAATGAATGTGACTGGAACACCTTGTATATACCAAGCTTCTTAAACGGTTCAAACTTTCTTCTCTTACTTACTGCTTCCGTATCCTGTCCGTGTTCCTCATCTATTCTCTTAAATACCTCATTCAGTCTTTCATCATTAGGGCCTATCTGGTTTACTATCCTTACTATATTATTGACTGTAAGTTCTATGCCCTTCTCTGACGTATCCATCCAGAGCTGCTCAATAGCCGCTGGTCTTTTAAACTTGTAAAATATCTTTGCAAGTTCCGTATCCGAGTCAAACAGTTCCTCTATATAAGGATGAAGTGGCTCATTTTCAAACTTAAGCCTGTAGTGGCATCTTAGCATATCATTCCACTTCTTATCCTTGTAATGCTGGTGTCCAAGGTCTTCTAACAGCACCACTATAGAGTCATCGCACAGCTCAAAAGTGGCAAGTATACTGTTCATCTTACGTGCAAGTGCCTCATTTCCTATACCGAAAGCCGAACCTTTATATCGCATATCATGCTCTATCTCGTGCCATCCCTCAAAAGAATTTGTCCTTACCTGCACCTCAAATGTGTCATCAACATATTCTGTAAGATAAGGATTGACTATAGTCTTGCTAAGGTAAGCCGGAAGCCGGAATATTCCATTGACTTTCATAGCCTTGAACTCATACTCATTATTTTCTGTAGTTTCCCACATTCCCGGCGATGCAAAAAGTGTATCAAGAAGCTTTCTGCATGTATCAACGTCATCAACAAAATACAATATAATTCGTATACCTATAAGATCCTGCATTTTTTTATCAGCATTTTCTGTACCTGGTCTTCTGTAATCCTTGAATATAAGCTTGTTGACCATCGAATCAACAGCCTTTACCCTGTATGCTATTCTGTAATAAAAACCTGCTCTTTTTAACTTTTCCTCTATAATACTTAATAAATCGTCCTTAACTATCTGTGGAACTACTATCTGTTCTACATTTTCTTTTGTGAATAATTCATTAACCTCATTCATAGGTGCTACCATCCAATTTCTATATTTATTATTCTTACCCATATATATTGATATCAGTTCCAAAAATCTTACCATTCAGGCACTAATGACTTTATATTCCTGACATTATAATAATGTTAATATTCAGAACCCATCTATCTCTCAGATTTATATAACTCTTAACAATATCATAATAATGTCAGTATACCATATTTTGCCTTATACGGACTAATAATTTGCTTAATTTTTTATTATATGTTATACTCTAAACACTTAATTAGAATATCGATGCTTTATTTTGCATATATATGCAGATTATAGCATATCGGCATATGTTACAGTTATTATTATTTATATATACCAGGGGGAATTAACTATGGTTATTCACGAATCAGCAGAAGATTATCTTGAAACAATACTTATGCTTAGTAAGAAGCTGCCTGTTGTGCGCTCTATAGACATCGCCAACGAGATGGGCTATAAAAAATCAAGTGTAAGTATCGCCATGAAAAATCTTAGAGAATCAGAACACATAAGAGTCACTAAAGAAGGATATATATATCTTACAGATTCTGGCAGGGAAATCGCCGAAATGATATACGAAAGACACCAGATTCTTTCATCATGGCTCATAAAGCTTGGAGTTGATAAGAAAGTAGCTGAAGAAGATGCCTGCCGTATCGAACATGACATAAGCAAAGAGTCTTTCAACGCTATCAAGAAAGCTATCTCTGCACAATTAGCTGAGTTAGATAAGTAGTCGGTTTTAATATTTTATACATATTGCACAAAGGAATGCCAGCAGTTTCAGGTGATTAACCACGAAGCTGCTGGCACGCTTAGCTACTACTACTTATGTTATATTAAATAAGTCACTTAGATATATCTTTGTAATATAGACACATTATACAATATATTAATTTTTTATTTTCTCAATCACAAAACAACCTTAACGTCATAATCCTTATATATATCCGCTACATTCTTATCCGTAATAAACTTAACTTCGTCTATCCTTGCAAATGTAACTGAACTTACATTATCAAACTTGGCTGAGTCAGCTAACACATACTTATGGTTACTGTGCTCCACTGCTGTACGTTTGACAGCTGCCTCACTAATATCAGGAGTAGTTATTCCGCTTTTTATGCTTATTCCATTAGCACCAAAGAAGCCTTTATTAAAGTTGTACTCCCTGAGTGCCTCAACTGCACTGCTGCCAACAACCGCCTCTGTTGAGCCTTTCAGCTCACCGCCTATAAGTATAACTTTAAAGCCTGCTATTGCAAGGTTTCTTGCGTGTACAACCGCATTAGTGACATATGTGGCATTTTTTTCTCTTATATAATCTATCATACATCCTGTTGTGGTTCCTGCATCAATATATACGAAATCATCTGGTTCTATAAGTCCTGCCGCATACTTAGCTATCGCCTTCTTTGCATCCAGATTAACATCTTTTTTCTGCGACACAGTCGGCTCTTTTCCTGAAAATTCATAATTAACTGATACAGCACCACCAAAAACTTTGACAAGCTTGCCTTCCTCATCCAATGTGTTAAGGTCTCTTCGTATAGTCGACTCCGATATTCCAAGCTCATCCTTAATCTCATTCACAGTTATGCTGCCTTTTTTCCTAAGTAGCTGCAATATAATCTCATGTCTTTTTTCTGTCAGCATATCTTTTCCTTCACTCCATTCCGAATCTGTATATAATGTCTGCTTCGCATGACTGTTCGTTCGTTAATGGCGCAAGAAAAGTAAATGTCTGCTTCGCAGCCGCTTCTTTTTCTTTTGCGCTCATTATATCATAATTTACTCTTTATCTATCCTACACTCACGAACCCGCGCTTTCGCGCTCTTTCGTCCTGCTTCGCATGACTGTTCGTTCGTTAATGGCGCAAGAAAAGTAAATGTCTGCTTCGCAGCCGCTTCCTTTTCTTTTGCGCTCATTATATCATATCACATTCAGGCGATTGCTGCACATAATTATTATAATTATATTAATAATGCCTTTTAAAGCTTAGAAACATCTGTATCAAGTATAATCTGTCTTATAGGAAGTACTCTTCCCGGTGACACTGATAATTCATCAACACCCATCTTTAAAAACTTTCTTGTAAGTGATGTATCAGCACCAAGCTCACCACATATTCCTGCCCATATTCCTGCTTTGTGTGCATTATCAACAACCATCTTTATCATCTTAAGCACTGCCGGATGATGTGGGTCAAAAAATGCATCAAGCTTTGAATTCTGTCTGTCAACTGCAAGTGTATACTGTGTGAGGTCATTAGTTCCTATACTAAAGAAGTCGACCTTCTTTGCAAGTTCATCGCTTATCATAACTGCGGCAGGCGTTTCTATCATTATTCCTGTCTGAGGATTACCTATATTGATACCCTGTCTTTCAAGCTCTTCCTTCACCTCATTTTCAATTTCCTTAATCCTATCGATTTCCCACATATTGGCTATCATCGGATACATTATATTGATATTGCCATATGCACTTGCCCTGTACAGTGCACGCAGCTGTGTCTTAAATATTTCTGTCCTTGTAAGGCATATTCTGATTGCCCTCACTCCAAGCGCCGGATTATCTTCCTTATCCATATTAAAGTAGTCGCACTGCTTGTCTGCCCCGATATCAAGAGTTCTTATTATAACAGGCTTTCCTGCCATATTTTCTGCAACAGTCCTATATATATTAAACTGGTCTTCCTCTGTTGGGAAGTCATCTCTCTCAAGATATATAAACTCACTTCTAAAAAGTCCTATTCCGGCAGCATCATTTGCCTTTACAGCCATAATATCCTTAACATTTCCGATATTGGCATACAGTTTTATCTTCTTTCCATCAACAGTAACATCCTCCCTGCCCTTCAAAAGCTGGAGAAGTTCCTTTTTCTTTAACTGTTCTGCCTGCTGCTTTTTATAATATTCAAGCTTTTCACTGTCAGGCTCTACATATATGCAGCCAAATGTTCCGTCAACAATTCCCAACTTTCCGTCTATACTATCATCAAGTTCTATAGGTGTGCCTATAAGTGCTGGTATTCCCATAGTTCTTGCAAGAATAGCTGTATGTGAATTGACTGAACCCTTTACACTGACGAAGGATAATATTTTATCCTTATCCATCTGGACAGTTTCTGACGGTGCAAGGTCATCTGCCACTATGATAACCGGCTCATCTGCCATAACCGAAGCATCTGCCTGTCCGCTCAGTATATTGATAAGGCGCTCGGATATATCCTTTACATCCGCTGACCTTCCTCTCATATATTCATCATCCATGGCTGCAAACATAGTTGCATAGTTATCACCGGTCTGCGCAACTGCATACTCTGCATTGACCTTCTGGCTGTCTATTATATTTTCAACTGACTCCCTGTAGTCATCATCCTGAAGCATAATCTGATGCATTTCAAATATAGCTGCATTAGCCTCACCAACTTCCTTAAGTGCCTTATCATAAAGCATCTGAAGCTGTTCTACGGCCTTTTCTACAGCCTCTGCATATCTTTCCTTTTCATGCTGTGTATCATCTATATGAACTCTTTTGACCTGCTGTTCAGACTTGTTATACACCTTTATCCTGCCTATAGCGATTCCTGCGAATACGCTTTTCCCCTTATATTCTCTCATAGCAATCTCCATTTCCGTACTGTGTGCACTGAGTCTTTAATTCTGCCTGCCATAACAAGCCAGAAAGCCCTTTGCCATAACTTACCATTATCCTGCAAAATGCTTTCTGACTTTAACTTAACATTCATTACATAGTTGTTTCAAGGAATTCCTTTACCTTCTTACTTGCCTCTTCCTCGTCAGGACCTTCAACGCTTATAGTTACTTCCTGTCCGTTCTTTACTGCAAGTGACATAATTGTAAATACTTTCTTGCAGTCACCCATCTTACCATCCTTTGAGATAGTAATCTTACTTTCAAACTGCTTTGCCACCTTTACAAGCTCTCCTGCTGGTCTCATATGAATTCCTTCCGGGTCTGTGATTGTGTAATTAAACTCTTTCATAATAATCCTCTTTTCTGCGCACATTTTTATTTATATTATAGTTATTGTTATTATTGATATCATAGTTAAAATGCATTTTACTTTCTCACTTATACCTGAAGGCTATAATTTCAAAAATCTTATAATGCAGACATAAACAACATTTCAATTTTTAACCTATAACATATCATATTTACGTTTCATAGAATTGTGCCGTTGTGCGCTTAGACTACAATTCAACGTATATAAATTATTAATTAATGCCTTATAACCCGTCATTATTCTAAGTCATTACTCTACCTTCTTCTTAAGAACTCCAAGAAGAAATGTTGAAACAATAGTTCCTACAACAAGTGCAAGTACATAGTAGAGTGGATTGCCTACTACAGGGAATACGAATATTCCGCCGTGAGGTGCCATAAGTGTACACCTGAATATCATACTTATAGCGCCTGCTATACCTGAGCCTATAAGACACGCTGGTATAACGTGAAGCGGGTCTGCTGCCGCATAAGGTATTGCGCCTTCTGTTATAAATGCAAGTCCCATAATAAAATTAGTTGGTCCTGCTTCTCTTTCTTCCTTTGTAAACTTATTCTTAAACAGTATAGTTGCAAGTGCTATCGCACAAGGTGGAACCATACCGCCTATCATAACGGATGCCATAATATCGTAATTACCTGAAGCTATTGCTGCTGTACCAAACACATATGCCGCCTTGTTGAATGGACCGCCCATATCAATAGCCATCATAGCTGCAAGTATAAAGCCTAATATAACCCTGCTTGAACTTCCCATACTTACAAGGAATGAATTAAGTCCTGTATTAATAGCTCCCATAACTGGCTCTATGACGTAAGTCATACCAAGTCCTATCACAAGTATACCAACAACTGGATATATAAGCACCGGTGCTATCTTTTCAAGTGCTTCTGGAAGCTTGTCACACAGCTTTCTAAGTCCAACGATAATATAACCTGCTACAAAGCCTGCTACAAGTGCACCAAGGAAGCCTGACTTGCCGTTGGCTGCTATATAGCCTCCTACGAAACCAAGCGCAAGTGCTGGTCTGTCACCTATCGCCATGGCTATAAATCCTGCAAGAACTGGTAACATAAAACCAAATGCTGCACCACCGATAGTCTTAAACATAGCTGCAACTGGTGTAATCGTACCAAAGTTAGCCCTCTCTGCCTCTGACAGACTGTTCATATCAACATTAAGTCCATCTATAAGAAATGCTATAGCTATCAGGATACCACCGCCAACTACAAAAGGAAGCATATGAGAAACACCATTCATAAGCTGCATATATATCTGATGTCCCACGCCACCTGACTTGCCTTTATTGGCAGAGGCTGCTGAGCCTCCACTTCCATCTGAACTATGAGCTTCATATACAGGTGCATCACCCTCCATAGCTCTTTTTATAAGTTCTTCTGCCTTATTAATACCATCTGATACCTGACATTCTATTACTTTCTTTCCTGCAAATCTTTCCATAGGAACCTTGGCATCTGCTGCAACTATTATGCAGTCTGCCGAAGCTATCTCCTGTTCTGTAAGTACATTTTTAGCACCACCAGAACCTCTTGTTTCAATCTTTACCGAACAACCAAGCTTCTTAGCTGCCTTTTCAAGACCTTCCGCTGCCATATAAGTATGGGCTATTCCAGTTGGGCAGGATGTAACTGCAAGTATCTTAGCTGGTTCTTTAGCTGTATCCTCAAGTCTTTCATCTATATCCTGACTCTCTTTGTCCGCATCATCTATAACCTTAAGAAACTCATCGGTCGTCTTTGCTGCCTTTAATGCCGCTGTAAAGTCCTCGTCCATTAGAAGCACTGACAGCTTGCTGAGTACGTCAAGATGTACATTATCCTTAGTGTTAGGTGCTGCTATAAGGAAAAGTACATTGACAGGTTCACCATCAAGTGAATCATAGTCAACTCCATCTCTTATAATCATAGCTGCAAGTCCCGGTCTTGTAACTGCATCACACTTGCCATGGGGAATAGCTATTCCCTCACCAACTCCTGTTGTGCTCTCTTCTTCCCTTGCCATAACCTGCTTAGTGTAGGCTTCAATATCACTTATATTGCCACTCTTTGCCATAAGTGCAACTGCCTGTCTTATAGTATCGTTCTTGTCCTTAGGTGCTGCATTAAGGTCTATGCTTTCAGGCTTCAAAAGTTCTGTAATCCTCATATAGTTTCCTCCAATCTTTTGATTTTTTATTAATGTAATATTTTCTGTTCTTTATACATCATTTCTATATACTACATACTTTTATTATATTCTATTTATTGCCGCATTTATCTATAGTTAATATATCCAGCATAAATATACAACATCTTATAATCCTGCATTTACTTCTAGTCTGCCTGCTCAATCTCAATCCTGTCAAACAGATTATCCACCTCGTCCTTAGTTGCAAGATTATCAGAAAATGCACTTGCACTTCCGGCTGCTATTCCCATTTTAAATGCATTGGCATAATTATGTGTAGATAACCATCCTGTTATGAAGCCGGCAACCATCGAATCCCCTGCTCCGACTGAATTCTTAAGTGTTCCCTTTGGTGCATCCGCCATATATACCTTACCATCATCTGCAACAAGTACTGCTCCCCTGCCGCCCATTGATATAAGCACATTCACAGCTCCCTTATCCTTTAACTTTCTGGCGTAAGGTATAACCTCTTCCCTTGTAGTAAGCTTTACCCCAAATATATCTCCTAATTCATGCTGGTTAGGCTTTATAAGAAATGGCTTATATTCAAGTACATTCATAAGAAGACTGCTTGTTGCATCAACAACTATCATAACGCCCTTGTCATCGAGAAGCTTCATAATATTCTTATATATATCATCCGGAATACATGAAGGTATACTTCCTGCAAGTACTAAAACATCACCTGTCTTAAGTGCTTCAAGCTTTTTCTTAAGCGCCTCGACATTCTCCTGTGTAATATCTGGTCCTCTGCCATTAATCTCTGTTCCATCTATAGACTTTAACTTAAGATTAATTCTTGATAATCCTTTCGCTACTTTTATGAAATCTGTATTGATGCCGGCACACTTAAGCCTCTCACTTATCTCATCACCTGTAAACCCTGCGACAAAACCAAGTGCTGTGTTATCAAGCCCAAGATTTTTTAAAACAATGGAAACATTAATACCTTTACCTCCGGCAAGTATCTGCTCACTGCTTGTTCTGTTCGTCATGCCAAGTGTAAAATCATCAACCGAAACTATATAATCTAACGATGGATTAAATGTTACTGTATATATCACTTTCTATTCCTCCTTTCTGGTCACGTACCTTTAAGTTACTATTATAATAACTCCATATTCATTCATAATCAATCACCATCATTCACAAATATTCATAACTATTTTTATGCATTTTGTATAGTTTATTAAATTTTTATATGCATTTTATGTGTAATTATACCCATTTATGATATTTTGTATACAATTCCCACCTTAGAAACTTTGCCTTAGATTTTTCTTTTCAATCAATCTTATTCAAATTCTTTCACACTCCAGCAGGCAATTATCATTTTGACAATATAAAAAACAGGTCATCCATACATTTATAGTACAGACAACCTGTTTCACTTATTTTACAACCGACTTACATATGATTTAATGTACATTTTAAATATTCTTACCCTACCAGATTAACTGAATATCCTGTCAGCTTAACGTATATGTCTTAAGCCCGAACTTTCTTCTTATAAAATCGACAAGAAAATCTGCTGTTCCCTCTACACCTAGTACACTGCTGTCAACCATAATATTCTTATGCTTAGGGTCAGATGGAAGAAATCCAGCATAATGCATATGATAATCATCCCTTGCCTCATCTACTGACCTTATCATCTTCTTGGCATCTGCCTCTGTAAGATTAAGATCCTTGACACAATTCTTAACACGTTCCTCATAAGGTGCATATATGTATATGTGTATTGCATTAGGTTCATCTGATAACACAAAATCTGAACAACGTCCTACTATAATACAACTTTCTCTTTCTACAAGAAATCTCATAATATTCTGTTGTGCTTCAAATATATTATCCTGCTCAGAACTTGATTCAGTACCAAGTGGATACATCATCCTCATATAAGAATTCTTACTTGTCTTTTTAACCTTTTCTTCAAGTTCATCTATATGCGATACAGGAAGATTTAATTTTTTTGCTGCCTGTTCCACTATATCCCTGTCGTAATATTCTATACCAAGCTTCTCGCTCATCATCTTAGCTATCGGTCTTCCAAGACTGCCAAACTGTCTGGCTATTGTTATTACATATTTGTTATCATCACTCATAACTGCCTCCTATCCAGGATTTTCTTTTTGTCTGATTTTTTCAATATCAGTCTTAAAGCTTTTAACCTATATATTTATATATCCCTTTTATTTTATAAGTATCCCTCATTCACATGTATATGAATATATTATTTATTAATATCCATAACTATATTTCAGAAGTATTGCATTATATTTTTTCTGTCTTTATATTTTGAATCTATATTAAATGCATGTTTTTATTATCTAGTATACAAAACCAAGAACAAGGAAACCTACAATACTCACTGCCGCACCTATAAGCACATATGGAAGCTGTGACACTGCATGGTCGAAATTATCAATACCTGAGCCCTGCGAAGCAAGAACTGTTGTATCGCAGTAGAAGCATGCATGATTACCAAATGCACATCCTGAAAGGATAGCCGCCATAATAAGTATTGCGTTAGCACCTACACTTGCACCAAGTGGAAGTAATACTGGTGCCACAAGTGTACATACACCCCATGCATTAGCAATCATAAATGCTAATATACCTGTTATGATAAATGCTAACATAGGGAATATCTTAGCTGATAATATAGGCTGTGTTAAATCTATAAAGAATTCTGTCATCTGCATGTTGCTTGCTATAGTCTGGAAAGTAAGTGCTGCAATAAGAAGAATGATTATAGGTAACATATCTGCAAAACCTTTTACAAAGTTATCCCAGTATTCTGTAAATGTCATAAGCTTTTCTGAAAGATACATAACTAATGTAACAGCAAGACATACAACCTGTGCTACTACAAGATTACCTGTTATACATGCAACTGCTACAAGCACAATCATAGGTATAATAAAGTTAAGAATATTACCATCCTGCTCACCTTCTGCATCATCCATATTATACTTCTTACTTGCATCACTGTACACCTTACCAGTTGCTGCAACTCTGTCATACGCTTTCTTCATTCCACCAAGCTTAGGAAACAGACCTGCTGAAAAAAGAATAACTATAAGAAGTGCAACTATAGGATACACACAGAATGGGATTGCTTTAATATATGCTCCCATCCATGTCTTTGCACCAAGTGCCTGCACACTTTCCTGTGCAAAGAATATTGCCCCGAAATATGCTGCCCACGAAGAAAATGGGAACATAACACATACTGGTGAACCTGTACTGTCAAGAAGATAGGCAAGTGCCTCTCTTGGTACCTTTACTTTATCATACACCTTTTTCATAGCCGTTCCAATTGACAATACATTAAGATAATCATCTATAAATATGATTACACCAAGTATAAATGTTGTAAATAATGTCTTTCTTTCACTGTTACATATTTTAGATACAATCTTGGCAAAACCAAAATGTCCTTTAGATGCTGTAAGCAGTGCTATAATACTTCCAAACAAGCCACATACAAGTATCAGATATGCTTCTGCACTCATGACCTCTTCAAGTGTTGCCACCCACTCTGTTATAAAATTCTGTTTATATAAGAATAAAGCTCCTATTATTGAACCCGCTATCAAAAAAGGTTCGCATTTTTTAGTAGCTATAGCACCGATTACAATACCGATTACTATAATTACCGCTATAAGACCATAACTCATAATCATTCCTCCTGTTTTTTGTGTAACTTTTGTTATATCCTGATGTTTTTAGAATATCGCCATATACATACAACATTTAATAATTATAATGTATTGGAAATAATCTTTTTTTCTGACAGGTTATTTAACATAATATTTTGCTGAAGACTTAAATATCTCCTTAAATGTACAACAAAGGGGCTTCTGCCAGTCGTCACCAGCTAAAGCCCCTTTGCTTCTTAATATGTTATATTTATGTTGTTTCCTGTCTATGCGTGTAATATATCACCCATCTTTATATGCTTCAACAGCTAAAATTTTATTAACTTAATTTATATCATTAAGAAACAAATTAATTATAATTCATTTGTACTCATAGCACAAAACAGATTAATGTTCAACATACATTTTATACTTATGTTTGTCATCTTCTGTTATTTTTCTTATAACTTTGCATGGATTACCTGCCACAACAACACCAGATGGTATATCCTTATTAACCACACTTCCAGCTCCTATAACCGTTCCATCTCCAATAGTAACTCCCGGCAGTACACTTACGTTAGCTCCTATCCATACATTATTTCCTATTGTAATAGGCCATGCTATCTCCAGACCTTCCGCTCTCTGAACAGCATCAAGTGCATGTCCTGCTGTTGAAAATACACAATTCGGTGCTATAAACACATTATCTCCGAATGTAACCATGGCTCCATCAAGAATTGAACAGTTATAATTCGTATAGAAATTATTCCCTATTGATATATTTCCATAATCACAGTGAAATGGCTGTGTTATTAAAAAATCACCCTCTATATGACCATTTTTACCTAATATTTTTCTCATTATTTCCTTTTGCTTATCAAGCTCTGATGGTCTGCAATTATTGTATTCGTAACACAAATCCGCACATATAAGACGTTTTTTAATAATTTCCTCATCATTGTTAGCATCGTACAGATATCCTGCTTTTGCCTTCTCTGTCTCTTTCATTATATCATCTCCTATTAATATTTATAAAAACTCAACTGATTTCCATACATATAATTGCATTCATATACTCAAGCCTGGTTATGGCATCGTCAAAATTCCTGCCCGTCAACTGGCTTATACGCTGCATTCTATACTTAACAGTATTTCTATGGGTGTACAACTGTTCAGATGCATGAATAAGACTGTTATTATTCCATAAATATGCTTTAAGTGTTTCCAGCAGATTAGAATTATTATTTCTGTCATATTCAATAATAACTCCAAGCGTACTATCTACGAATTCCTGCATAACCTTATTATCTGCCAGTTCCGAAAACAGATTATATATTCCCATCTGCTCATACCAGAATACCCTGCCTGACATATTCATCTTTTCTGAAAGAATCACGCACCTTGATGCCTCTGTAAAACTCTTCTGCAAATCTCCTATTCCATCATATGCACGGCCAACTCCCATAATAATCTTTATATCGCAGCCTATACTATTTATGTACTCTGATAAACTATTATAAATCTTATCCAGCACTTCTTTTTCATCCAATTCATCCTCTATACCTATATCAGTGTTGTGTATATTTTTCACAGATAAATTGACTGGATTAATCTCTGATATACTACTATCTGAAATATTGTTATCTGACACATTACCTTCAGCATTACTGACTGCTGCCGTTTTATCTACGTTCTGAAAACACCCGACAATATTGTTGCCATATCTTGATAACAATGCATTTATATTTCTTGCATTAAATTCATTTTTCACTTTACTGATAATTGTATCATAATCATATTCTTCTATTCTGCAATCACTGTGAATATTTATCGTGAACATGCGGTTTTTCCCACTTACATCATAACCAGCTTCCGCAAATTTCATTGCAAATGCATCTGCATTTATATTCTTGCCAAATATAATTCCTGACAGAATATCATCACTAAGGACATCCGCGTTCTTATTATATGCTATTGCATGTCCGATTTCTTCAAAAATATCTATGAGTGGAATTTCACCCGATATTACAAATATTGGAAAATTATTAAGATTAGCATATGAAACTATACCGCTGTCTATACTGGCTATATACTTATCACCTGTCAGAAGCAGTGCCCCCGACATATTAAGCTTCTTTGCTTTTTCTATGACAAGTGGCAGATTAAAATCTCTGCTTTGTATAACAGGCGTACTTATGATAAGAAGCTCCTGCCCTTTGACCCACTTTGCAAAATTCATATTTTCCGGCTTATATACCCATCTTATACTGTTAGACAATCCACTCTTACCAGCGATTATTCTCGCCTGTGCCATAGATGGCAATGTTAATAGATCTTTACATTCAAACATTTTTTCTCTCCTGTCAAACTTTAATCCTATGCGATATAAAACGTTCATGTATTGTATATTAACATATATTTGATGTCGTGGTCAAAAGTCCTTTTTGCATTATTTATATATCATAAAACATCAAAAAACAGATTAGATTGGCTTACAATTAAACTAATCTAATCTGTTTGTTACACATTATAATTCCACTTTATCAACTATGAATTCATTAACATTAACTATCATTCTCTCTTACTTTGCCATAAAATCACTCAAAGCCTCATACTGTATGGGAGCCTTCTTGAACAGATATTCTCCATCACGGATGCTTGCCACTACATCAGCTCTTTCACATACTGCTTCAAACTCGCTTTTAGCATCAACTACAATAAAGTTGGCTGGTTTTCCTGCTTCAATACCATATTGTTCTGATATGTTCATAGTCTTAGCACCATTCACTGTTATAAGATCAAGACAGTTATCCATCTCCTCAAACGACATCATCTGTGCGATATGAATACCATTATCAAGGACATTCATAAGATTGCCGTTGCCAGCTGGATACCATGGATCCTGTATAGAATCCTGTGCAAAGCATACATTTATGCCATTTTCATATAACTCCTTAACCCTTGTAAGACCTCTTCTCTTAGGATAAGTATCCTGTCTGCCCTGAAGATATATATTCTCTGTTGGGCAGGATATAAAGTTAAGACCTGACTTTTTAAAGTTCTTCATCATTCTGAATGCATAGCTGTTATCAACAGAGCCAAGTGAACAGGTGTGGCTTGCTGTTGTCTTAGGTCCGATTCCTTCAACTATTGAAAGTGCTGTAAGAAGCTCTACGAATCTGCTCATAGGATCATCACTTTCATCACAATGTACATCAATAAGCTTATCATACTTAACTGCAAGTTCAACAACCTTATGTATAGACTTCTCACCAAACTCCCTGCAATACTCAAAATGTGGTATACCACCAACACAATCGGCACCCATCTTAAGTCCCTCTTCAACAAGCTTATCTCCATCCTTATATGAATACATACCTTCCTGTGGGAAGGAAACTATCTGGATAGTTACTATATCTTTCAGCTCTTCCCTTAACTCAAGTAAAGCCTTAAGTGCTGTGAGGTTAGGATCAGTTACATCTGCATGTGTTCTGATATACTGCACACCATGTGATACCTCCATCCTCACTGCTTTTATGGCTCTTGCTTTTATCTCATCTACAGTGAGGTCAGACTTGGTTTCACTCCATCTCTGTATTCCTTCAAATAATGTACCAGTTCCATTCGTAGCTCCCTGTTTTCTTGCTGTAAATACATAATCAAGGTGAATATGTGGGTCTACATATGGTGGTAATGTAAGCTTTCCTCCAAGATCCTCTATTTCACATCCACCTTCAACCTCAATAGATGGTGCTATTTTCTTAAATACTCCATCCTCTACAAGTATTTCCTGTAATTCATCATATCCCTTTAACTTTGCATTAATAAATTTCTTTCTAGTCATAATATTCCTCATTTCTGCGCACATTTTTGCGCTTTTCTATATCCAATAACTTCTGTTTTATCTTTACTGAATAATTTCTGTTGTTTTCTTATGACCAGAATATAATCCTCTGATATTTTCTTATCAAGATTTTGTGCATAGATAACAGGATTTTTATACTGTTTTAACAAGTTATGAACTGCCTTTTTGTTCTGTCAGGACATAATGATTAATATCTTATTGGCTGTAACTCTTACAGACTATATCGTTCACATATCTATATGTGTAATTCTGTCTGCTGTTATGTTTACACATCATACTTATCTCTTATGCTCAAGTATACCATTAAACTTAACCATAAAAACTGTTGTTGTTACTGCCGCCGCTATTATATCACTCACCGGCTCTGCCAGGAATACGGCAAACACCTTATCCGGCAGTATCAATGGCAGTATGAATATAAGCGGTATAAGCAATATAAGCTTTCTTAAACACGCAAGAATAAGGCTGACTTTCGCCTGACCGAGCGCCATAAAACTCTGCTGGCAGCTTATCTGAAAACCTATTGAAAATATTCCTGCCATATATATACGAAGTGCCCATGCCGTGTACTTCACAAGTTCTGCATCCGATGTAAACATTCCTGCAAATATCTGCGGAAATAACATCATTATAATCCAGCATACACATGTAAATATGATACACACCTTAAACTGTGTAAAAAATGCTTTCTTAACCCTGTCGTTCTTATTCGCCCCATAATTAAAGCTTATAATAGGCTGTCCGCCCTGACAGATACCCTGAACCGGCATAAGTATAAGCTGACTTGTACTTGTTATAATAGTCATTGCTCCAACTGCCACATCCCCACCAAACTTTGATAGACTTGAAGTGAAGCTTATCGAAAGAATACTCTCTGTTGACATCATAACAAAGCTTGATATTCCAAGCGCAAGACATGGACCTATTATATCCGCTTTTAATCTTAAGTTACACATTTTAAGCTTTAATATTGTTTTATCACCTGTAAGAAATCTTAATATCCATACTGCACCGACCGCCTGACTAATAACAGTTGCCAGCGCTGCACCACTTACACCCATGCCAAGCACAAATATAAATACAGGGTCAAGTATAATGTTAATAACCGCACCTATAACCGTTGTAAGCATACTTATCTTTGCAAAACCCTGTGTTGTTATGAACAAATTCATACCAAGAACTATAAGAACAAATACACTGCCAAGTACATATATTCTTGCATATGAAACGGCATAAGAAAGAGTAACACTGCTCGCTCCAAAAAGTACAAGAAGCTTCGGTGCTGTTATATAGAATACCGCTGTAAGAAACACTGCACATATCATAAGAAATGAAAAGCAGTTGCCAACAATTTTTTCTGCTGTATTATTATCTTTCTTTCCCATATATATCGCAGCTCTCGGTGCGCCTCCCGAACCTGCTAACATTGCAAATGCATTGATAAGCATAAGTATCGGTGTAAATAATCCGACTCCAGTAAGCGCACTTGCACCTATTTCTGGAATATGTCCTATGTATATTCTGTCGACTATATTATATAAAAGATTAACCACCTGCGCCACAACTGCCGGAATTGCAAGCTTTGCAAGCAGTGAAGGTATACTCCCTTCTCCAAGATTTGTTGTATCTGACATATTAAATATTAATCCTCACTTCTGTATTTTTATCTGATTAACGCTTATTTTCGCTGTAAATATTTATCAAAAACAAGCAGCATATTACTTGTATTTTTTATTAGTTTATCACTTGAAAGCTTTTTATAATTGACATTCTTAACAATATTCTTTTTTACAAATTCTGCTGCCTTTTTAGTTTTATCTGAATCAGATACTTTATATCCTATAAAGACCTCTTCAACATCATGACAAAACCATACCATTTCATAATTCTCATGTTCACAATATTTTTGAATTTCATCATATTCTTTTTTATGATTAGGATTTTTTTCATACTGGTCTGTATCAATACAATATATAACCATGCTGCTGCCATGAGAAAACATTGACTTCTTTTGTTTAATTTCCTTTAAAACTTCTTTTGAATTATACTTTGTTTTTGTCCCCATATATATTTTACTTAACTTTACACTATTATCAACATTATAATAATATCTTATAGTTTCAAATATATATTTGCTGTCCGTGTCTGCTTTTTTATTAGTTTCAACACATAATATCAGTTGTATTGCCATATAACTTTACTCCCCAAATACTCCTATAAAATCAGTTGCATCTATATTAAATGGTATATTTTCTATCATTCCATTTTTAAAATAATTATCCGGTGTTGCATTTCCCTTAGAAACCCACGATACAAGCTTATTATCACTTGAAAGAAAATCTATGGAATACTTGTTTTCTTTAAGCACTGACATCGGGTCCAGATTATGTGTAGTAAAACACAACTGCCCTTTTCCATAATACATAAAATATTCTATAATTTTACATAAATACACATCATTTAAATTAGAATCCATTTCATCTATAAATACGATTCCATATTTACTTGCTGCATCAAAACAATCATACAATTTAATTAATTTCTTAATTCCTGTACTCTCAAATTCTTTATTGATTAAATAATCACCATAATTAAGATTAAGGTCACACCTGTAATTATCTCCATCATCTTTTTTATCTATCTCTATGGACTTCAAATCATGTTTAAAAATACGAAGGAAAGCAGTTAAATTATTAATCTTCTCCACGTATATATCAAAATTATTTTTAGGAATAATGCTGTCTGTAACACTTAAACTGTCCATTATTTCTAATACATTTTCTGATATATAATTATTGTCGTTTTTTATTCTCTCACTAAAAACTTTTTTTATAAAATACAATTCATGCTTGTCTTCTTCATCTAAATATACTTTTATTATAAATGCCAAAACCATACATATGCACACTCTGACATATATTCTTGTACTATCTGTAACAGTATCTTTGTTAAAATTATTGAAATTAAAAAAATATATATTAAGAAATGAACTTTTACCTAAAAGATTATAAGTCATTTTTTCAATCATTGAATAATTTTCATTCTGTGCATTGACAAATATTAACTTACCATTACTAACTTCGTATATACTTTTATACCTGCTATTAGAATAATTACCACTTCTTTCTGATAATTTTTCATATACTATTTCATATAGTCCGCTTTCATTTTTCTTTAATTGTAATTCATATGCAAATATAATATTATCCTTTTCCAACCTGCATAAAAACTCACACTTAAACTTATAATGTTGTGTCTTTTTATTAATCAGCTCATCTAATAACTTCTGATTTTTGGACTCACTTAAGTATTGGCTATTACATATAATATCCTGAAATATTTTAACTGCGGTAATAATTGCGGACTTACCTGAACCATTTTCCCCATATATAGCTTTTATTCTGTATTTATCTGCATCAAATTTCTGGTTGACTATTTTTTTATAAAAATCAAGCCTTATTTCCTCCTCGATGCACTTAACACCAGCTACTGTAACATTCAATAAATAATACATATTATCCATAACCGTCACCTCTTTTAACATATTTTATCATATAATATGCTAAAATTAAATACATTATGTATTTTTTTATCGTTATTTTATAATAATCATACAAAAATAATCCACCACCATGAACCTCACAGTGATGGATTTTCTAATTACCTCTGATGATTAATCATACTAGCCAGATATCCGGCTCCAAAACCATTATCTATATTAACCACGCTCACTCCACTGGCACATGAATTAAGCATAGATAAAAGCGCTGAAAGACCACCAAAGTTAGCACCATAACCAACACTTGTCGGAACTGCGATAACAGGACAGTCAGCCATTCCTCCTATAACGCTTGCAAGCGCTCCCTCCATGCCGGCTATGGCTATTATAACTCTTGCCTCCATAATATCACTGCTGTGGCTCATAAGCCTGTGCATACCAGCAACACCAACATCATACAGGCGTACTACTTCATTGCCATACGCCTCTGCTGTAAGCGCAGCTTCCTCAGCAACCGGAATGTCACTTGTTCCGCCCGTTGCAACCACTATTTTTCCTATACCATCCTTAGGCGGCATATCTCCGATAATGCCTATCTTTGATAACTTATCATATCTTAAGTCATACTTTCTGCCAACATACTCTGCTGCCTTTTTCTTCATTCTTGTTATAAGAATAGTTTTCTCATGTTCCTTAAGCATTTCATCAACTATAGCTGCTATCTGCTTTTTAGTTTTGCTCTTACCATATATGACCTCTGACATCCCCTGTCTTAATTCACGGGATGTATCTACCTTTGCGAAGCCAAGGTCTGTATATGACTTAAGACGTATATTATTCGCCGCCTCCTCAGGCGATATATCACCTGAGGCTACTTTTTCTAATAAATGTGTTAATTCCTCTTTATTCATAGAATATCACCTTATTCTAATATGATGTGAGTGTCCCAAATAAAAAGTCTTTTTCTGCAAGCAGAAACGACTTTTATACTTTTGACACTTACATCATATCATTAGTTCTTATATCCTGTATAATCCCCTGTGTGCAGTATGCTGTCTGCTCTTTCTATCTGTTCCTTAGTTGGAGGCATAACATCCTCTAATTCGTATTTTACACCAAGGTCATGCCACTTGAATACGCCAAGTGTGTGATATGGAAGTATCTCAAATCTCTGAACAGTTTTAAGTGACTTAACGAATTCTGACAATCTCTTAAGGTCTGCCTCATCATCCGTCACACCCGGTACAAGAACGTGTCTAATCCACATATCCTTACCATTATCTGAAAGATACTGTGCAAGCTGAAGTATATTTTTATTAGTCCAGCCTGTGAGCTTTTTATGCTTTTCCTCATCTATGTGCTTTATATCTAACATAAAAAGGTCTGTAACTGCCATAAGCTCATTAAACCTGCTTAAAAAAGGCTCCTCCATAGTAAATGGATTGCCTGAAGTATCAAGTGTAGTATGGACATTATGCTGCTTTGCTATCTCGAAAAGTTCTGTAACAAACTCCATCTGAAGCATTGCCTCACCACCACTTACAGTTATACCACCTTTGTCCTTCCAGTAATTATGGTAACGGTAAGCCTTATCAAATACTTCCTGTGCTGTTAAAAGCTCTCCGCCCTCTTCCTTCCATGTTTCAGGGTTATGACAATACTTACATCTCATATGACATCCCTGAAGAAAAATTATATATCTTACGCCAGGTCCATCCACTGAACCAAAGCTTTCTACCGAATGAATTCTACCTTTAATATCTGACATACATACCTCCATTTGCTTTTTCCTACGCTTACTTTTTCTTTGCGCTCATTATCTTATCATAATGTGCTTTTTTAATCTACATTATTCTGATATTTTAAAATCTAATACATGATTTATACTGTTCTACAATTTTTCATACTGCTCTATGATACATTCAAATGTGCTGTTATCCGGATTAACATATCTCCCCATATATCTCTCACCCTTTCCTATTATATCTTACATTCACCCTTTCAGCTTTCCATTTTCTTTCTGCTTTTTATCTTCCACACAGCCCCATATATAACACCACCTATAATCCCTCCTAAAGTATTATAACAAAGGTCTGATAACTGAAATGTTCCAACTCTTAAAAACAACTGTAAAAGCTCTACAGACAGCGAAAAAAGAAATGCTGTCTTAAATGAACTTTTAACAATACCTGCAAATGTTACCTTTTTTAATATCTTATCCTTGGCTGCCCACATAAGTAACATCGTAAATGGAAGAAGCATCAATACATTTTCAACACTATCTGTCGTAAGCACCCGCACTCCATTAGCATTGATTGTCCAGAGCGACCAACCGCCACATACGTCAGAAAGCGGATTAAGCCACAGCTTTCTGTTAAGCAGTGTGCGGAATAAAACAAGTGATGTATAAAATGTAAGTGCCAGCAATCTTCTGAAAAACACCGACCTTTTAAACTCCTTAAGCCACGCTGCTAAAGCCCTCTTAATGCCTTTTCCCGTTTCCGCTGTACAATATGCATACATATATAAAAACATAAACAATACTGACATTGTAATAGCAAACCAGAACGGCTCATATAATGCTGTAAGAATATTGGTAACAACTGTATTAACTAACTGCGACATCTATATAATCCTCATTTCCAACCACTAAGCTTTATTAATATTTGTATCATTTACCTGACACAAACATTCATATAATATACATTATGGCTATTCCTGTAAATATTTATTAATTATATATTTTCATTATCCGCATAAATATTCATATGATAATATAATCTTATTTTTCTCTGCAAATATTCATGTATTAACATATTGCGGTTATTTTTATAAATATTTACATAATTACACATTCTGCTGTCCCAGTATAATATTTATAAGATTTTTATCAAGCATAATAGTCCTGTTCCAAGGATTAATAATTATACCTTCAATATCATCAACTTCAAGTGCTGACACAAAAAGCTTTCTTATATCAGTCATAAATGTTGACATAACACTGTCAGCACCCTTTAATTCCTCATCAAAGCTTGTAAATGCTGTCCACCATATTTTCCCATCACCTGTTTTAACAGCTTTAAGCTGCATAGACATAGCTTGACCCGGCTTTGGCGGCTCTACAGCTACAACAAACTGCCCATTCTCATTCATACGCCTTCTTATAACAGCAAGTGTATGTGCAAGCATTTCCTGTGACGGCTCTTTCTGTAAACTGCTTATGGCCTCTTCTATACGTTCATTTCCCTTAAGTTCATCATCTGTAATATCTGTTTTTCCTGCTATATTATTCATACCAATCCTCATCTTAATTATTTTCTATATTAAAATCAATTATGTTCCCCTATCATCTTCTCCATCCATATCATATTATACCATCTGTTAAACTTGTAACCACAGTCATAGAATTCGCCAACAAGCCTGTAGCCAAGATGCTTATGAAACTTTTCACTGTTTTTATCAAGATACTCATCCTCAACCTTTGGATACGCTATACACGCATACATATTAAGTACTCCCCTGCTCTTAAGCTCATTTTCAAGCGCACTGTGCAGCACCTTTCCTATTCCCATATGCTTCATATCCTTGTCGACATATATAGACGTTTCAACGCACCTTGCATAAGCCTCTCTTTCATGAAACATCCCTGCATACACATAACCTGCAATTTTTCCATCACATTCAGCCACTATATAAGGATACTTCTTAAGCGTATTCTCTATACGTCTGCCAAACTCTTCAACCGATGGCACATCATATTCAAAAGTTATCGCAGTATCCCTAACATATGGCGCATATATATCAAGAAGTGCGGCTGCATCACTAACTGTCGCACAACGGGTAGATATGGAGTTTTTTTTAATTTCTGCTGAAGTATTTTTGTTATTCATAATTTATATTCTCCTGTTACTTTCTCTTTACCATACACCGTTTCTTAAAAAATGATATTCCAAAACATATAATATCATCATAATCATCTTCATATTCCTTCGCATACATACGGTCATCTATCTGCTCTAGTGCTGCATCACATTCATGCTCAAGTTTATCTAAATTCTTTGTATACTTAGCCTCAAATATAGCAACACGGGCATTGACAGAATCATATACAACTACATCACTTCTTCCCTCACCATGTTCCTTATTAGAATCCACCATATATCCTGCACCTGTAAATATTCCTGCTAAAAATGCATGATAGAAGTCTTCCCTGTAATCATGATAGCTTATAGTCCTTCTTAAAAGCCTGTTCATTTCATTGGTAACACCTTCACTATCACCACTCCAGACTGCATCAAACAAAGCTTTCCTGTTCCATGTTCTGGCACTCTCATCAAACCACTTAATAACCGTATTTTCAAATATTTCCTTTATCTCCTTGTTCGGAATAATCAATGCTGTCATACCACGTTCTGATAAGTGGTCTTCACCATCACTTTCCCTTACCCGTGTAAGGTATCCTGTCAGATAAAGAATACTCCATAAATTATCTTCATCTGAATGTAAATAATCATAAGTCAGATACTCATCTATATGCTGGACAATATAACCACCTGACATAAGAATTTCAAGCTTTTTAGTTATATTACTTCCTGCATAATCTATAAATGAACGAATAATTGCATTGTCACTTGTATTTTTCCAATAACTTTCAGGTCTTGCTTTCGGATTATACTGCAAAACCAGAATATAATTCATAACATCCCACGGACAATATATATCATAATCTCCAAAATGGTAGCCATCATACCATTCTTTAATAGTATCCGCATAAGCTTCTGCAGCTGCATCATATAAAATCTGATTTACCTCTTTTTGAACAAAACCAAAATATTCATTAAGACGTGAAGCTGTAATAGTATCAGATACAAAATTATTCATACCTGTAAATATACTTTCCTTTGCAATTCTAAGACAGCCTGTAATAACTGCAAACTTAAGTGCCTGATTATCTTTTACTGTCTGCATAAGACTCTTCATAACATCTAACATTTCATTGTAATAACCATTATTATTCGCCTTTGCTACAGGAACATCATATTCATCTATAAGAAGAATAACCGGCTTATCATAATAGTCGTATAACATATTCATAAGAAGTTCAATACTGCTCTTAACCTCTTTTACTGATGCATTTGCACTAAGCAGCTGTCTGAATGATTTTTTCTGAAACTCAGTTGCTTTCTTACTATCAAGTAAATAAATGTGCTTATTAAAAAGATTAGCAATGACAACTGTAAGCATATCATAAGCCCCAGCAAAATCCAGCCCTTCAACCTGCCTGAACGATACAAATACAGTTGGATACCTATTCATCCACTTAGCACATAAATCCTGATGTTTTGATATTTCAAGCCCCTCAAATAGCTTTTTGCTTTCCTTACGTATATCAAAAAAAGCATCCAGCATACTCATAGCAAGAGTTTTTCCAAAACGCCTTGGTCTTGTAATTAAAGTAACCTTTGTCGATGTAGTTTCCAGAATATCTTTAATCAGACCAGACTTATCTATATAATAATATCCATTTTGGCGGATTTCTGTAAAATCTGATACCCCAACCGGAATATTTAAACTCTTCATATTGCCTCCCCTTTTCTGATACCTGACAATCTTTCTACAAATACAAACCATGCGCTGTTTTATGCGCAAAAAAGCCTTTAGAGTTATTATACTCTAAAGGCTTTATTGTTAGCAAATGTATTTTAACCATATTCAATATTTTTTCTCTTCACATTTTTATCACAATTTCTCCATATTCACGTCACATTTTCACTCTATTATAATAACTGTTGAAGGACATAAGACATAATTCTTCATAAGCTTTTAAACATCCCATTACAAAGCTTAAAAAGATATTTAAGATTTTATTTCTTTCAATAAAGATTATTTTAATAATAACTTTTTCATAAACGATTACTTGTTAAACCTCCCTAACAATTAACAAGAATCACTTTCTCCTTAAACAAATACCCCATAAGAAACGTCCTCCCAAGCGTTTCTTATGGGGTATTGATTTATATATTTTTAAGTTTCAATTTTGAATTTTCCACATGCTATAGCTTCTTATCCAGCTCTGCAAACACATCGCCCATTGAACCTGTATATTCAATATCACTTTCAGGATTAAGCTTAAAATCTAATGGCTCTCTGTTCAGCACAACAAGATGACTGCCTTTAAAATCCCATACAAGCCCTGCTGCCGGATATACTTTAAGTGATGTACCTGCCACTATAAACATATCTGCCTGCTTTATGGCTTTAACTGCATTTTCATATGCACCATCAGGAAGCTGTTCTCCATATAACGTAACATCTGGGCGTACCATCCCACCACATTCCGTACATACTGGTATAGCCTCTTTACTTTCATATATATAATCTGATGGATATTTCTTATGACACCTTTCACAGTAATTCCTTGTGGTCGCACCATGAAGTTCTATAACATTTTTACTTCCTGCAAGCTGATGAAGACCATCTATATTCTGTGTAATCACTGCTTTTAATTTTCCCATCCGCTCAAGCTTTGCAAGAACATAATGTGTTATATTAGGCTTTATTCCTCTCGCATCCATCTTCTGTCTATAAAACTCATAGAACACCTTTGGCTTATGATGAAGACATTCTTCACTTAGAAGATATTCCGGTTCATAGGCATCAAACTCAACATCATGCTGGTTATAAAGTCCATCTTTACTACGGAAATCTGGTATGCCCGATTCTGTTGACACTCCTGCTCCACCAAAAAATACAATATTATCTGACTGCATTATATACTCATATAATCTGTCTGCGGCTTTTTTTGCATTTTCATTCCCAACATTTTTATTATTAATTTCCATATTGCTGCCTCACTTTTCCTCACACTTATCCCATACAAGCTTACCTGTCTTAACTGCTTTTTCATAACACGATATCTTATAATTAAGACGCTTCATAGTTGCTTCTATATGTGCTTTCTGTTCTTCAAGACCTGTGAGCTGCTCCTGTAAAAGCTCTAATCTTGCCTGTATTGTTGAATCTCCCTCCTGAAAGAGCTTTACATATTCTATCAGTGCTTCTATTGGAACTCCTGCACTTCTCATACATATAGCATTTTCAACCCAGCTTAGAGCTTCATTATCGTAGTTCCTTATCCCTCCTGATGTACGTGAAACCGCCGGTATAAGTCCAACTCTTTCATAATATCTTAATGTATCCTGTGATATATCATACTTTTCGCTTACTTCTTTGATTGTCATAATAATCCTCTTTTCTACGCACATTTTTGCATATAACGAAATGGTGCCAGGTGCGTGCGGACACTAATCCTGCGTGTAAAAATTCATTTTCACTACATGCCTTAATTTGCATTATATATAATTTTATCTAAGATTATATAGCTCTTAATATAAATAAGAATAACACCTAGAGTAGACTTCAAGTCAATATATTTCTGGAATATTTACGAATTCTTTGCAGACATTCTCTGACTTGCCTCATTATACTCATCTTCTGAATATATTAAATTCTACACCATCATACTCTTTCTTGACAATATCCCTTACACAGTTTAATGTGCTCTCCCCATCCTTCCACCTTATGGTACCTGACATATCCGTATCTAACTCGCATAATCTATCCGACCTTATTACTGCTTCTCCCTGAAACAGAACGCCATTAAAAAGGTCTGCAAATCTTTCATTCACTCTCCAGAATTCCTTCATAACTACATCTGGCTTAATTTTATTCTTTTTACTCATAATACGCCTTTCTCTAATTTTATAGTTAAATAACCGCTGACGCTTCACTTTAATTCATATGGAAATATATCTGAACCGATAACGAATTCTCATAAGAACATTAATTGAATATGTTATTAATATACTGCATCTGTTTTTTGTGTGTTATGCATAACATATTGTAAATGTATCATATATATACTTATATGTCAATAATATATATTCATAATTTATAAAACTTATTTTTCTCTTTAAAAATGCCAAGCAATAATTACAATCTCTATTACCTTATTCCTCTCCCACATAATATTGACATATCCTCCCATATATGATATATATACTACGTCAGATGTACTACGACTGTCGTAGTATGATAGCCGTAGTAACTTATAGCCAGACTACTGCTGGCATATATACCGCTGTTCTAGCATATCTGTCAGCAGTAACTATCCAATAAAGTAAGGAGGTCATAATATATGGCTGGTATCAGCAGCGATATCATAAGAGGATACAATGACACTATAATTTTATATCTTCTGCTTGATAAACCCTCATATGGCTATGAGATATCCAAGCAGATTAAAGCATTATCTAACGAAAAGTATATTATGAAAGAAACAACCCTTTATTCCGCATTTACACGTCTTGAAAAAAACGGATATATAACATCTTTTCCGGGTGTTGGCGAAAATGGCGGAAAGAAGCGTACTTACTACAGTATTACTGACAGCGGACGTGAATACTATAAAGCGCGCTGTGACGAGTGGGTACTGACGAAAGAGGTTATTGAACATTTTATACGCAACTAACTACATGAATTGCAAAGCAACGAAGTAATTTGTAGGCATTATCAGGGACAAAGCATCTTTTGAACATGACATCATTACATTAATCACAAAATATGAGGAGGACAATATGGAAACTATCAAAAGTTATCTTGAAACAATGTTTGCCAATATGCCAAACACACCAGAAGTTATCCGTGCCAAGACAGAGCTGCTTGGTATGATGGAGGATAAGTATAATGAACTTATTCAGGAAGGAAAAAGTGAAAATGAAGCTGTTGGAACTGTAATCTCTGAATTCGGTAATCTTGATGAACTTGCCGATACACTTGGAATTAACAGCCAGCCACATGAAGCTGCCGACAACAGAAGAATTCTTTCACTTGATGAAGTAAAAAGTTATATACATGCATACTCAAAACGCAGCTTTCTTGTTGCACTAGGCGTTATGTTATGTATATTTTCACCTGTATTCCCAATAATAGGCGATTTGTTTAATATAACTTTTATGGAAGCTATTATGGTTTCGCTTATGTTTGTCAGCATAGCTGTAGCAGTAGCCATGTTTATTATTGCAGGAACATCACTTAAAAGATTTGAAGACATCAACCATAACTTGTGTATGCTTGATTACCAGACCTCACAGTATGTACAGAATTCTAAAGAACGTATGCAGCCTATATATACTATATGCCTTGCCGTGGGCATTATGCTCTGTATCATATGTGTAGTACCGGCTATTATTATTGACAGCCTTAACCTTAATATATCTGATAATGTGTCTGGTGCATTTTTATTTATTCTGTGCTCTGTTGGCGTTATGCTTATCGTTTTTCAGGCAAATGCGGCATGCTCATACAGAAAGCTGTTATCACTTAACGGCTCAGACACAATATCAGGTAATTACACCTCAGACCATAATAAAGATGCACAGTATATTAATCCTACAGCCGCAACTGTAATGTCTGTATACTGGCCTACAGTTACCTGCATATACTTAAGCTTAAGCTTTCTTACATTTAACTGGGCTTTCTCATGGATAATATGGCCTATTGCAGCTATTATATACCGCATATTTAAAAGTTTTTTGAGAAAATAGACTTAAAATGACAGTGAGTCCAATAACACATATACAGAAAGGTAACACATTATGAATAAAAAAATCTATCTAGGAATTATATACAGCGTAACAGCGGTATGCATGATTGTGGGTATTATAATAAATGTACTGAGTATCTCCTCTAAAGGCTATACAATATTGGGACACAGCCGCAATACAGTAACTTATGATGAAGACTTATCTTCATTTGACACCCTCGATATTGATATGTCATTTGGCAACATTTATATAAAGAAAGGAACTTCTTTTCACGTAAGTTACACGGGCAATAAAAACTATATACCAGAATATTCGATATCTGGTAATAAGCTGACTATTGAACAAAAAAATATCAGACATTCTTTAATTAATATTGGCTTCTCAAACACGAAGTCAGAGCTTACAATAACAATTCCTTCTGACATTACACTTGAAAGCCTGGGGCTTGATATTAACGCCGGTAATGTATCGATTGCGGATATTAAAAGTTCAATTATAAATGCGGATATTGATATGGGAAATTTGGAGATATCAGGCTGTGAATTCAACACCTATAGTAGCGATATAAATATGGGAAACCTTGATATATCCGGATGTGAATTTGACACCTGCAAAGGCGATGTAAATATGGGAAATGCAAAAATCAGCCAATGCAGCTTTAATAATATATCTTTATCTGTCGATATGGGAAATGCTACTATAAAGCCTGTAACTTCTGATAAATATGGATATAATCTTACAACCGACCTTGGTAATATAACCGTATTCGGAGCAGACAGCAAACATAACTATAGCAATAACACCTCTTCAGACAATATGATTACCATTGATGTCAACATGGGAAACATAGATATACTATAGTCGCAATGAATGGTCCGTGTTAAACAAAAAGCCTAAAGAAGAACTACACATGCATAAAGTTCTTCTTTAGGAGTTTGTCAAGTAAAGTGTGTAAGTTTTTTGATTTTTTTGTGGTGGTCGATAAATCGACCACCATTTTTATGGGGTTCAATCAAACGGAAGTTCTTCATCTATGGATTTTGGGTCAGATGTTTTGCGAATATATCGGTCAATTAAATCTTCCGGAATAGGTATATCTTCTTTTATCAGTAAAGCTAGAAGCTGCCTGATATCAGCTTTTTGCTGATTTGACGAATACCATTAATCTAAGAAACCCCTGCTTTCTTAAACTTACACCGCGGGCTACCCCCGTCTTAACATTTGAACTCCTAGAAATTAAGGTCAATCTCAATCCCCTTTATATCCTCATTAATCATATTATTCTTCTTCATTATCTGATTAACCTGACTCTGGGCTTCTTCCATATGACCTGTTTTCTCATCTGTAACAGTTACTGACTGTTCAAGCTTCTTGGCTTCTATATCACCTTCTATTATATCCTGTTCTTCCTTACGCTTCTGCTTTGCCTCGTCTATCTGTTCCTGTCTTTCTTCCTGCTTCTTTTCGGCTTCATCAGCTTTTTCCTTATTCTCTTCCATCTTATCATCTATATTATTCTTTCCTTCATTGATAAGACTGCCATAAATATCTTTTTCTGCGGCTTCTATTATACTATCCGCTGCCTCACTAGCCTTTATCATATCCTGTGACTTAAGCTGCTCTGCCTTGGCATCATTGATAGACATTGTAAGGCACATCGCCTTAGTTTGATTTCTGTCAATCTCTGTATATATGGAATCTTTTCCTGCATTGGCCATAAGCGCTTTCTTCTGATACTCCGTAAGAGGCTGATCCTGTAATTCTTTTAATCTGTCAAGCTCATCCTGTGAGAACTTATCATTGGCAATTCCATTCTTATTATCCTGATACTTTATCAAAAGCTCAAGGTCTTTCTGCTCCTCTGAATCTTTATCTACACCATACTGCTCTCTTAGTGTTTCCTGACTTTTCTTAATATCATTAAGCTTTTCTTTAAGCTCGCCATTTCTTACTGCGATATCCGACTTTGTCTTTTCCATCGCCTTTATTCCATCAGATGCCTTATTGTCACCTTTCCACGCATCAGATATAAGCTTCATCGCCTGCTTTCTGGCACCAGCTCTCTTCTCATCCATCATCTGCTGCCTGTCCGTCATAAGATTAAGATTTCTGGCATCTAACGACTTAATATTCTTCTTTACGCCAGTCCTCTCATTCTTGATACTCATATCCGAATTATTAACATTAATATTGATACTAAGTGGCATATAACTACCTCATTCTTTCGTATTTATTTTAACTCTGCTGCCCGTCTGGACTGCTATATCCAGCACCGCTCATAATATCAGAGGCACTTACTAACTGTGGTGCTTCTCCCTGCACTTCCTTATTATTAGCTACTTCTTCAGGGTCATCATACTGCTTTTCTTCCTCGTCCTCCCACAGCGACTTGTGCTTCTTTCTCTTTTCTGCCTTTGCCATCTCACCCATATTCTTTGCCATCTGATACAGTTTATCATTATAATCAATAAGCTTTTTCTCATCTGTGGATGGAACTATGTCGCCCTTCATAAGACGTCTGGCAACCTCCATAATCTTTCCAAGGTCTTCATAGTACTTCTTCATCTCTTCACCCTGCTGCTTGGAGGACTCTGCATTAGCCCAGGCACACCACTGGTCGGCAAGACTATTCATATAATCATAATACTCATCCTGCTTATCCTGTAAAGACTTGTATGTAAGTTCAATAGTCGCAGCTTCCTTGTCAAGTGCCTCCTTATCTTCTCCAGTAGCACCTTTTAGCTGTTCCTGTATTTCCTTTCTTCTCTTTGCAACTTTTGACATCTCACTGCGATAACTCTGAATCTGGCTGCGGTATCTTTCCTGTGCATCTATTATCTTCATATGTACACACCTCTTTACACACTATAAAAAATAATCAAAACCTCTTCCGACACTCTTTTCTGCATCTGATAATATATTATCGCTGAGATAACTCTGTGATTCTTTCTGTATCCTACTCAACAGTTCTTCTATAGATGATGCTGTTATTGTAACTGTGTCTGATACACTATCATCATCTTCGTCATCATCATCACTGATTTTATTGCTTTTATCTTTATTTTTCTTTATTCTTTCCTGCTCCGCTTTCTTTTCGGCCTTCTTATCCTTAGCCTTCTGCTCAGTCTTTTTCTTTGCTGCATTCTTCTCTATTCTTTCCTTCTGTGCAGCGCTTGACTTTTCAAGAACGGCGAAATATGTGGCAGTTCCATTGTCATTGACCTGCATTCCATAACCCTTAACATTGGCTCCGGTTGCTGCTATACTGTTTCCTAATTGTGACAGTCCGCTTGCAGCATTAGCTATTATTCCCTCGTACTGCTTTCTGTAATTCTCATCCTCCGCCATACGCTCTATCTTATCCTCATCTATAAGGACTACCATATTATTAGCGTTGGCATAACTTGAAGCATTTGCCTTTGCTTGCTGCTTCATATCCTCACTTACGAGTATGAAGTTCATATTAGAGTACTTTTTCTTAAGTTGGTCATAATACTTGGCGGCTTTTTCACTTAACTTTGGATTACCTATGGTCTGACCAGTTACTACTGTCTTCTTTGATGCCGGCACATCACTGTAAGATGATGATACCGCTCCTGTGCCCTGTTCAGCTTTAGAACTGCTATTAGTACCTGCACTTGATGCTGCTGTATTGGTCTTAGTCTTTCCTGTGTCAGATGTACCATAACCTGTGTAGGCATAACTGCCTGCTACTGAAGCATAGCTTCTACTTGATATACTATTCATAATAACTCCTCCTTGAATATAGACTGTTTATGTCAGAATCCGTTCCGACAACTCACTACTGCCTGCCATCCGCATTATATACAGACAGCTTCATTAATAGTTTCTAATTATAGTATCGGTAAAAAATGTATATATTTTACCCCTGTTTCATTACGTTTTATATACAATCTCCATAATGCGATATCCAAAGCTAAAACTATATATATAACTTTCGCATAAAATTATAATCACTTTTTATTAAAGTATTTTACAAAAGTGTGTTAAAATATAGACAATGATTTTTATATTCACACGCAAACTATAAGATGATGTAAGTGTCAAAAGTATAAAAAGTCGTTTCTGCTTGCAGAAAAAGACTTTTTTACTTGGGACACGCTAAACACCGAAAACGGAATAAAATGTCGTGAATACGGCATTTTATGAAAGTTTGAGGTGTTTAAGGATTGCGTGAATTGCATAGCAATATAGCAATCCTGATACATCGGTGAGTGGCAAAATTTACTTTTTACACTCACATCATAAGATACCTAATTAAAAACATTTGAATAAAGGAGCTTATCAATGCATTATAATAAGGAACTTATTATTAAAAATATCAATGACGGCGAAGCATTTCTTGGAATTGAATTCGGTTCTACAAGAATAAAGGCGGTTCTTATTCTTGATGATGGAACTCCTATTGCACAGGGCAGCCACATATGGGAAAACCGTCTTGAACATAATATATGGACATACCATATGGAGGACATAATAACAGGGCTTCAGGACTGCTACCAAAGCCTGTGTAAAGACATTCTTGATAAATATGACTCACAGCTTACCTGTCTTAAGGGACTTGGCATAAGTGCCATGATGCACGGATATCTTGCCTTTGATAAGGACAATAACCTTCTTGTTCCATTCAGGACATGGCGTAACACTACAACAGGCGAAGCTGCCAATATACTGACCAATGCTTTTGGCTTTAATATTCCTGAGCGCTGGAGTATTGCTCATCTTTATCAGGCTGTATTAAACAATGAAGAACATGTAAACCGTATTGCATATATAACTACGCTTGCCGGTTTTATACACTGGAAACTTACTGGCAGGAAAGTACTTGGCATCGGAGATGCATCCGGCATGTTTCCTGTTGACTCTGACACACTCTCATATGATAAACATATGCTTGATACATTTGACAATCTCATCAATAATACAGACAGCAAAAATAATCTAACTTCTGATATAAGCTGGAATATAAGACAGCTTCTGCCAGATATTCTTGTAGCAGGTGATGATGCTGGATATCTCACTAAAGAAGGTGCCCTGCTTCTTGACCCTTCCGGAATTCTGAAGCCAGGATGTATGCTCTGCCCTCCCGAGGGTGATGCCGGAACTGGCATGACTGCAACAAACAGCGTAAGACAGGGAACTGGCAATGTATCTGCCGGAACCTCCATATTCTCTATGGTCGTTTTAAAACACCCACTCACAGCACTCCACAAAAAAATAGATATAGTTACAACTCCTGATGGTTCACCTGTTGCCATGGTTCACTGCAACAACTGCACCTCTGACATCAATGCATGGGTACATCTGTTTGGGGAATTTGCCAGTGCTGCCGGACTTGATATAAGTGATGACAAGCTATACACACTTATGTTTAATCAGGCTGGCATTGGAGATGCCGACTGCGGTGGACTTATAAGCTATAACTGTTATTCAGGAGAACCTGTTCTAGGACTTAATGAAGGCTGTCCTATGTTTATACATAATGCCCGAAGCTCATTTAATCTGCCTAACTTTATGCGGACTAATATATATTCAGCCCTTGCACCACTTAAGAGCGGCATGGATATCCTTCTTAATGAAGAAAATATAGAACCTACCAAGATTACAGGACACGGCGGACTTTTTAAGACTCCGGTTATAGGCCAGCGTATGTTATCCGCCGCAATTAATACACCAGTATGCGTTATGTCTAACGCCGGTGAAGGCGGAGCATGGGGAATAGCTGTACTTGCAGCATATGCTGAATATAAAAAATGTAACAATATACCGCTTGCGGATTATCTTGACACACATATATTCAATTCTTCGCAGAGCAGTACACTTGAGCCTGACCCTGCTGATGTCGCAGGTTTTAACACATTTATGAGTAATTATAAAAATATGCTGCCAGCCGAAAAAATAGCTGCAGCTACAATATAAGCCGCAAATAAACTGAATTACGGATTATAGTTTATATTATTATACGTGGTAACTTTAGTGCAATATTTTTGCTGGGTATTAAAGATTGGAGAATATTTAATGAGTACTGAAGATTTATTCTGGAAAGATATGGATAACTCTTTTATAGATATAATAAAGGCTGTCACAGCACTTTCCACAAAGTCTTATATCTCTATCAGTAATCTTAAGACAGATATAACAAGGAATAAAGATAGCTCTTGATGACTTTGGAACAGGAAACAGTTCATTAAGCCTTGCTCTTGAACTTCCTTTTGATGAATTAAAAGTTGATATGAGCTTTATAAAAGATATTAAAAACAAGCCACAAAATCAGGCTATGGTACAGTCTATAGTCGACTACGCCAAGAGAACTAATAAGGAGAGTGTCTATTCAACTGACATTCTCCTTTTTGTAACATTTGTATCAATTATTTTGCAGTTCACGTAATCCTATGACAACCTCAGGCTTATGAATTTGCCGTTAATATTAACAAACTTACGATATTACATCTGTTTTCTTATGAATATTCTGGCATATAATTTCTGTATCCTCTGGATTAATCTTATCTTTTTGCATAATAAGCTCACCTATCTCATCGGATTTTATTATGCCCTTAGATGGATTAAACACACTGTCTATCTTACCATTGACCTCTACATCCACTGCAGAATACTCAAATGCAAGTGTAGTATTAATAAGTGTACAGTTCTTCATAACAAGATTATCAATATAACACATTCCCTGAAGACTTTCGATTGTACAGTTGATAAGTGTCAGATTCTTAGAATTCCAGCCAAGATACTCACCTGATATATAAGAGTCATATACTGTAACATTATTAGTATTCCAGAATGCATCTTTTGACAGCATTTTGGCATTATGTATCTCAACATTTTCTGAGCCGTCAAATGGATAATTGCCTGAAAGCTGAAAGTTATTTATCTTCATATTTTTACTATTCATCGCAAAGTAATCGCCATTGGCACTTACATTTTCCATAGTAACACCGTCACAGTTCCACAGGGTTTCCTCTGCATTTGGCATAACTACATTGGAAAGTGTAAGCTCCTTACATCTTCTGAAGTTTTTTGGTGCTTCTATAAATGTATCCTTTATAAGTATATTATCAGTATACCACACGCCGGCTCTTGCCATCTTAGCCCATGTACAGTTATCGGCAGTTATGTCCTTTGCATACCACAGAGGATACTTCCACTGGAAGCTGCTGTCCTTAAGCCTGATATTATCTGACTCCTTGAGCGGCGATTCACCCTCTCCGAATATAGTTTTATCTATTTCAAGATTACTCTTATTAAATAGCGGTCTTTCTCCAGTATAATACTTGTTGCTTATCTTTTCAGTATTTTTATCTGTCATATTATTTTTCGTATTCCTTTCCGTTATCTGTTCCATTTCAAGTGTTAATCATATAATAATATTCTGGATTAGAAATGTCTTATCACGCTGACATAAATAACTCTTTAACCCTTACATTATTATATCAGTCTGTAATTATCATTCAATATCGTATTTATCAAAAAAATATAAAATTCCAGTTTATCTGAATTATCTGCCAGTGCAGCTTTGCTTGACGCAACCTTTTTGTTCTATACCGTCTGTATTTTTTTCATTTCCGGTGCATCCTGTATCTGCTATATTTTCTGTACATTTTACTGCTTCATCACTACATTCAGCATCACTTACAAAAAAAAGGCCAAGTCCTTTTATCCATCTATTAATCTCTTCATCTGATGCCTCATAGTCAAGCGTTCCCCCTGTAAGCCATACAGACTCCTCTGTTCTTTCCCCGAGGTCACTTATAAGACCAAAGAATGAATTATCCAAATCATATATAGGTATTATTGTCTTTTTATCAAGATAACCTTCATCTGCAAGCTGCTCTAATACCTTTACACTCTTCTTACTTTCACTGCTAAGATTAACAAAATATGTTGAATATGCTGACATATCAATATCATCATAGACCTTTATATAACTTCCACTAATCTGTGGCTTATATATATCTGCATTCATAATATCTGCAAGCCTGTCCACAACCTGACTCTCTTCATCCCATGTAATTATAAGAAAATCTTTATCTTCATTTGCATTTTTATCATCAGCATTATCTTCTATATCTACAACACTGCTTACTTCACTATTAAAACTTTCATTACCAGCATATGCCATTTCATAGTGTCTCTTTGTTATGCTTCCTTTATAACCAGTTATAATCATTCCAGCCACAAGTGTAACAGCAATAGCTTTGCATATTTTTAACTTTCTCATAATAACCTCCATTTCTGTGGTATATCAGTATTACTGACAATCCACTGCCATCATCTTCAAACCTGCACACTATACACAAGTATTATGCATTTTCCGTTTACTTATACGCAGTAAACATTAATTATTATACCTGATGTAAGTTCCAATAAATGTCATATTATGATATAGATATTAAATGATTACGTGAATTGCGAAGCGGTAAAATAATCCGCAGACATCTGACACATACAAAATATCTTTTTAGCCTTAATATTATATGATTAAAGGGTCAAAAGGTATCATCGATGCATGCTTGCATGCAATTCGATGTACACCTTATATATTGTTTAAAAAATATATAAATATAAATGCTTAACTCATACATATAATACTGCTTTGAGTTAACTCTAAGTCAATAGCTTATATATGAAATATATTAATATGACATATTGATGTTAGGGTCAAAAGGATTTTTGACCATGTATCTCATATTTAATGTAGCTTATTATATTCTCTATGTCTAATACCTATTGTTAATACATTTTTATGCTTAAAACGCATTACACGTAAAAACGCCGCTATGCTTTTCACATAACGGCGCCTAATTATCTAAGCACTACATCCAGTATTCCTGCAGCATCTGCCCTCGCAAGTGCATCAAGCTGTGCATCTGAACTTAAATAGTTTCTGTAATCACCTGCATTACTTAAAAATGCATGTTCAACTATAATTGTTGGAATACCTGCTCTTGTTCCCTCATTGATAAGACCATAATAATCAGCCATAGAACCATCTGGATATAATTCATCTGCTGTATTCACTCTTTGCAGAATTCCATCCTGATACTCATCTGGATTCCATGTATCATTCGCTATATGTATACCGATACTGTTAAGTCTTGACAAGATAGAATATGCAAGACTTTTTTCCCTGTCATATATACTGCCAAATCTTGCATTAGCCGGCTGATATCTGCTACAGCTCATAAGCACCATACAACCGCTGACATCTATAACATCCTGACTTTTACTGTTTATATGGACTGAAATTACATAATCAGCATTATTGCTCGCGGCATAATCAATACGTCCACTAAGACTTACATCACTGTCGGAATTCCTTGTCATAACTACTCTTATATTATCATTCTGTTCAAGATAATACTTCAGCTTTCTTGATATTGCCATAGTTATATTCTTTTCCTTAATAAGTGAACCATCATAAGTTTCCTTGGTTCCCTCATTGCTTCCACCATGACCGGGATCTATGCATATAGTTATTCTGTTATCATCAGATTGTGAACCAGAGTCACTATCACTATTATCCTCTGGGGCATTATTATCACCATTGTCCTGACTGTCTTCTATTTCAGATGAAGAAGTACCTCCAGATGATACATTTTCCTTCTGATTACTAGAAGCTTCACTTTCACTATCCTGCGAAGTTTCTGTATTTTCTGTTTCTTCTGTCTGGTCTTCCGGCTCACTTTCTGTTTCTGTTTCTTCTTCTGCCATAGTCTGCGAATTATCTTCTGACTGCATACTCTGGCTGCTTACTTTATCTTCTACTAACTGACTGTCATTAATACTAGTATCTGCCATATTAGCAGTATCCACCTGCTTTTTTCCACAGCCTGACATGTATGTCATAATACCAGCCACCAGAATAATTACAATAATATTACTTATAATTTTACAAATATATTTTCGTTCACACATTTTATTTCTTTGCTGCTACTTTCTTAAGATATTCGCTCTTTAACCTGCTCTCCTCCTTAAGTCTGTCATTCTCAGCCTTAAGATAAGAATAATATTCCCTCGCAAGCTTGACACCGCCTCTTACCGCGATATCCTCATGCTTTGACATATCATCAAGCCACTGCATAAGAGACTTTTCCCTGATATCATTATATGTATTATCTTCGATATTCCTGAAACCTAACATATATTTATCTGTTCCTCCATCGGTCATACCAATTTCACATAGTTTTCGTGCCTAATATCCAGCATATATTATATTTCTCTGTTACTTTTTATATGCATTTCAATGCTTCACATTTTCCTTAAACCTAGCATATATTTCTCTGTTGCTTTATATATATTTTTTGTTTTTATCTTGCACAACGAGTTGTTTTACGCAAATAACTCCCTTACCATATCTGCATCATATGTAACACTCTTCATATGTTCAACCTCGATAAGATAAAGTGCATGTGCTGCAAGATGTTCCGCTGCCTGCTCAAGGTCACGTATACCTGTAGTATCCTTGAATATATCAAGAACCACCTCTAATCCCTCATCAAGTATAGTACATTCATCTTCGTGAAGCCCTATCTTCTTAAGTACCTTAGGAAGTGAGAACTTTGTAAATATAGTCTTCTTTTCTTCTCTTGTATAATCTGGAATGTCTATTATTGCAAATCTTGAAAGAAGCGGTGCGCTTATCTGTTCCTTATAGTTTGCTGTTGCTATAGGATATACTCCGGATGTAGGAATAAGACATTCCATATAGTTATCTGTAAATCCAAGATTATCAAGCAATGTAAGGAGCACATCTGCAGGATTAGCATTTCCATTACTAGATGTGGCCTTATCAAGCTCATTTATAATAAATACAAGATTAGACTCACCAGCGTTGCTGTATGACTCCATAATAATACCTGGTTTTGCATTTGAGTATATTCTTGATGAACCGGTAAGCTGCTCGGCATCGTTAATAGAACTCATATCAAGAGTTGTCCAAGGCATTTTAAGGATTTTGGCAACAAGATATGCTATCTGTGACTTTCCTGTTCCGGCAGGTCCTATAAGCAGAATTCCATATGAAGGAAGTGTATGTGTACGGTTAATCTGAATAACAGTTTCTATAATACGCTGCTTAACTGACTCCATACCAAACAGTTCTTCATCGAGTATTCTTCTTGCTTCAACCGGGTCTATCGACTCAAAGTAATTGCTCTTCCACTTGATATTAAGCATAATAGAAAGCGCTCTCTGTGCATGTCTTTTTTCTTCTGGTGTCACTTCACTTGAACGTGCAACTGCAAGATTACGTCTTGCCCACAGTCTTATATTTTCAGGAAGTGTCATGCCAGCACAATTAAGAAAATCAGATATACTTGTTATGCTTGTAAGCTTCATGCTGTCGCCCGACTCGTCAAGGTCCTCATCAACATTTTCTGCTATAATACTGCTCTCAAGAAGTCTTTCTATCATATACTGTAAGAAACCATCCTCAGATGATAACTTCTGGCTGTTGTTAAATGCAATCTCCTGTATTCTGTATACAGCATATCCATCTTCAATATTCTCACCTGTAAGCTTAACTTTAATTCTGTTCTCGCCAAGCCACTTGATAAGTGCTGTAAATCTTGCATCAACCTTTAATATATTGCTAAGAATATTCCCCTCTTCTGTCTGAAATTCAAATGCTGTCTTCTTATAAGGATTAGCAAACATTCCTACTGATGTAGTTTCCCACTTATGTTCCTTGTTATCAAGAACAAATATTGGATACTCTGGTGTTGCAACATTGTTATCTGAATTAAATGTTGTATAAGTACATTCAAATGTTGATGAATTAGATGCATTTTTAAAGTCAAATACTGGCATAATATACTCTCCTGTTTTATTCTTTTTATATTTAATCCGTCTATAACCCTTTATACACGATGAAGCAGCGATTTATACCAAACCACTGCTTCATCATATAATAACACATTTTCTTATCAGTGAACACCTAAACGTGACAAATATTACTTATACTTTGCAACATTAGATGAATCAACCTTCTCAAATGGAACCCATACATACTTTCCATCCTCTGATAATCCTTCAATATCTTTGGTACTCCTGCCTGAACCAAGCGCCTGTGCAACCTCGATAAGTCTTTCGCCCTGTCCGCTTGCTGACTGATATACTGTAAATGACATGCTTCCTGCCTCTATAGCTTTACATCCGTCACTTGTGGCATCTATTCCAAGTATAAGAGGATAACTTATGCCTGCCTTGCTGCACGCATCTGCTATTCCAAGTGCCATAGTATCATTATTACATATAACAGCATCGCACTTCTGTCCTGTCTTTAAAAATATATTATAAAGCTCCTCTGCGCGGCTCTGTTCCCAGTCTGCATGGTCAATAAACACATAATTAATGTTCTTGCCGGATGCATCAAGTGTTTCCCTGACTGCATTGGTTCTGCCCTTTGTTGCAGAGTGGCTTGATGGTCCTTTTATTATAGCTATATTAAGCTGTGATGATGACTTTAACTTATCAAGAACATACTCAGCCTGATACTGTCCTGCCGTTTCTTCGTCCGAACCTACATACATATACTTTCCTGCTTCAAGTCTTGAGTCTTCTGGTGATGTATTAAAGAATACTATAGGAATGTCACCTGCAAGTGCCTCTAACTCAAGCGCTGTATCACTGTCAACCATATTACAGAGTATTACATTATAATTTCCTGATACAGCCTGCTTTATGTGCTCAACCTGCTTCTCAATAGAACCATTGGCATCATATACATCAAGCTGTGCATTATATTGCTTTGCTGTTTCCTTCGCCTTCTCAACAAGCTGTGTTCTGAAAGCATCTGCTGTTCCAAGTGTAAGAAGCATTTTGACACTTCCACTTCCTGCGGAAGATGACGATGCGTTACTTGTAGAACCGCAGCCAGTCATACAGCCAATTATCATTATTATACACATTAATAAACATACTTTTTTCTTCATGTCTGACCTCCATATGTATTTACAGACTTTAGATCTTAAACTGCTGTATTTCGCTGTAGAGCTGCTGTGCTGATGCAGCCAGTTCTTCCGCTGATACCTCAACCTGTCCACTGTTCTTTGAAATATTCTTAGCCTGTCCAAGCATAGACTCAGATGTTGCCATTATCTCATCCGAACTTGCAGCCTGCTCTTCACATATCGCCGCAACATTAGTTGCTACCTCATCAACCTGACCAATCTTCTCAACAACATTAGCCATAAGTGAATTAGTATCATTAATATTGTTATATATTGTATTAAATGTATCTACTGCTGTATGTATGAGCATTGCACTGTCAGCTATCTCGTCAACACTGCTTCCAGCCTGGCTTACTGCATTTTCAACAAGTCTGTTAATCTCTGTGATAAGCTCAGTAATATGAGCTACGGACTCAGCACTGTTATTCGCAAGCGTACCTATCTCAGAGGCTACAACTGCAAAGCCTCGTCCTGCTTCTCCTGCTCTTGCTGCCTCTATTGACGCATTAAGTGATAACAGGTTAGTTTCATCTGCTATATCGCCAATAAGCTTGATAATATTGACAATTTCCTTAGATGCATCTCCAACCTTATTAACGGCACTCTCAAGATTTCTTATGGACTCTTCTATACTTGTAAGCGCATTGCCTACCTGCTCCATATCCTGTCTGCCCTTCTTAGATACCTCTACAGTCTGCCTCATCTTGCTGTCAACAGAATCACCATCCTGCTTTGTTTCAGCAGCAACTCCTGCAAGCTGTGTAGCATTCTGGGCTATCTCATTAACAGACACCGAAAGCTGGTCTACTGTATCATTAAGCTCCATCATAGACTTTGACTGTATATCCGCAGCCATATTCATCTCAGCCGATACGCTCTTGCTTGAACCTGCCTGTTCATTAAGTCTGTCTGATACTTTGCCTATCTGGGCTATCATCTGCTTCATTGACTCTAAAAACGACTGAATACTGTAACCCATCTGGGCTATCTCATCCCTGCCCTTAGCCGCTATAGCCACTGTAAAGTCACCGGATGCCATCTGTGTAATCGCATTAGTCATCTGCTTAACCGGCTTTACAACAACATGTGTCATACGCTCAACAAGTATGCAGAGTATAATTACACTGATGATGCCAACTATAATCATAATAGTTCTAAGATTAATAAGGTCTGCAAGTACCACATCTTTAGGAATATATGAAACCAGAAGCCAGTCGGTACCATCTACCTCCTTAAACACTGTCATATTGCCATCAATCGTTGTAAAGTCGTAAGACTTATCTGTCACCTTTTCTGCTACCTTGCTGTAATATTCGCTCTGACCTGATGCTCCTAACTTCTGTGATATAAGTGAAGACTCTCTGTTAGCAAGTATAGTTCCTGTATTCTTATCTACAAGAAATGCTTCTGCATCATCCATATCTATGAATGAATTAACGATAATAGCTATTCTGTCAAGTGTCATATCTGCTGATATAACTCTTATATTGTCAGTTCCATCATCAAGAATACCCGAAGCACTTATGACATTGGCTCCTGTGGCATCCTTATATGCTGAACCTACTGCCATATTAACTCTTGTAAGACCTTCCTTATACCATGTGCTCTGTGTAGGATTAGTATCCTTCTTGGATGAACCCGTAGCTGTTATCATATTGCCATTAGAATCAGCTACATAAAGACCGTCCGGATAATTGTCATTATAACCATAATATCCGTCAAGAATAGTCTTTAACTGTGCATCGTCTGGATGTATTTCCTCTATAGTAGTCTTAGCCATCTGGAAAGAAGCAAGATTTTCATTAAGCCATGCCTCTATCTTAGATGACTGGTTACTGACTGACGATTCCAGAAGATTTTGCGAATACTTCTCAATAATTCCTGCCGATGCCTGATACGATATAAGCACAAGCGCAAGCACTATAACCACAACTACCGGTATAATGCTTCCCAGCAGCTTTGCCTTTATTGATATATTCTCTTGTTTCTTCATAATCAAACCCCTTTCGTATATTTAATTGTATGTGTTTTACGCATCACTAGCTTTGTTTATATTTTAACACATTTTTTACTTTTTGTATATTCCAAATGTATACCTTATAAATAATACTTTGCCTTCTCATCTTTAAGTTTTTAGAAAATCAAATTCTATCCTGCTACTTGCTTCCGACAGACTCCAATTTTATAATAAAATATTAAATCTATACAGTAGTCAGATCGAACATTTGACAAGGATGGAATATTATGTGTAATGCATTTAAAGAATTAGAAGCTGAATGGATGGAACGTGGAAAAACCAAAGGCATTAAATATGGTATCGAATAAGGCATTGAACAAGGTGTTGAGTCCATTATCTCAATGCTTGAATTCGGCGTAACCAAAGAACAGATACTAACCAGATACTCAAAAGAAGATTTAGAAAAGGCAGAAGCAGCTATTGCTTATAAGTAAATAATTTTAGTGAATTACATCACTTATATTTATTAGATTATACCAAAGACAGAGATAAGAAACGCAAAGACTGTTATGCATATAGTGTAGGACACACTTGAAAGCGGATTGTGCTGTTTCTTATACTTTCCCTTAATTCACAGCTATGTGGGTACAAAGATGTACCCACAAATGAAGCCGCGCCAAGGACGGCGCATCTGAATGGCAGCGTCAACATAACTAACTATATTAACCAGTCCTAATTAGTAATCATTAATTACCCTACTTAGTACCAAATATTCTATCCCCGGCATCACCAAGTCCAGGGCATATATATCCATTTTCATTAAGCTTCTTATCAAGCTGTCCAACATATATCTGAACATCTGGATGAGCCTTATGAAGTCTTTCAAGGCCTTCCTCTGCTGCAAGAATACACATAAACTTAATCTTCTTGCCGCCGTGCTTCTTTATCTGGTCGATAGCATCAATAGCCGAACCACCAGTTGCAAGCATAGGATCTGTTACAACGATAAGTCTTTCCTCAATTGGCTTTGGAAGCTTACAGTAATATTCATGTGGTTCAAGAGTTTCTTCATCCCTGTACATACCGATATGACCTACCTTGGCAGTTGGGACAAGTGCAAGAATGCCTGATACCATACCAAGACCAGCTCTAAGTATTGGAACAACGGCAAGCTTTCTGCCTGCTATCATAGGTGTCATACACTTTTCGATAGGAGTTTCAATCTCCACATCCTGAACTTCAAGGTCACACATAGCTTCAAAACCTTCAAGCATAGCTATCTCTTCGACTAACTTTCTGAACTCATTAGTACCTGTGTTCTTATCACGAAGAAGTGAAATCTTATGCTTGATAAGTGGATGCTCAAATATTGTAATATTCTTTTCATCTTTAAAATTCATAACAATCCTCATTTCTGCGCACATCTTTATAATAATTAATTAGACTCCTGAACATTTCATATAATATACAGAATGTGGACCATATGCGCGCAACCACTAATTCCATATAAACATTACTATCCAGCAGCAATCCTAAAACAACATTTTCAATAAATTACTTATTATCTGTATTACTTACATACACTCCACGGCTCTGGTCGCCCTCTGGATTAATACCAAAGTTGTAATCGTTGCCTGGTAATATAGCATTAAGAAGAATACCTGCTATAGCTGCTATTGCAAGAGCTGTAAGTGTGATATGTGTTCCTGCTACTGTAAATGTAAGGCCATCTGAGAAACCAAGTCCACATACGAATATAACGCCTGCTATTATAAGGTTACGTGACTTCGTAAGGTCGACCTTATTCTCAACAACATTTCTTACACCGATAGCTGATATCATACCATAAAGCATAAATGATACACCACCGATAATAGCGGCTGGCATAGTTGAGATAACAGCTGAAAACTTAGGTATGAAAGATAATACAATGGCAAGTCCTGCTGCTATTCTTATAACCCTAGGGTCATATACCTTTGAAAGCTCAAGAACACCTGTGTTTTCTCCATATGTTGTGTTGGCTGGTCCACCTAAGAAACCTGCAAATGCAGTTGCAAGACCATCACCCATAAGTGTACGGTGAAGACCTGGGTCTGCTATAAAGTTTTCATCAACTGTAGCTGAAATAGCTGACATATCACCAACGTGCTCCATCATAGTTGCTATAGCGATAGGTGCCATAACAAGTATAGATGTAATATCAAACTTACATAACTGGAACTGAGGTATACCTATCCAGCCTGCAGAGGATATAGATGTAAAGTTAAGTATCGCTGAACCATCTGCATTAGTCACACCGAATGCATTAAGTATAAGTGCGAATACATAAGATATAACTACCCCCATAAGAATAGGTATAATCTTAAACATTCCCTTGCCCCATATGTTAAATATTATAATAACTGCAAGTGCAGCTATGGCAAGAATCCAGTTAGTTGAGGCATTAGATATCGCTGATGATGCAAGTGAAAGTCCGATACATATAATGATAGGACCTGTAACAACTGGTGGGAGAAATCTCATAACCCTGTTTACACCTACAATCTTGAATATAAGTGCCGCAACAAGATAAAAGATACCAGCAACTACAATACCACCACATGCATAGGCTGCTTTTTCATTAGCTCCCATATCTGCATACATTCCACTGTTTAAGTTGGCAACAGTATAGAAGCCACCTAAAAATGCGAAAGATGAGCCAAGAAAGGCTGGCACCTTAAACTTGGAACATAAGTGGAATATAAGTGTTCCTGCACCTGCACAAAACAGTGTGACAGAGACAGTAAGTCCCCTTGATAATGGTTCGTTACATGCTGCCTGAAAGTAACCTGACACAAGGATTGGCACAAGAATAGTTGCACCAAACATCGCGAACATATGCTGTATACCAAGTATAAGCATCTTAGGAATACCTAACTTCCGTGCATCACGAACAACAGTCTGATTGTTTTCGTTCATTTGTTTACTCCTTTTTTGTTTACGTTATCTAATATAATAACATACAGCTTACCAACTTGAAAGTTATGTTTTCATTTTTATTTAATATTTTTTACACTAAATTTTTCCATTTTTTACAAAATCGCCAATTATCTTTTGACCCCGACATAATATGTGTGTTAAAATATATAAAATTTAGCACACACATATATGTGCAGAATGGAGATAATTATGTCAAAACCATCACCATCAAAAAGTGATTTAAAATATTTATTCAGGCCAAACATCAGGCTTTCCAAGCTTGAACGCCGCAGGAAGCGCCGTGGATGGGCACTTGTCATAGGACTTTTACTTGCCTGTATACAGTTAGTACTGACTGTTCTTTTTCAGATTACTATATTCAGACTTGATATACTCCCTATGAAGTATCTTATCATTATAAATGTAATTCTCGTTCTTATACTGCTGTATGACTTTACAGCACAGTTTTCAAGGTCACACATGCTTGGAAAGTTCATATCTGTTATGCTTTCTGTCCTCATACTGTTTTCATACCTTTTTACTGCCAAGTTTGATGCTGTGCTCTCAAAGCTTGGAAAAACAGAAACTTCAGTTGATATAGTAGATGTGTGTGTACTTGCCCACGATAAGGCAGCTAACATTTCCGACACAGCAAACTATAAGTATGCTTATAATTCAGTAGCGGCAAGCGAAAATATTCCGACTGCCATTGACAGTATCCAGTCTGAAACCGGTCATACTCTTAATATGTCAAAGTATAAAACATGGAATGAACTCATCGATGCTTTTTATGCTGGAAAATATGTACAGGCTATTGTCATAAACCACTCGATGATAAGTATGATTACACAAGATTATGAAGATTTTGAAAGCAATATTAAGATTATAAAGACCTACCGCTATGAAAAACAGGTTGCACTTGATGCTTCCAATATAAATGTAGCTAAAGACCCATTTATAATATATGTTTCAGGAATATCCAGCGATGACGGTGAGGATAAGGCTCTTACAGACAATGCATTAAGCGATGTTAATATCCTTGTTGTTGTCAATCCAGAAACCAGGCAGGTTCTTCTTGTGACAACTCCTAGAGACTCCTATATTCCTATCTCTAACAACAGAGGAGTTACAGGCTACGACAAGCTTACGCATGCAGGAGGTTATGGTATAGATAAGTCTATGGAAGCCCTTGAAAACCTCTATGGCATTAACATAGATTATTATATAAAGATTAACTTTCTTGGAAGTAAGTCCGTTGTAGATGCCCTTGGTGGAATAACTATCGACTCAGAAGTAGAATTCACTAACGGAGAGGAGGCCGCACCCGTTTCCTACCACTTTGTAAAGGGAGAAAATGAGTGTGATGGTGATAAAACCATAGCATTTGCAAGAGAAAGAAAGGCCTTCACAGCCGGTGATTTCCAGAGAGGCCGTAACCAGACCGCAGTTATAAAGGGAATTATCCAGAAAGCCATGTCACCTGCTATACTTACAAAGTATTCAGCTGTAATGGATGCTGTAAGCGACCTGTTCCTTACTAATATTCCTAACAAGGCGATATCTGAACTTGTAAAAGCCCAGTTAAGCAACAACACACCTTGGAATATACAGTCTTATGGAATAAACGGTGCTACTGACGAAAAAAGACACTTAGAGGTCGTTGGCGCATATAATGCTTCAATCGTTCTTCCTTATGTCGATGATATTAAAAATGCTACTGCTATGATGAACAAAGTTCTTGACGGTGAGGTATTTGATGTTGATGAATATATAAGCACACATGAATCGTCTAAGGAAACAATGGACCCTTTAAATAATAAAAACAGCTCAGGTTCATCAACTACAAGTAAAACTACCGACACAACCAAAACTGATACCAAGAATAAAACTACAGGCACAACTACAAATGTAACTAACAATAAGTCAGCAAGATAATAATAATTAATGAGCAAATTTAAAATATTGCACAGGTATGTCCGCGTTAGAAAAAAGATTTTTTATAATCTATTAAAATGTATCTGAGACATAAAAAAACAAATTATTTTTGAGCATTTTTCTATATTTGCTCATTTATAGCTGATAATATAAATATAAAAATAAGAAAGGCTGTCGCATTAAGCATAATCTATACAATATGCAGATACTAATAACAGATTTAGTATCTACATATTGTATGAATAGTGCTTCGTGCGACAGCCCCTTTTATTTAATAAAAATATATGTCAATATTATTCAGCATGTTCTCTCTGACTGTCATCAACTATCTGATACACACTTATCTTGAACTTGTCCTCTGGACTGATGCCGATAAACCTGCATCCATATACAGTGTCCTTATCACCATTATTCTTATCCCTGACTATCTCTATAACTGTTGAAATAGACTCCTTATTGGCAAGTGTAATAACGGTATCATAATATGAATTCTTCTTGAAATTATGGTCTGACTCAAATGCGATACCATCCTGCGAAATATCTATTACGTGAACCTCAACTGTATCTGGTGAATATCCTGATACAAATTTATCACCAAGCTGTCTTATCGATATCATTACACTTATATCTGTTCTTCTTGACTTTCTTTTTTCAATAGTCATCTATCCGCCCCCTTCTTATGTAATACATGTATAACCCATAAGCATATACAATATGCGCTATAATATCTATTATAATATAATATTTTATTTTTTCAACACAATATATTACTATTTTTCACACTTTGAAATATATTTGCTGTACTGTTCAGACAGTTTTCCCCATTTTACTTCGTTGTTTATTATCATACATATATTTATCAGCTTTATCAAACAATGTTCTTAGTGTACATTCAGTATAGTCTGTCGATATTGCCCAGCCATAAGCATAGCTTATCATTACTGAAGGTGCATTTGTATTGAACTGGTCAACTTCTCTCTTAAGCCCTGCAAGTATTTCACCAATCCTTTCCTTATCCGTATCATATATAACAGCCACAAACTCATCTCCGCCGTATCTTCCAACGAAATCCTTATCTGGAACTGCATTACGAAGCAGTCTTGCAAAGTTATTAATCATCTGGTCACCAACCGAATGTCCAAATGTATCATTAGCTATCTTAAGATTATTAATGTCAAACATAATACACGCCTGCGGATTATTTATAAAACGCTTGTCATTGAGCAGCTCTTCACACTTACTTTTATTAGAAAGCCCTGTGTGTATATCAAGATAAGCCTTCTGTTCAAGCACATTATTTCTTGCTGATATACCAATAGTCCTTACACTCTGTATAATAATCATAAGTACAAGTATCGCCATATCAACCACTGATGCTATCTCAAGCTGTCTGATTTTGTGTGCAATTCCCTCTGAATACTTTTCAGCTGCTGACACTGTTTCATCAGCAAGTGTGAAATATTCTTCGCTCATAGCAACTATATCAGTATTTTCATATCCATACTGTCTTACCTTATATATTTCTTCTTTTAAGTTCTTCCAATAATCTATCTGTATATCAAGCTTTCTGTTATAATCTACGTCATGAAGGCTTACAAGGTCATAATCACTATCCTCATATCTTAAGTCTCCTAATATTTTATCAAGATACGTGATAAGCTCATCATCACCATTACCTGTTATCTCTAACTTTACTTCTCTTTGTGTTGCACCTCTTACAAGACCAGAATAGTTAATAACCCTTGCTGTACCCTGTAGATTATTAATCTCTATAATCATAAACACAACAATCACAATAAGCGCAATTATAAATATACTCTGAATTATTGCATCTACTGTTTTTATCTTGCTTTTCTGTTCTTTACCAGCCATATTACTGCTTCCTTTCATCAAATATGCTTTTATATGTCACTTAACTTAAACCATAATGGCTGATTATATCACTAATAATCAGTAATATTGTTCTAATATCAGGCATAATAATTCATAGGCATTCATAGTATACCACAAAATCATGTAATGTATACCCTATTTTCCTAATTTATAAAAATTTTATAGGACTATATTCCCATTTTTATAGCCAATAAAGGAGATTGATAAATTTGATTATATACCACGTTCTATCATTAAATCATTTTAACCCAATTACAAAACATATACTTTTGTAATTTATTTAAATATATTCAAGTAATAAACAAAAAGAGGATACTGCCTAAGATACATAATCTTCACCAGAAACAAATATCTGGCAGATCTTCGTTATCCATGCAATATCCTCTTTTATATTTACTGTTTTATGACATATTCTTTTTCTTTGCGATGATATGCCTTACAGGTCAATACCAGGAAGGTCCCACACCACTTCTTATGACTATCTTTTATTAAAAAATCATCATAAAATGGCACTACTACTTGCAATACTCAGCCACAACAGCATTGATAACCTTGCCGTCCGCTTTTCCCTTCAACTCAGCCATAACTGCTTTCATAATCTGACCCTTATTCTTTGTTGCCAGAACATCTGCAAACTTCTCTGTAAGTATAGCTCTTACCTCATCCTCTGAAAGCATCTTTGGTGCGAATTCAGACATAACCTCAAGACGTGCGTTATATTCCTCTAAGAGCTCTGTTCTATCTGCCGGACAGGTATCAATCTGCTCTTTTACACTCTTGATTTCCTTAAGAATTGCCTGGTCAACCATTTCATCAGGAATATCTTCCCTGCATCCTGCATCTATGGCAAGCTTCTTTGCTGCTGAAACAAGTACAGCTATAGAATCCTTTCTTTGCTTATCTCTTGCCTTCATGGCATCAATCATTGCTTTCTGTAAAATGTTAAACTGCATAATACCATATTCCTTCTTTCTTAACTTTAGTTCTTATAATTGTAAATCAGCACACACTCAATTACAAGCGCATTTTTAATCAAACTTAGAGTTAATTTTCATAGCCCTGCATAATTTTAAAAATATACATGAAAACACTTATATTTATTAAATTTTATATAGCATATGCGCTTCATCTAAGAAACACTTCCCTACCTCACATATTCGAGCTGTACCCTTGCTATACCCTCTGCAAGAACTCTTAACTCAAAATGTGTATCAGCAGGAAGCGCTCCCTTATAAGTCACTGCTTTAAGAAGGCAGGAAGATACCTCATCCGGTGCTAAAGGTGCTATATAATAGTAGTATCTGTCATTTACATCACCTGTTTCATTTTCTTTATATACCCACCTTTTATCAGCAGCATTTATATTAATTTCACTTAAGTCCGCTATAACATCCACGCCGTCTGATAATACATACTCAACATTATTTCTTAAGTCAGCTGGAACTGTCTGACCTGCCACTCCTGCTTTTCTTGTGACTTCATTATCATCATACACAAGCATAGGAACAAGCCTTACCCTTACACAGGTATCTGTAGTCGGATAATTTTCTGATGTTATATTTTTTACAGACACCTCTTTAGCGGCTGTTCTTTCATCCTCACTTATCTTTTTATATATATTTATATTATTACTATTATTTTCACCATATACACCATTATCATCTGCTCCCTCATCTTCTAATACAAGAACATCACCTGTATTATTTTTTTCAACAACACCTATATTGACACACGCCCCCTGAAAGCTGTTTATTACACTCTCAGTCCTCGTACTAAGACTTGCATATGTCGCCGCCCCTGTAATAAGAGCCGTAATAGCAGCCAGAATTCCCGCTGATGCCACTATTTTCTTAGTCATAACCTATATTCTCCTTTCCATCACTGTAATACATTGGTACAGCTCATCCTCTCAACTCTGCCTGCGATTATTTCAATGAGCATAATAACAAGCAGTACACCTATAACTATGCTCTTTCCGGACGTTGAACTTATCCACGATGATACATAACCTAACAAAGGAATACTAAATGCCACTTTACCAACTATATTATCATATAATACAGTTCCTCCATCATTTACCTCGTTGGCATCACCCTTTGTAAGAAAACCGCCACTCTCACTGTCTTTGCCTACAACACGGTGTGTAACTAAAGTATCCTCATTAATATAAAATGTTATAACATCCCCTGTAGTTATATCCTGCATATCAGCGTGTCTTACATACACCATACTTCCGACAGAATACTTTGGCTGCATACTTGCTGACAGCACGCAGTAGCCCTTATATCCAGCAAGCCCCGGAAGATATATGATTGCAAGCACGGCTATCATAATAACAAATATAATATCTGTCAGATTTTTAAGAAGTTTTCTGGTTCTTTTATCAGATTTTTCCATATAACACCTTATCTTTCTTCAGCCTTTATGCCTATAAAACTATTGATGGCAGAGGCTGCATCACTAAGCCATTTCCACTTGTCAGACTTATTATTGACAAACTCTGCTCTGGCACTCTCACCATCTGCAAGATAACCATAATGAGTGCTGTCAAGTCCATAGAATTCTGCTCTTATGCCATCAGCATAGTCTGCCTTTCTTAAAGTCTTTCCGATAAACATATCACACGCCTCACCTGCACCATTATCATTACCACTGTAATTATCAGATGTGTCTGCAAGGTTATACTCCATAGTCCAGTCTGTATCCTCTCTCACTGTATAAAAGCCCTTTCTTAAGCCGCTTATGACTGCTGTTTTCTTAATAACATCACCGTTGGCATCAAATGCTACAGGCTGATAAAATACTGCAGAAAGTTCACCTTTTACTTCCTCTTTGTCAACATTACTAAAACCATACTGCTCTATTCTGAATACATATGTCTGATTGGCTCTTATAATCTTATTATCTGTGTACTGCTCATCTATAAGCTTTGTTATATTAAGCTCACCCTTTACGACATGGATTGTATACATGGCATAGTCATACCTGCTGCCATTAACATCTGTTTCCACATTATAAAGCTTCTCATCCGCTATATAACCCTTGGAATTCTTCGTACATTCATCATCAGCACTTACCTTTGTCACTCCATAATTCACTTTAACCTTATAAGCTGTATCTGACTCAGGAATAGACTTACCTATACCAGCTTCACTTACCTCTTTGTCATCCTTATACCATAAAATGCTGAAATCACCGTAAGAAAGCGGCTCTCCGTCCTCACGAAGATTAGCTCCGTTTAACTCAAGCATATTCTGTAATACATTTTCCTTGGATACTGTATCTGTAAGTGTGTCACCATAGAATATTACGTCCTCTATATTTTTAACAGCAGGAATTGTCCTTACATTAACCCTTGGCTGTGGGAATTCCTTTAACTTTCCGTCAACAGTGACACCCGAACCGGCTCCGTTTGTTGTGACATTATTGCCACCGGCATAGTTGTAAGCAGCCTTTACCTGAATAACCTTTTTCCAGCCATATCTTATATCAGCTTCACCTGCATTTTCCTGTGACTTGTCATCTGATGAGGACTCACCTGCATTACTCTCAACTGTCTGGTTATTCCACTCAGCATACACCATTCCTTTATCAGTATCATAGCCTATAGTTCCACCATTAACCGTAAGCGGATCCGACTGCATTACATACGCATAGCCACTATGATTATCAGCATAATCTTTATCTGCTGTCACAATATTTCCATTATCATCAATAACATTAAATCTGTTGTCGATATAATCCCTTACCGTCACATTAGTTATATCCTTGATGATAACACCTTCAGTATCCTTTAAATATGCACCGAGTGTAACATCATAGGTTCTGTCTTCCCAGTTGTTAAGAGTTACTGTCTTATCAACATCATAGTCATCTATAGTGATAATTCTTGCACTATCAGGAACAGTAAACTTCATATTACAGTTAGAGAGATTACCGCCTCTTTCCATATAAAGAACTGTTATTATATGCTTCTTATGCTGGTCAACACCTGACTTGTCATATCCGGCAGCCGCAAGCTCCTTAGCCAGAGGCCCTGTCTGCCATAAATCAACATCTCCGCCACACGATGGATGAATTCCACCAAGGTCTAATACAAGTTCACCATCAAGAAATACCCACAGGTCATCATCACCAGTGAACTTATATAACAGGTCATCATCATAGCCGTTCAGTGCAAATTCTACATCATAACGCATACCAAAGTAATAGTTAGTTCCTATATTACCATCTGCGCCGCCATAACCGCCATCAAGCACATTGGAGTCTGAGTCATTAAGTGGAAAGAAATTATCTCCTGCTGGTGTCTTATTGCCCTTTGGCGATAATACATAATCTAGCGTATAAGTTGAACTTCTGTTGCCATTATCAGCTTTTTTAAATACAAGCTTATAATCCTTTATAACCGTCTTTCCTATCTTTGCATCATCTGTGAAAAGTCCCGGTTCATCCACATTGAATATAACTTTTCTATAATCATCCGGGTCAAGACCTTTTATTATTCCCTGTGAAGCAAGATAGTACTCTTTTTTTGTTCCGTCAAATGTACTTACTGTCTTGAACTTTCCATCGTTATAATATATACAGGTATTGACATCAAGACCGTTTACAAGACAGGAATAACGATTCTGTCTGTAATTCTGGTCTGTTGTTCCCACTGTCAGCTTACTCTTTCCATTGTTGGAATAATTAGAGGATGTGTTGATACTTCTTTTAGGATATTCCTTGTATCTTCTTTTATTCTGGATTCCGGTATAAGGTGCTACCACATAATCATAAAATGTGCAGTAACCCTCCAGAGTAGTAGACGAAGTATCATCTGTACTTTCACCGTCTGCCATCACCGCAGGAGCATTTACACTATTAGCCGTAACACTTCCCTCCTGCTGTGCCTTATTGTTCTTATCAGCCGCATCCTGCTTCGTACCTGCTAATGTCACACCCTTCACTCCCGTAGTATATATCACTGCCAGAACAGTGCCACACAGCATAACGAACGCACATACACCTATCAGTATAGTCAACAGCTTCTTATGCTTTAACTTGCTCACCATATTATCTCCTTCCAGATTAATGTAATACTTATGAATATACTTTATAATTCATCTAATCCTTCAGTTCATTGCTATCACAATCCAGTTTCTGCAACTGATATTCCGGTATATTTTTCTGCTTTGTCTTTTTACAATTATCTATTATCCGTTCCGCTATCTTCTTTGCATTGTCCCTGCTACAGTCAGAAAGAAGAATAATATAATGTGCTTTATCATACACTGATACAATATCACTCTCCCTCAGTGAATGTGTGAGTGTACTAAGAAAATGCTTAGCTATGCCGCCTGTGAACTTTACAATATATGCACTTCCGCAGCTTCTTCTTAACCGCCGCTTCTCTAACTCGCAGCTTTTCTTAAACATATCATAATCACAAAGCACAGCCCCGCTTGAATGTCTGTGCAATACACTGCTGCCCTGCATAGTTATATTGTCATTGAGGCTGCATAGCTTCTTTGACGGCGCTACACACAGCCTTTCATTAAAAAGCTCCTTCAGCTTCTCAAAGTGCTTTCCGGCCTCACCTCCACGGTTCTGGCTTATAAGTGCCCTCATATAGTAGTAGTGTACATCCTCTGACAGTTCATCAAGCATAAGTGCCTGATTACATATCATTTCCATAGTTTTATAGTCATTCTGTTCATATAACTCTTTTGACAGCTTTACAACCACATTTATATAAATACTATGATAATATGCATTGAGTGTCACAACCCAGTAACAGTCTGTGTATTGCTCAAGAAAATGCTTCTTATAATATGCCACGGCTCTCTTCTGATATTCTATCCTTCTTTCATACCGGCTCTCTGCCCCAGCCTTCTCATACAGACGTTCAAATTCCTCGGAGTCCGTTTTCACAGCTACGTCCCTGTTCCAACTGTAATAACCTCTTCCCGTCTTTATGAAATCTGTTGCACCAAAGCATAACTTTAGTATACCTCTTGTTCTGTATACAAGATTTTTTAATGCATTGGCAGGATTGTCACTCTCCTCATCACTCCACATCGCATCTGATAACTCCCCCACTGATATGTTGTTATATCTGTGGCTTATTATATACGCAAGAAGCTCTGTTATCTTATCTGACTTTATCCCGCTTACATCAAGTATCTTCCCGTTGTATGTCATACTAAAGTCATCAAGAAACGTAACATATACAATTCCACATTCCTGCAACACACCACCTGCTAAGATTTTTTGCTTATAGTGTTATCCTTGGCTCTTTTTCGCGCATACAGCCCTGTAATAGTTCCAATGCACGCAACTCCTGCTATAATGGCAAGTGTGCCATACAGCATAACCATTGTGCTGTCGCCTGTCTTAACAGTCTTTACTGTTGTTGAAGGCTCACCTGACTGTACTGCACTTACATTCAGTCTTATTTTTCCCTGCTTATTCATATAAGAATTATCCATTGACTCTCCGTCAAGTGTTACAATTATCTTTATACCTGCACTCTCTCCCCCTGAAAGTGTTGCAAGCAGCTGGTCACTCACAAGAATATCGTTATTCCCGCTTCCTATCATTCCGTCATATAAAAGCGAATAATCATTGTCACCTTCACCCTGCTTATATATTTTTATATTGTATACACCAGTTCCAGCTCCCTCCTCTGCAATATTATCAAGGAGCGTACTGTTTATATAGAAGTTCATTATCTTGTCAGAATTATTAAACAGACGAACCATTCCTTCTCTTGTTTCGCCCGGTTCCATATCAATAAAGCTTATATCCTTCTCAACAACGCTGAAATGTGTTGCACTACTGTCAAGCATTATGACTGTATCTTCATCACTCTTCACATCTGCTGCCACATAGCCGTCTGATACATCCTGATTATCCTTACTTATCACCTTTGTTATATCATCTGTAACCTCATACGATGAATTCATATCAGGCTGTCTGACTGCTGTAAGCCTGCCATGCTCATCTATATCTGCAACTACGCCCCACTCATATAACATAGCAGCTCTGGCAGCAACCGTTTGTATTGCATCTGCATTATAATCAACCTTTACCGATAGGTCACTATACGCATTAGTATTCTCATTAACCCCGTAAAGTATTGTATAAGCATCCATAAAATCACTTGTGCTGTCACCCGGATATACTACATCCTTATAGTATAAATATCCTGCATTACCCCCATTATCATCTGTGCTCTCTGCATATATCCAGTCATCTGTATTCACATAACTTATACCTATATAATCTGTATTAAGTTCCTCTCCATTCCTCTGTGTGACTACTGTCTGACTGTCACTGTCAAGCCACTGCTTATCGACCTTCACCCTTACATACTGTGGCTTTCCACCTGTATTCTGTGCTGATACCTTCTGAACAACCCTCTGGCTTGTAATCTTCCCACTGTCAGCCACGTTACCTCCATCATCTGCAATATTCAGACTTACTCCTATAGAAGAGGTCGATATTGTTTTATCTGTATGTGTCGCAGCACTATAGACAGCCATAGTTCCACCTGTTATGGAACCAGCCGACAGTATTATTGCTGCCGCAGTAATTAACAGCTTTTTTCGCATAATACTCCTCATTTCATACACTTTTTAAAACCTGTTATGTGCGTTTCACACAAACGGGGCAAATTACTTAATTTGCCCCGTTTTCACACACTTTCTATTCTATGCCCGGTATGTCCGGTTTATGACATACATTTTCACGCTTTCTTTATATTTACGCTTCCCCAGCCAGTAATATTACCATTGGCATCCTTTACAGGTGTGAAGTTATCTGCCTGTATAAACTCTGCCGTGGCATCTATATTAAATGTCATATCAGCTTCGTCATTGCCCCACTCTGTTGGAATTGTCACCTTTGTAAAAAGAGTAGCTGACTTTGGCATATCATTCTTATTAGAAAGAATATTATTATAGTAGTAATATCCATCCTCTGCCTTAGTCCAGCCCTCCTGAATATCAAGAACTGCCTCAATATCTGCTGCCTGCTCATCTGTAAGACCCTTGTAGTCTATCTTCACACGTACATAAGCATCCTCTGAGTCCTCCTTAAGATTAACTGTAGGGTCTTTGGCTAATACATCGCCCGGTTTTACATTACTGTAATCCTTACCTGTTGTATTATCATCCCTTACATGTTCACCAGTTTCAGTAAGTGTTCCTGTCACATGACCAAGCGTAACGACATTAGAACGTGCATCCTTATCTGTAAAGTAAGCAAGTGTTCCTCCAACTACGGATGTTATACATAATATAGAAGCTGTAAGACCTATTGCCAGCTTTTTTCTGCTTTTAACCATTATTACCTCTCCTTAATATAATCAGATTATCCATATTAAAACTGTGCATCTGCGGCAGTCTTGCTGTTTACGAGACTTATAAGTTCTGGCTGTGCTTCCTTATAATCAGCAAATGTTGATGCCTGGACTGCGAAACCAGTTACCTTGATGTTAAATGTTGGAAGAGTACCAGCATCTACGATATTACCCTCTGCATCCTTATAGACAACTGTTGGGTCATACTGTTCTGTAGTAACATCAACTATACCAATCTTATTACCATCTTCATCGCACTTATATATAGTTGTTTTCTTTGTAAGCTCTGACCATTCCTCTGTAATGCCTGTATACACTTCTACATTGTTAAATAATGCTTCTGTTGATGAATTGGCATCAACCGCTTTCTTATATACCCAGATTTCACTTCCGTCTTTATTAGACGATACCATCTCCCAGTTAGTCTTGTCATAATCCGTAACTGCTGCGTACTTTTTAAAGGTCTCTGCACTCATAAGATTACCGTCAGCATCTGCATAATCCACCTTAATAGCCATATATACAGCCTGGTCTGACTCATTAATCATAACAGGGTTCTTCTTTATGACATCACCCGGTGTATAATCCTTACCTGAATTCTCAAGCCACTCAGTTTCTGTAAGCGTTGTTGTTATGTTCTTACTTGATGTAAATGTATTGGTCTTAGTTTCTGTTACTGAATTCAGATAAGCAAGAGTTCCTCCTACTGCAATACCTGCTGAAAGTACCATAGCTGCTGCTGTTGCTGTAATCTTCTTCATCTTATTCATTATTATAATCCCTCCACACTTCTATTATTAACATATTCCATCATCTCTGTTTTAGCATCATCATAAGTAATTCCATCTGCCTGAATGGCATACGCTGTTATTTTTATGTTAAACTTTGGAAGCCTCTTCGTTTCCTTATCCTGTTCTATCCCCTTATCAAGGTAAACCCTTGTAAATAAAGGTGCGGTTACATTTTCGGTTTCAGCAGTTTCTTTAATATCCTGCTTTAAAATGTCCCTGTATATATATACATCTGCTTTTTCTTCTGATACTGTTCCTATATATTCCCATTTGTCGGAATAATCAATTCCAGCATCCTCCTGTGTAGCAGAGGTATCTTTATTAAGATACTTATTACCAAACTCCTCTCTTGTAACCGCATTATTGCTGCTGTCAAAGTACTGTACCTTTAAAGCTGCATACGTAGCAACACTGCCAGCCTCCAGAGTAACAGTCGGGTCCTTATCAATCTTCTGCCCCGGAACATAAGCCTTAGCCTCTGATTTGCCGTGGTCTTCCCACTCCGGCTCATCCAGAGTTATTCTTATATTCTTATCTGACTGGAACACATTCGTTGCCGTAGGTGTCACAGTCTTTAAAAGTGCATACGTAGCAAATGCGCCCGTGAATATAAGACTAAAAGCTGCACATACTGTTAATAAAACATTACGTGTCATCCTCTTATGACCTGATGGCATCTTTATATGAAGCCATTCCGGTTTTTTAATCATCCTCCAACTCCTTTCCTTAACTGCTGCCTTACAAAGCCATCTTCCGGCTCTTAGCAGAAGCTTTAATATATTCTACGGTAGCTATTATGCATAACTATGGTCACACGGCGGTCACACGGAAAAAATAATTGGAAAATATTTTAAATATTGCAATTTTTTGGAAATACTGGAAAAAAATAACCAGACTATCTGCAACTCCTGTTACAGATAATCTGGTTATTATACTTATATCACACTTTATTATTCTTACTTATTATTTATTCTTCATGGCTGTCACCAGTCGCATAATCTATGACTATTCCCGGCTGGGCATTGTAACAGTATACATTAAACAGAATACCATCACCATCATCCTCAACAGACTTTGCCTCCATAAGAACGCCGTTAGCAACAAGATTATCATCTGTGAATATAGGTGTAACTCTGTATAGTACATGATTATTAGTTTCTTTAATATAATCGGCTACCATATTTTCAAAAGGAAGCATACCATCCACATTAAGATACCTTGTTCCTGTGATAAGATTTTTCTTATTCGCATTCTCTGCTGTAAGCTGGTAACCTATAAGGTGGCATCTGTTGTAAAGATACTTTCCATCAACATTGTCATACTTTACTGTCTGCCAGCCTGTAGGCTTAACTGAACTTATAGAACCTCTCTTCTCAGTTGGCATAAGATCCTGTCCTACATTGGCATAAGCTGCTGTACATCTTCCAAGAGAGTCAAGCTCTCCATAGTTCTCGAAAGATGTTGTTGTCATATCATCATCCGTAAAGAACGGCGTGTTGTCATTAACAATGATATATGGGCTTCCCGTATACTCTGGAAGTGAAGCTATTGACGCTATAAATTCCTCATATCCGGCTGCACCCGATGTACTGTCTTTACTGCCTGTATCTTTAGAAGCAGTACTTTTATCACTGCTGTTCTGCGAAGAACTCTGTACTGTGTTCTGTACTGTTCCCGATGTATCAACTGAGTATGAACATGCCACAAGACCTGTACTCATGGCCAGTGCCAGTGTAATGGCAAGTGTCACATAGAGCCATCGCAGCTTTTTTCCTAATATTTTAAGCATAACAAATCTCCATTTATATTAATCTTAATCGTTTGTATTTATTTATTTTTTCTATATATTTCTTCTGTTATCTTATCATGCGAACTGCCCTGAAATTCATCTGTATTCTCAAGCACGAAGTCGTTAAGCAGCTTCTCTGGAAATGTTGTATCAGAAGGATATACCCTGTTCCATCTGTAAAGGTATATTATATCGATATGTTCTTTAATATCTGATACCTTGTCATCCTCTACAAAGCAGTAGTCCTCCTTATCAGCCTGTCCAAAGTTCTGGCTTAACACTATGTTAGTGTTATGTGGAAATAATGACCTTGTATACATTGATACCCACAGCTTACTGTCCTTTGACAGCTCTGCTATTCTATCTATAAGGACTGAATCCTTACTTTGTCTTCTGTTGTTAAACATCATTCCATAATTATCATCTACGATTGCTATAAGCTTCATAAGTAATCCTCCATTTCTGTCTTACTTTTTATTCATCTGCATTTTATCACAATCCAGGCTGTCTGTCCTATGAAAAATTGCATTTTTTACACATTTTAATCCTGTAACAGCCATGCTATCTCTTCCTTATAAGGTGGCACCTTCTTATCACTGCCTTCTACTGCTATCCAAGGTGTCTCAAGTATCTTAGGAACATCCACAAATCTTTCATCATGCACAAGCCTGTGAAGTGTATTATATCCGATATTTCCCTTATCTACATTCGCGTGTCTATCCTTATGCGCACCCAGCGGGTTCATACTGTCATTAATATGAAATACTGCTATCTGGTCAAGTCCGATAACCTTGTCGAACTCATCAAATGCTTCATCATAATGATTGACAATATCATATCCTGCATCATTGACGTGGCATGTATCAAAACATACCCTGAGTCTGTCTTTCTTATCCACTCCGTCATATATTGCTTTTAACTCTTCAAATGTTCTTCCTATCTCACTTCCCTTGCCAGCCATAGTTTCAAGTGCTATATACACATCATCATCATTCTGGTTTAACACAGTATTAAGCCCCTTTATTATCTGTGAGATACCAGCTTCAACACCAGCATTAACATGACTTCCCGGATGAAGCACAAGTATATGGCTTCTCATAGCCGCAGTCCTTACTATTTCCTTTTCAAGGAATTCAACTGCAAGCTCATATGTTTCAGGCTTGACCGTATTGGCAAGATTGATAATATAAGGCGCATGCACAACTATCTCATCAATGCCGTGGCTATGTGCATATTCCCAGCCTGCATCAATATTGAGCTCAGATATATCCTTTCTTCTTGTGTTCTGTGGTGCTCCTGTATACAACATAAAAACATTAGCTCCGTAAGAAGCCGCCTCCTTTGCTGATGCAAGAAACATTTCTTTACCCGCCATACCTACGTGGCATCCTAACTTTATATTTGACATAATATTTAATCTCCCTTAATTTATTTTCATCTATTAATAAGCATATTTTTAAATGCACTAAATAAATTGTTTTCGTTTGTATCTCAGATACATTTCAAAAGATTATGAAAAATCTGTTTTTCTGATGCGGACATAATTGTGCAATATTTTAAATTTGCTCATTTATAGTTCATCTAGTCATTTCTCATATTCATTGTCAATTCATTTATAAATATCTTACTCCCTCAATATATCTATCATAATCTGTGCATCCTTCGGCTCAAATCGCACACCCGACAGCGCATTTATCTTCTCTATTACACTTTCCCTAACCTCTCCTCTTCTTAAGTGCCTGTCAGCATAATCTGCCACCGCAAGAATCCTTGCAAGCAAAGGAATATCTTCGCCTTTTAACTTATCAGGATATCCGTTTCCATCATAACTTTCCCTATGATAATGCACCGCCTCTGCTATACTCTCCGCACTTGAAGACCTGAGCATGATTATGATTGCATAACTCTTGTCAACATAAGTCTTAAATATAGCATATTCCTCTTCTGTAAGCTTCTCCTTTTCGATAAGCGCATCCGGTATTCCAACCATTCCAATCTCATGAAGAAGCCCCGCACTATATGCATTTGAACACATTTTCTCCTCAAGTCCTTTATAATGGGCTATCTGCCTTGCGTACTCTGCCACCTGCCTTAAGTGCTCCTCTTCACCCTGAATTTTCGCACCAAGAGCCCTTACCATAGTATTCATAACCTTCATAGACATATTTTCAAGTCTGGTATTCTCCTCAGATATCCTGCTTTCAAGCACCTGTTTACGTCTGTTTTTTTCAATCCATTTTTTCTGTATAATAAACATAAGACAGTATATTATAAGAAGCATACATATAAAAAGATATGGGAGTCTGAGTACCACATTCTCTCCATACATATCTATCATCATATGATTCTTATTAATACGACAGCAATATATAATTGAACTTGTACATACGAAATTAATAAAAAAACTGTACTTTATTCCAAGAATAAATACAACACTGAACGAAAAAAATACCGGATACATAACACTGAACGCCTTTATATAAGCACTAAAAAATATACCATACACTGGTATGCTTACTAGTGCCAGCGTAATAAAATCTATCCATATATTATAATTCTTTGCTGATATGGCAATATTAATTCCAATAGCAAACACAATTGATAAAACATATGCTATATATTGAAATGATGCTCCATATATAATACCTGCCGGTATATTAATAAGCCATACAAGCCAAAATGCAAGCTTTACCCACAATGCTAGCATTTTATCCTCATATGGACATAATAATATCTCACGATAACTTATATCTTTCCATGATTTCTTTATCCTAAATTCCATATACTCATCCTTTTTTATCAATATTATATATATCCTTGTAACACAAACACAATACTCTTACCTAATAAAATATACAATATCAAATTCCTATTATCTTTTATCAAAATACATTTATATAACTATCTTACCATCCTCTATCAGCCTTACAACCGTGTCCGCAACCTCTTTGTCAAACTGCTTTCCCGCGCCTTTCACAAACTCACCTATAATATATTCCCTGTCGCACTGCTTCCTGTAACACCTGTTAGAATTCATGGCATCAAGCGAGTCCGCCGCACTTATTATCCGCACCATACGCGGAAGTGTGCCACTCTTTATACCATATGGATATCCAGTTCCATCAAAACGCTCATGATGATATATAGCTCCAAGGTCAGCCTGTGGAAGAAACTCAAGACCTTCAAGAATTTCTCCTCCCCATACAGTGTGCTTTTTCATAATATCACACTCTTCATTAGTAAGCTTGCCAGGCTTATTGAGCATCTTGTCCGGCACAGCTATCTTTCCTATATCGTGTAACAGAGCACTCCTATATATGATACCAAGCTCATCCTCTGAGAACTCCCAGTCCATATTTTTTGCAATAATCATAGAATACTCAGCCACCCTCTTTGAGTGCTGCTGTGTGTAACCATCTTTTTCATCAAGCATCTGGCTTATGGCTGTAACCGCATCTATCATAAGCTTTTTTCTCTCTGACAGTGCCTCTGTTACATCGCGCTCCAGACTTCTCTCATTCTCCTCCTGATTCATCTGATAACGCTTGTAAAATATATCCATAACCACAACTATTATACAGAAAGACCAGTAAAATATCGGATAATAAAAAAGATAATACTTAGGATAATCATATATAAGCAAGCCTTTAAGTGGTGAATAAAACATAACCGTAATATATATACCAAAGCTTCCACTCACCGGAATACCAAAAGGCATACCAAGAAGAACTATCGATACAATCGGCATCAGAAAATACCATAACAGCGCAAATCCCCTGTTTGGACCAAGCAGCGATATCGGTATTGATAATATAAGAAATATAACCACAGAAGCCATACATATCACATATATCTTATCTGAATATCCAAGTGCAAGAATTGCAAATATGCTGATACCTGACACTACAAGCGTAAGTGCTGTTACAAAATACTCTCCAAGTCTGAAATTCTGTATATTAATAAGCATCATAACAATAACAAATATTATCATAACATTCTGGATAGCCCCTGCATCTATATGCGTTGTTTTTTCATACTGATATACTGACTTTACCCTGTCTATAACCCTCGACAATATCTTCATAAACACCTCTTATGTACAACATAATAATCACGAATTATTGATATTTAATCATAACATAATCAATATAATTTTTCAATTTTCTTAGACATGAAACTAATTAATAAAATTGATTAACACACCTAATATAAAACTAATAACAACGAAAGCCAATAATAATATTCTACAAAACTATGTTTTAATTTTACTTATTTTGTGGGTTATGGGTTGAGATTTTGATTTTTTTATATATAATGATAAATGAAATTGATAGTAATTACTCTTACAACTAACCACTTTATTTATAGCAACATGTATATCCCGATTAGTGCATTTGCTGTAATTCTAACGATTTCTTAATATTACATCATTAATAATGTACATATAACAATGCTCTATGGAGATTATCAGATATGAAACAACGAACAGAAGTAAGTATGCAGCTATATAAGCTGATGCTTGAAAGAGGCTATCCGGAAGAATTCTGCGATATAATAACCAAAAATCTTAACACCGACTTCACGGCACAGCGTATGATAGGATATTTATACCACTACGACCATCCCCCTGTCGAAGAAATTGCAGATGAGATGATATCTATCCTTTCTGACCGCAACCAAATTATGGAAAAGAAGGAGCTTGAAGAAGTCAATGCCCGCTGGAATGACTTTCTTATGAATGGGTTCAATGAAGATTAGATACATATATAATAATAATTTAAAAAGGAGTCACTAACTATGAAAATACCCTTTAACGTCAATCTTTCAGGAAAAACTGCTATCGTAACTGGCGGAAGTGGAACACTCTGCTCTGCCATGGCTTACGGACTTGCTGTAAGCGGTGCAAAAGTTGCACTTATCGGACGTAATAAGGAAAAGATGGCAAAAGTTGTCAGCGAACTTACTGACAATGCCTTAAAAGAACACAATGCTACAGTTACTATCAACGGCTACTGCTGCAATGTAACAGACAAAGAAGAACTTACTAAAATATATGAAGCTATCAAAGCTGACTTAGGAAGCTGCGATATCCTCATCAATGGTGCTGGCGGCAACCAGCCCGGTGCAATTACATCAACAGAAATGCTTAAAAAAGAAGAGGGCGCAGATGATTATTCATTCTGGAACCTTGATGAAACTAAGATAAGAGAAGTTATGGACCTTAACTTTATGGGAACACTTCTTCCTATTCAGGTATTTACCCGCGATATGGTAGAGAAAAGAAGTGGAAGCATTATAAATATTGCCTCTGTTTCTTCAATACTTCCTTTAACAAAGGTCGTTACATACAGCAATGCCAAATGTGCTATCTTAAATCTCACACAATGGCTTGCCACACATTTCGGCGAAAGCGGTATAAGATGTAATGCCATCGCTCCCGGCTTCTACGCTGCCGAACAGAACCACGACCTGTTATTCAACAAAGACGGCTCACCAACTCCAAGAGCCAAGAAAATAATAGCCGGTACTCCTATGGGCAGATTTGGCAATCCTGAGGAACTCATCGGCGCAGCGTTATTCCTTGCAAGCGATGATGCCGCTGGCTTCGTAAACGGCATCGTATTGCCTGTTGATGGAGGTTATTGTGCTTATAGCGGGGTGTAGGGAATATATATCTTGATTATAATATTGTTGTTACATAGTAAAATAAGGGCGGCATATCAATATCTGATATGCCTCTCTTATTATATATAATTTCATCAAATATTGGTGTAAATCAATAACATTTAGTTCACTATACTGAACTAACAAAAATCCCACAAGTAAGCAATTACTTTTACTTACTTATGGGATTTTTATAACATTACATATTATACAACTTTATAACTTTTAAATAAAAAATCAATAATTATTATACATGTATATGTCAGGTTTTGGCTGATTTTGGGGTATCACAAAGTTATTGATTACATCACTACACATTAAAATGTTCAACAAAACCTTCCAATGAATTCGCTAAACAATAATACTTATCATCTCCTGAATTCCAATAATAAACTTTTCCTGTTTCATTATTCACACAATAATAATTATCGCCAGAATCAATACCAATTGGTATAATCTTACCTTTTGTCTTTTCTAGAAAATATTCTAAAGGCTTCTCAATATAGTAATACTCATCTGAACTATCTAACGATAAAAATACTCTGATTTCATATTCTTCACCATCAAACTCAACAATATCACTAATTGGATATCCACCTGAATTCAGCCTTAAAAAAGCAATAATATCATCCCTGATTATAATTTGATGCTTTTTAGCCGCATCTGAAAGGACATTACTATAATTTGTTTTACAATCCATTGAAATACTTTTCATTAAAAGCTTTCTCCTTTCTTAGTATTGTCTACACTGTCAGCTCCCCAAAGAGAATTACCTCCTGTATGTGCTGCGCCGCCCATTGTCTTGTCATGATCTTCTCTTTTAACCAGCTGCATTTTACCCGGTTCTTCATTATGATGCCATACATATCCCCTTGGTGTTCGACCTTCTTCAATATCTTTTATCTGCTCAGGTGTAAACTTACTTCTTAATTCAGGGTCATTCTCAATTGCCTCCTTAAGCTTTGCATTACATTCTTTCGCATATGCCTTTGACTTGTAATTTTCTGGAGATAACTGCGTATCAAATATGCTATTAAATTTAGGAAATACTCCTTCTATTTTCACACCATTTATTACTATTGTACGCCTTACATATGGCACTCCATTTTCCGAAGTTTTACCCTCAAGGTCACACCTGTCAGTTTTATAATGTATAACGCCATCTTTATCTATTCTGCATTTTTTTAGTTTTTCATCTGACCAGCCTAACTTTTCTTTTAATTCCTGACTCTCCTCTTCGGTTAATTTTCTTGTTCCATCTTCATCATACTCTGGAGAGTCATCTTCACAATCATCTTCTGTTTCTTTAGTCTCAGAATTATTATTTTCTGTCACATCATCTTTTGTATCTTTATATAGCTCATCTAGATAATCTTTATAATTCACATCACCAAAATCTTTATCATTCCACTCTGGTCCATACGAAGTGTCTCTATCAGAATCGGAATACATTTCCTTATTATCTTTAAATAAGATATCACTTGGTGTTGAAACATCCAGCTTATCCAGCTCTGGAAATTCATTTTCACTTTCTCTGTCAGAATCTGAAAAAACCGGCTTATATGATGTTTCTGGTTCCACACTTTCAAATCAACGGGCATTTGAGAACTTTTCACCCTCCATCACATCACCTTCTCTCTCAAGTATTCCACACGTAATTTTTCAATTGATTGCTGTTTAGGATATAATTCATGTTCTATTCTGCATACATAATATAGAATAATCAGCATTTCATTCTTTGAAAAATCATTAAATTCACTTTGTAAATTGGAAATCATAATATCACATAATTCTGATAAATCACTCCAATTTTCCTTTTTAGTTCCTCTAAATACATCTGATATATCGTAATTCTTTTTAATAAAATCCGCAACAGCCCATTCATACGCGGCATTTCTACGTTGAATATTAAGAATTAAATCTTTTCTTACTTTTGCTGCAACATTTGATTTCATTATTTTAGATTTTAAAATATCAATTTTATCCTCTTCAATATTTTTCTTTATTAAAAGATGAAGAAGTTCGTCATTCTCTGCCCTTAATTTTTTAACTGCTGGTACAAATTCTGCCTTTTTATTCATCGCAAAATCATATGCTTCATACCTTGGTAATTTGCAAAGAACTGCCTCCTGCCAGTCATTCTGATATACAGCAGCCACCCCTGTAGGAAGTTTAGACAATTCATCAAATTGCTGTTCCTTTAATGCTATGGAATTTCCAGTTATTTCCCTGTCATTACTTTCAGGTAATCTTAATACAATTTTGGTATTTGTATTTCGTATAGCTGCTGTATCTAATAAGTCAGGTGCTTGGTCTACAATAACAAAGCCTTCGCCAAAGGTTCTAATTTCAGCTATTGCATTGGTTAGCATTTCTACTGATTTTCCAACCATATTAGATGAATCTGAACTTTGTTCTGTTGATGTCTTCTTGAGCAGATTATGTGCCTCCTCCAGTACAGTAATATGCCTGAGTGGTGAATTCATTTCTTTTGCATTAGCCATTCTGTACTCTTGAAGTTTCATAACAACCAAACCCATAATAAGTGATTTAGTTTCCACTGAACCAACTCTGCTAATATCAATTATTGCACTATTATCAAACAACTCTGATAAATCCATTTCATCACTTACAAATACTCTGCCATTAATACCATTTGTTAATGATTTTATTCTTGTAGATAATGAACCGATATAGTCCCCTTTTGTATCTGATGAATACTCTGAACTATTTATTGTTTTATTTAATTCAATTAAGACATCATCAAATGTAGGAAACAAATTATCTATCTTTTCATTTTCTGAAATATCCAAATCCCATCCTGCTGACTTATAAGCATTCTCTATGGATTCTTTTAATACAGCAGGCATAGCTGCATACATTGGCCAGCAGACATTAAATATTTCAACTATTCTATCTATATGCTCTAATACATGAATTCCCTTCGGAAAAGAAAAAGGATTAATTCTTAACATTTCACCTACAAGCGGATTAGTTCCATAACATCTCACATCTGTAAATACATCCTTATATTCACCCTTTGCAGGCTCCACAACCAGAAATGGAATTCCCTTTTTCCTGACTTCAGTAAGCAAATGGTATACAGCATTTGACTTTCCTGAACCAGTTGAACCTGTAATAAATGTATGCATAGCCAGACTATTTAAATTAAGACATACCTCTGTTTCTGTTTCCTGTCCAAGATTATATATTGTTCCCAGATTAATCCTATCTGCATCAGCATTTCTTCTGGTAATAACCTCCTGACCAAAAACAGCGTGTTCAACAACTGGTAAACCTTTTACGGAATGTCTTGGAAGTCCCATATGTATTGCTAACTCATTAGTACTAACCAGTGCCGATGCATTTACTGCTATATCCCTTTCACCTTCATAGCTAAAGCCGGAATATACAAATTGCGGATGCATAAAATGATACAGATATTTTTTTAATTCAAAGATAGATCCATCATCATTCCATGAATTAATTGCATTACACTCAATACCGCTATCTGTTCCTGCTACTACCGATTTATATGTATTGGCTGCCGTCTCTGTTTCTGCTGCTGTTTCACCTAGAAAATATGCTGCAAAATTCCACATTCCAAAACTTTCACATTCTTCAATACGCTCCAAATGTTTCTTCAACCTTTGCAGCACCAGATTCAATGTCATATTTTCAGCATTTAATGTAATTCCCTTAGAATTACCGAATGTATCTGTCAACGTCTGGGAATTAACCAGATTAAAGGCTTCTCCGGATGTATATGCGGCACTCTCATTAGTGCTGGTTCCCCTGCTTTTTGCAGTACTATCACTCTCATTCTCACCCATAGTCCTGCTTTTACTTATAGCCTTTGAATCACTAAAACCATGTGTCAATGTCTTGGATATCGAGTCTGACACAGAATCTGTATGACTGGTTCCTTTTGAAACAGAATGGCTACCTCCAGCCATAAATATTCCCAAGCGTCCACCTACATTTACTCCATTAGTTACTGTCTTACTCACACCATCAGATGTACCCTTTGTATGTGTATTTCCATCAGAAACTGATTCATTATCTGTATGTGTTGTCGATAAAGTATCTCCTGTTGTTTCACTTGTTCCTGATGTATGTGTATCTGTATCTGTTATACTGAATGAAGAACCTTTAGTTGAGGTATAAGAAAGATTAGATGTCTTTCCATCACTTGTCCCATTGGCTTCACTTTTACTGTCTGAAACAGTAAAATTCATCTGCATGTTCGCAAAAGGAGAAATCTGTGTATATATCTGTTCATATTCTCTCTTTTTAAACATTAATTCTTCATAAGAAAGATTATCTGCAATAAAGACTGCTGTATATGCTTTTCCATGCATTGCATAAACAAATTTTTCAAGGCCCTGAATAAACTCCTTATTTGTTATCATATCCTGTTCCTGCTTGTAATCAGCAACACTTGTGACACTGGAAATACATCCTATATTGATAGACTGCATATCCTTTTTCATATCTTCATCATAATAGTCAGAAATCTTACTGCCAGGGAAAAACCCTAATAAACTCTGTTTAAGCATTTGAAACATAGTACCGGCAGAATGATTATCGTTAGGTCTTGCGCCAAGATAAAAATCTGTCCCCGCGCCATCACTTCTAAGCATCAAAACAAGTGTACAGGGCTTACTGGCTAAAGCATGAAATACCATAGCCAGCTTGTCTACCGAGAACTCATCCTCCTGATAAACCAATTCTGAGATTTTAAAAAAATGCATAGCATTTAAATTATCATATACCTCTTTCTCCTGCACAATAATTGGAAACTGAGATAATCTTGTAACATATCCCTTCATTACTTCATCATCAATAATACGAAGACAATTACCCAAATTATTCTGAAGAATATCTATATTCATATTTTCTGGTTTAATTTCTGCATATGGTCTTTCACTTTCAGCCACCACATTTTTCTTTTTCATCAGATAAAAAGAATCTACTTCATTATTACCAGTCTTATCTTTTATTTTATCGATATCTTCATATTTCATGGTTTGTCTCCTTTATTATAATTTCTAGAATAATATATGTAGTAACTGTCTTCTTTTGCCTTTACCTTTTCATTAAATATTCCGTAACTTATAGCATTATCTTTTTTTACAATTCTAATATTACCAGTATTATTTTTGTTTTTATCATACTGAATGAATATATAGTATCTATTATTTTCTGATGTTTTAACCAAATCCCATCGTTCACTTCGGAACTTAATCTGCTCTATTAATGATGCATCTGTAACCTTCCAATAAGTTTTATCAAAAACATTTTTTCTTTGTGCCTCATAATCTATATGTCTCCACTTTAAAGTTTTACTTGTAAGTGCAAATATATCTTTCTTTGTTCTACAAATAATAGTGTACCCTGCACTTTTTATCACTCTCCCAGAAGTGGAATTTGTATTTTCAAGGGGCTGTAGTTCTATAGGGCTTTTAACAACACTATTACCAGTATTATTGCTATGATTGCTGCAATCGCCACTATTGCCACAACCCCCATGTCTTTTTTTGTTTCATTACCATGCGCACTATTAGCAGCTTCCCTAGCCTTCTGTTGCTCCATTCGTGCTTTTTCAATTCTGGCTCTCTGTTCTCTTTGTTCCTTTTCAACCTGCTGGTTATGCAACTCAATAGCACGCCTTTCCTTTGCTATTCGTTCTTGCTCTTTTTCAGCCAGCATATTATTATCTTTGACAATATTTGCTGAAGCAGCTTCTCTAACCTTCTGTTGTTCGATTCTAGTTGTCTGTTCTCTTTGTTCCTTTTCTATCTGCTGGTTATGTAATTCAGCCTTACGTCTTTCCTGCTCAAGTCTTTTAATTTTCTCGGCATAAATAACCTTAGCAACTTCTCTCATATGAGAAAATCTTTTTTCAGAAAAATTTTTCATTAAATCCATTTTTATCTGAACCCAATATTTTTCATTCCATTTTTCACTACTTATAAAAGGAGTCATATCTACATAAGGTTCAAAAAAACCATTTATTTTTTTGCAATATTCATAATCACTTTTATATTTTTCAAATGTTGGATCTACATCCAGACTATCTACAAATATATAATGAAGTCCTTTTATATCATTGCTTTCTATACATTTTTTTACTTCTGTAAGCATTATCAACCCTCCATTTAAATTAAATATTTAGAATTTCCTCAATCTCTGCCTTATTAGATTCAATCCATGTAAGTATTTTTTTATTTTTCTCTAGTTCTGCTTCTTTGGTCTTTTGGTCAGTTGCACACATTTCAAGTTCTGTATACTTTTTCTTTATAATAATATCCAATTCATCAAAAATACTTGTAAACTGACTCTTCATATCTTCTATCTGGTCTTCGGCAAAGCCTAAAGCACTTTCTATGCCATCGTCCATATTCCTACGGAGTTTACTAATCAGACCTGACTGAATTACACTTGTGTCTACAGAAAAATTCTCAATTGTCTCATGATGTTCCTCAAAAATGTCTCTCATTACAGTTTTATACTTAACCACTGTCTCATAAACATCTTCATCTTTATAATCATCAACTGTCTCATAAACATCTTCTTCTATATATTTAGGAGTGAAAATCTTCCACCATCTCTTATTAGGATTTCTGACTGTTCGTGTACCAGTTTTCACTTCATGAGAACCAACTTTAACCTTATTTGTTCCTACCTTAACCTTTTCAGTTCCATCTGCTACTTTTTCTTCTTCCTGTCCAACCTTTTCATAATACACTTTATCTTCATAAGTTACTTCACCAACATCGTCAATCGTTTCAGTTGCAAAATTATCAGAGCACCATGCATCTGCATTTTCTTTCATTCCATTTAATGCACCTTTTATAAAATCAACTGTATGGAAGTCAAGTTTTTTATCTGTTGATTCTTCATCAATCTTTGCCAGCTTTTCCTGATATTCCAAAAGAATTTTTTCACCAGTTTCCTTAACCTCATGATTAATTACACTGTCTAAATCGGCTGTTAATCTACTAATACTTGCAGAACTCTCTCTTGAAAACTGATTTACTAATTGCTTTGCTACTTCTTTATTAGTTATTACATCCCCATAAGCTTTGAACATATCACTTATTTTGAAAACAACATCTGCTTTAAGCTGCTCGGCTTTATCATTAAGTGTATCCATTGGATTTAGCTGTGCTATTCTTTCCTTAAATACTTCTGCATCTTTTCCATCTGCAATCTTTTCTTTTACTGCGGCTGCCCTTTCAGCACATGCCCTGGCAGCTTCTTCATCTGTAGCAACCTGTGTCTTTGCTTTAGCAAGAACCTGACTACTCTCAAGTACCTCCTGAAATGATTCTACCAAATCTTTTATTTTCTTTGTTTTTGCATATTTCTTTACATAGGCAGTTATAGCAGCCTCAATAGAATATATTCCGCAATGAATAAGTGCCTGTTCTTTTGTATCTCCATTTTGCTCTGCCTGACTTAATTTATAATTAAGTTCTCTCTGTGCGCTTGGTGATAATGTTGAATATTGTTCCAAATGCATACTTTCATAATCAATAAACTTATCAATCATAGGAAGTGTATCTCTTGCAGCAGATGGTAACTTTCTTTCATCAGCTCGTGTCATATTGTCGATATCTATTTCTTCAAAATAAGTCCTTATATTAAGAGCTGTATAAGCTGAACAAGGGAATATCTGAGGATCTTCAATTCCATAATAACCTAAATATCTTTTAGCTGCTATAATTGCTTTTCCAATATCCTCTTCTTCCGGATTAAAGCCATCCATCTTATTTATAACAAATATAAATCTGTCTCTTACTTGTTTTCCGCCCTTTTTCATCTGTTCGGCAACATATTTTAATAATGCTGCATCGTCATTTGTACTTAACTGAGTACCATTTAATACATATAATATAAGATTATTTGAATCATTATTAATAGCCTTGTATGTTGTCTTCTCGTGCTCATCACACTGTGAATTATTTGGTCCCGGAGTATCAACAAGCATTAATGCAGTACTTCTTGCATCAAGAAAAGGAATATTCCCTTTAGCAGCTATTTTACTAACTTCTGAATTGTCATTAAGTTCATTCATCACTTCATATGTAAGATGTGGTACCTCCTGTAATACAACATCATCCTTATCATAAACAACTGCTTCGAATGTTTCCATATCATTATCTAATATTTCTGTTATGGTTGCTGTACAGGCTTCATTTTTTGATGGCATTAGCTTTTTACCAAGTAATGCATTTATTAATGTTGACTTTCCAGAACTCATTGTTGCAATAACATTAATTGGGAATATCGAATTATTAATATTATTAAATGCCCTTATTAACTTAGGATCTCTGAAATCATCTACAGGACCATCCTGCAAGTCACTAAAAACTGACACTATTTTATCATTAATATCATCATCTGATCTGCCCTCTGAAAATTGCAGCTTAAGATTTTTGATCTTTCCATCCTGTTTAGCCTGTGTAAATGCATCCTCAAAATCATCCCAATCTAATGGCATTCCATGGAATTCAATTTCAAAATCAACAGTGTTTAATTCTTCAACCAGCATTTCTGGAAACTTTCCAACCCACTCCTGTAATCTTTTACCTCTTACTACCTTATACAGAATACTGTCTTCTTCTATCTTTTTTCCATTTACATTGATTTGTGTTTCCATACGATATGGATTGTACTTTACATATACATGTGTCATTATTTTATCCTCCATTTATTCATTGGTTTTTTTACTTAAAATTATATTTTCAACATATGCTTCCCCACATGTTTTTAATAATTGCCTCCTCTCATCTTCTTCATCTTTAATCTGTATATCTGGAAACAATTTCTTATAATAATCTGTAAGCTTCATCTGTTCAAACTTATCTATATAATTATTAAGTTCTCTTGTTTCTGTTCTTGATAATTCCTGATTTAATGACTTCTTGGCAAGATATGCTGCCCTTGATGACATAGGACATACCACCGGATTTTTAAATTCATGTGATTTAATATACTCTATCTGCCCATCTAAAGTTTTTTTAATATTCTCCTCTTCGGGATTAAATTCATCAATCTTATTTATAATAAAAATAACCGGTTTATTACCTATTTGTTTTTTTACATAATCAAGATGTTCTGCATCATCATAAGTTCCTAATTGAGTTGCATTCATAATGTAAACAAGCAGGTCATATCTTTTACTTTTTATTAGCTTTCTGGTTATATCCCTATGTTCTGAATTCTCACTATAATTAACACCCGGAGAATCATTAATAGTCATTCTATGATTTCTTAAAAGTCCATCAAAGCTGGTTCCAACATAAATCATGTCTGTTTTATTCAATTCATTATCATTAAGTAATTCCTCACTGCCTGCTGTCATTACCAAATCATGGTCATATTCATATGAATAACCATCTTCATATGCTTTATTAATTATCATATGAATTTTACTTGTACATGCCATATTTTGTGAACGGCAGATATTTTTTCCAGTTATTGAATTAATAAATGTTGATTTTCCAGCACTCATAGTTGCTGTAACAAGCAGTTTAAATGGTTTTTCTTCTTCAAATCTAATATTTTGCTGAATATAATCCAGATACTTTTTTTCATCAGCAAATATGTTCCGCTGAAAAATTTTATTCAAATTAATTTTTTGTGTCTGTAATAATCTGAATATTTTTTCAGTTTTTGTTTTATCTACTGTTTTAAAATCATTATAATACAATGCTTTTATTACTTTTAATTTATTTTGTGATAATTTATTTTTATCAAAGCCGGCTATATTTAACAAATCCAATAATATATAGTATTTAAAATACTCAATATCATACTCTTTTTTTTCTTTTTCTTCATAGCCATTGACTATTGTTTTGTATGCTGTCAGTTGTGCTCTTGTATATTTTCTTTTACCAATACCTGATACATTAATATATTTAGTCAGGCATGATAAATATTTTTTTCTTACTGCATCTTCCGCATAAACTATTGGATTATTTTGAACAATATGTGACATACTTAAATTATCTATATTCACATCAAGTACCTCCGTTTTATTTATCTTTTTTTCTTTTCATATTAATCTTTATCCTTCTTCCATCACTTCCACCATATCCCCCTGACTCCTAAGCCACATATTAATCCCCTTTCCAAACACTTCAGCAGATATGATATACGCTCCATCTTCTTCGTCTATTATGTGGGCTGTTGGAAGTCGGTCAAGAACTGCCTCTACGCTGCTGCCTTTGTACTTGAACTTGACTTTCTGGAGTCTGCCGCCCATCATAAACTGTATGCGCTTTCTGAATTCTCCTTCCTCGAATCTGTCTGTATAAGGTATCCTGAACTTTTCTGGCAGCACCTTGTAGCTTTCAATCCGGTCTATTCTGTATATAGTAGGAAATGAGTCATTTAACACATCAAAGTCTGCCCTGACTTCCTCATCATCAATAAATGCTGTAAGGTAAAAGTAGTATTCCGAAAACATAATTGCTACAGGTTTTACTTTTCGCTTAACTATCGCATTATCTTTGCTTCGGTGATAATTCATTTCAATATAATTGTAATTCTGGATAGCTGTTCCTATATCCCACATCTTATCTATAAATACTGACTTATGGGTAAGTTCTACATAGTGATATGTTTCATTTTTTATAAGATTACTTACTATCTGCCTGCTCTTATCTGGTACACAGCACTCTATAAGTCTTTGCAGAATACTTGTCATTTCCTCCTTTGTGAATGCCCTGCTGTCAAGAAGTATCTTGCATATAGCAAGTATTTCGCTGTTACTAAGCTTCATCTTATATACCTCTCTAAGCCTGTACCCCTTATCTTGGTAATCATAATCAACCGTTCTGATCACACCTGTCTTATCCGACTCCTGAGCCATAAAGCTTTTAATATCATCTATATCCCTTCGTATACTTCTTTCTGCCACGTTATAGTTGTGGGCTTCCTGTGCCTTATTAATCAGCTCGCCATCCATCAGCTTCTTATATATATCAAGTACTCTTAATACCTTATCCTTGCCTGCTTTTTCTTTTCTTTGTGTATGCTCATCCTCCATGTCTTCACGCACATCATCCTGACTATATCTGCTATCCACCTCTATACCATCACTTTCAACTTCATTTACTTTTGCATCTTTGATATTCCCTGCATCTCTATCATCATTAATATCTTTTTTATTCATAGTCACATATCCTTTCGTATTCTATAATTTCTTTGATTATCTTTTCTTATATAATACATACAGATATGGACACATCGTGTCACTCTTAAATTTTTTTATATTATTTTCTTTGACATTTGCAACAATCTTTTGTGCCTATTTTATTACTTTTTTGTCGTTTTGTCACTATTGTATGTATTTTTATGCATTTTTTATTAATTTTGTCAAAATATATATACATAATCAGCTATGCTACGCATATTTTAACACAATATATCACCTTGCGCTACACATTTTTAACATAAATTGACATATTTTGCTACATTTGTTTACACATTTTTACCATAAAACATCTAGAATCTTCCATATACTAAGTGATATAGTGATGTTATATATATGTCGGGAATACAGATAATAATTGATATCACTTTATGTTATCAGAATGCATCTGATAACATGCTTCAACGTATAATGCAGGCAGAAATGAGGATTATATATGAACAAAAAGCTACTGCCTGCCAAGCTCAAAGAGCTGCGCAACATTCATGGACACACACAGGATTATGTTGCATCCGTTCTCGGAATAGCTAGGCAGACATATTCGCACTATGAAACTGGCAAAAGAACTCCTTCACCAGATGCATTATTCAAGCTAGCCGGGTTATATAACATATCTGTTGATGACCTTATGCAGCTTACACTTGATGTTGATAGAGATATTTCTTATGATGCTCCAGCGCCTTCACAGGCAAGCATAGACCTTGAGGGTTTTATAGAATATTTCAGCAATACTAATAATCAGAAGAAATTTCAGTTTTTTAGTGCTATTGAAAAGGAATTATATTATTATTTCGACCAGTTATCAGATGATGATAAAGAAGAGATTATTGAATTCATCAAGGTGAAAGTTCACAGACATCAGAAAAAGACAGGACTATAACTAAACTCTGATATGATATTGTATGTAAGTACATCCCTGCATATCAGTTGTTTTGTAATAGTTCTGTCTTTTTATTTACGCATTTATATTCTCTGCCACACTGCTCATAAGTCTGTCAATATTATATGACCGTTTCTGCTTTTCTCCTGCTTCCTTATAGCCTGCACTATAGCACACAGCTTTTATATTCACATTTTCCGTATCTGACATACCAGTGCATATAGTGTTATGTATAAGTGTTTCAACATATTTTTCCTTATCACTCATATATGCCACAAGCTCCCCATAAGGACTGCTGTTCCATCTTTCCCAGTAATCGCGGTGCATAAGTATATCACACTGGTTTAATCCAACAATAACCCGCGATTTAATATCTTCACCCATATATGGAATAAGTATATTATTGAATAATTCGGACATAACCATATAATCACAGCTTACAGCATTGAGTATTATAATAACTATATCTATCAGATACTTTCCATTATGCTGCTTTTTTCTTAACAGATTAATAATATTATCAGATATTTTTTTATCACTCTGTCTGTCATTACCAAGCCCCGGTGTATCCCATATGACAATATTACCATTTGAATAGCTTTTTATATCAGTTGTGGCAGGACACAAGCCTCTTCCTACAACAGCTGCATCCTTTTTAAGTATTGCATTAACTGTTGCACTTTTTCCTGTCCCGACAGGACCTGTCAGTAATATATTTACCATATTATCCTGCAAATGCTTTAAAATGCTCTCATGCTTTATATAATCGTCATAGCTTTCTGGCTTAACGATATTTCCATCCCTGAGACTGCTTATCAGACCCCTGAATTCTTCATCTGAACTACATTTTCTTAACTGCCTGAAAATAAGTTCTGCATCTTCAGTGCTCATTCTTCTCATCGTGTTATCCTCTTATTCCTAGCATATACACATACACTGTGAATGTGATTATACACTCTCTATGTATGAATAACACAATTATAACAAGCTATGCAGACAGAAAATGTCACTCTGATAAATTTATTTCCACTCAGCTTCTCCAACACTCAAAGCCTTCTCCCTAAGTGTCGCAAGTCTTCTTATAGCCTCCTTAAGCGTATCATCCTTTTTCGCAAAATGAAATCTTATAAGATGATGTACATTCTCCCTGAAAAAGCTTGAGCCCGGAACTGCTGCAACACCTACATACTGTGCCATCCATTCACAGAATTTCACATCATCCTTAACACCGAATTCGCTTACATCAACAAGAACATAGTAAGCACCCTGTGGATCTGTATATGTAAGTCCAAGCTCCTTAAGTCCGCCTACAAACACTTCTTTCATATGTGCATAATGTGCTGCAAGCTTGTTATAATATTCATCATCAAACTTTAAGCCCATAACAGCCGCCTCCATAAGTGGTGCTGCTGCCCCAACTGTAAGGAAATCGTGGACTTTCTTTACTCTGTCTATAATCTGCGGATTAGCTATAACATAACCCAGTCTCCAGCCTGTTATAGAATATGTTTTCGACAAAGAATTACATACAATAGTTCTTTCTCTCATGCCGTCAAGTGCCTGCATATAAACATGTTTATTAGGTGCATATATTATGTGTTCATACACTTCATCTGTTACAACATAAGCATCATACTTCTTTGCAAGTTCAGCTATTGTCTGCATCTCTTCCATGGTAAATACTTTTCCGCAGGGATTAGACGGATTGCATAATATAAGTGCTTTGGCTCCACTTGCAAATGCTTCCTCAAGCTTTGCAGCATCAAATGTAAATTCAGGTGGAACAAGTGGAACATACACCGGCTCTGCCCCTGAAAGTATAGTATCTGCGCCATAATTTTCATAAAATGGTGAGAATATAACAACCTTATCACCCGGATTAGTAATACTGAGCATAGTTGCCATCATAGCCTCTGTACTTCCACATGTAACGACTATCTCTGATTCAGGGTCAACCTTTAATCCCGAAAAATGTTCGTATTTATCAGCTATGGCATCACGGAAATTCTTAGCACCCCAGGTAAGTGCATACTGATGTGGTCCCTCTTTAGCTACTTCTGCCAGCCTGTCTGTTATTTCCTCTGGTGGTTCAAAGTCAGGAAAGCCCTGCGACAGATTAACTGCCCCATATTTATTGGCAACCCTTGTCATTCTTCTTATAACTGAATCTGTAAAGTCAGCTGATCTATTACTTAACTCTTTCATCTTAATCTACATTTACTCCATTTCTGACTATCTGTTACTTACTTCAATAAATTTATCAAGTACTTTATCAGCCTCGCCTGAATCAATAAGCTCTGCTGCCAGCTTTATGCCATCCGCAAGACTGTCTGCCTTCCCACCTATATAGAGTGAAGCACCTGCATTCATAAGAACAGCATCTCTCTTAGGTCCTTTTTCACCATTAAGTATGGCTCTTGTTATTCTTGCATTATCTTCTGGAGCGCCTCCCTTAAGGTCATCCTTTGTACAACGCATAAGTCCGAAATCCTCTGGCTTGATAACATATGACTTCATCCAGCCATCACGGATCTCGCATACCTTAGTTGGTGCACTCATAGATATCTCATCTAACTTATCCATGCCATATACTACCATGCCTCTCTTAACTCCAAGGCTTACAAGTACCTGAGCTAAAGGTTCTACAAGGTATTCATCATATACACCAAGAAGCTGCATAGATGGTGAACCCGGATTAGTAAGAGGTCCAAGTATGTTAAATACTGTTCTTACCCCCAGCTCCTTACGGATAGCACCAACATATTTCATTGATGTATGATATTTCTGTGCAAAGAAGAAGCACATTCCAACTTCATTAAGAAGTTCAACACATTTATCAGGGTCCTGCTGGATATTAACTCCAAGTGCCTCAAGACAGTCTGCTGTTCCACACTTTGAAGAAGCAGCTCTGTTTCCGTGCTTTGCAACCTTCATGCCGCCAGCAGCTGCTACAAGCGCAGATGTAGTAGATATATTAAAGCTCTGCGCATTATCACCACCTGTACCAACTATCTCGAATATATCCATACCTGTTTCAACCTTAACCGCATGTTCTCTCATGGCTGCTGCACATCCGGCTATCTCATCAATCGTCTCTGCCTTAGTACTCTTAGTTGAAAGTGCTGCAAGAAATGCTGCATTCTGTGTAGGAGATGTTTCTCCATTCATAATCTCATTCATTACAGCATAAGCCTCATCATAGCTTAAATCACCTTTGTTTACAATCTTTACAATCGCTTCTTTAATCATATAATCCTCCTTGTTTTGTATCTGTCACAGGATAATTATTAATATGTCTTTCTCATCACTACTCTCTGTTAGTAACGATTGCATTATATGCTCCTCAGCCTTCATCAATGCATAAAAAAAGTCCCTGACAGAATTATACTTTCTGTCAAGGACGAATAATGTGCTTATATTATATTCACTATCCGCGGTGCCACCTTGAATTCATGATATCAATCATGCTCTTAGCAGGATACTAACATACCCTCGGCATATAACGTCTGCCTGCAACGTCACACTATACTCTGCATATATGCATTTCCCTTGTGCCCTCAGCGGTCCATTTGACAACTTGTTTCTTATCTGCATCTCAGCCTAGCAGACTCTCTGTACAGGCATCATTGCCGTTATCTCCGCTTCAACGGTTTAGCTTATTAAACTATTTAGAATAATAGCATTCAGATTTATATAAGTCAATAAGACATTGTTATTTTTTCATATTTTCTACTGCACTTCTACAAGCTCTATCTTAAAGTTAAGCTCTTTTCCTGCCATCTCATGGTTAGCATCAAATGTTATCTCATCATCTGTAAGTGCTGCTACTCTTGCCACAAAAGGCTGTCCAAGTGCGTTCTGAAGATATACCTTATCGTCTACCTTAAGTTCTTCAACACCTGAGCCAAGTTCCTTAACAGGTACTGTTATAAATGCTTCCGGCTCAACCTCACCATATGCTTCTGATGGCATAAGATGTACATCTATGACATCTCCAACATTCATAGCTGCTACTGCCTTATCAAAACCAAGTATCATCATCCCGGCACCACATACGAACTCAAGTGGCTCTCCCCTGTCATAAGATGAGTCAAACTGCGTTCCATCGTTGAAGGTTCCCTTATAATGCACCTTGCATGTCTTTCCAACATTAGGACCATCAAAAGGTGGTGTATAACTTCCACCACAGCCAGAGCATCCTCCACAGCCATGTCCATCATCATCACCACAGCTGCCACAGCCACAATCTTCTTCGTCACTTCCACAGTGTCCACAGCTATGTTCCTCTCCATTATTATGGTGATCACAGTTAACACCCTGTGATTCAAGTGAGCCATTAAGATATTCTGCTACTGCCTCGTCTGCATCACCAGATACTCCTGAGCACACCTCTATACCCATCTGAACAAGTGCTTCCATAGCTCCGTTTCCTATGCCACCACATATCAGGGCATCCACATTAATATCATCAAGCATTGTTGCAAGCGCACTATGTCCTGAGCCCTGTGCTTCTATAATCTTAGTATCAACAATATTCTGACCATCTATCTCATATATTTTAAACATCTTAGAATGTCCAAAATGCTGGAATATGTTACCATCCTCGTATGATACTGCTATTTTCATTTATAAAATCCTCCTTGTTAATGAAGCAAAATAATATTACTTATTGTAATTATTTCATTCTTAAAAAATAATATATCTGCTTCTTAATATTTATTAGTGTAACATATGCTATGTTACCATACTTTCACAAAATATTCATCTATTATTTGTTAAGACAGGCTACCCACGTAAGTCATGATACTCTCCGTCTATCGCAAATGCATGATTCATAGGTCCACTTCCCTTACCAAGGTCAAGCATAGCAGCAAGTGCACCTGATATATAATTCTTTGCACATCTGACTGATGTCTCAAGATCTCTTCCCTTTGCAAGGTTAGAGGCTATTGCTGAAGATAGCGTACAGCCTGTTCCATGCGTATTAGGATTATTTATCCGCTTTCCATAAAACCATACTGGTTCTTTTCCTTTCTGGAATAAAAGATCATTAGCATCGTTTAACTGATGTCCACCCTTTAATAAAACAGAACAGCCTAATGTGTCACATATAAGCTCTGCTGCCTTTTCCATATCTTCTGCTGCTTTGATGTCCACTCCTGAAAGCACCTCAGCTTCCGGAATATTAGGTGTAATAACTGTTGCAAGTGGTAATAATCTTCTCTTTAATGTGCTGATAGCATCCTCACTTATAAGTCTTGCCCCACTTGTCGCCACCATAACGGGATCAACAACAATATTCCCTGCTTTATACTCTGTAAGCTTGTCTGCTATTACCTCAATCAGTTCACCTGAAGCAACCATTCCTGTCTTGACAGCATCCGGATATATATCTGTAAATATACTATCAAGCTGCTCTGCCAAAAATTTAGGAGATACCTCCATTATATCTGTTACACCAGTAGTGTTCTGTGCAGTCAGAGCTGTGATTGCACTCATCGCATATACACGATTAGCCGTCATTGTCTTTATATCTGCCTGTATTCCGGCACCTCCGCTAGAATCACTTCCAGCAATAGTTAAAGCTGTATACATACATACCTCCTTGTTTTATAAAAGTAAAAATGCAGGAACCAAACTAAAGATTCCTGCACATAAAAACGCACCCGCGACTTCTTTATCTCCCTACGTTGGCATTATCCACATCAGGTTACTGGGTTAAAGCTGCTGCTTACTCTCAGCCTGTCATACACAAGCACCCCATTATATTTTCATAGTATTTTACATTCACTGATATATTATACACAGATACCACAAAAATGCAAGTTTTCATCTGTTCCCCAAACTTCCAAGGCACATTACCTGGCACTTCGTCAGCTGGATTCCATCAAATAAATGAACCAAATAAACAGATTTTTTATCACCCCTGCACTATATTATAATATTCTTTAGCAGTCAGTGCATAAACCAATGCATATATGATACAAAATACTATAACCGTGAATATTGTACACCATACAAAAAGCACCATATTGCTTCCAAGTGATAATATTACCATTATCATTTTTATTATTCTGAAAGAAACTATTACATGTATTGCAGCAACTGCTATTGGAATAAAGAACACCATAAGTATCTGGCTCTTAATAGTCCTTTTAACCTCTTCGCGGCTCATACCAACCTTCATCATAATCTCAAATCGTCTGCGGTCTTCATACCCTTCTGATATCTGCTTATAATATATTATAAGAACAGTAGCCATAAGGAACAGTATTCCAATATAACAGCCTAAGAATAAGAGACCACCATACAACTGTGTAAGCTCCTCTGCTATATCATATCTGTTATCGCACATAACATAGGCTTCAGGACTTGACTCATCTTCTATAGCCTTACTTAACTGTCTGCTGTCCTGTTCAGAAAGATTGGTATTAACATATATATTATAACTAATACTTGCAGACCTCTTATCAGAGTTACCATATACTAAATTTCTGATATGATTCATTTCATCCATATCCTTAACTATAAGTATATATGCCTTAACTACTGACGTGACAGCACCTGAAAAGTACTTCTCATCATCTGTAAGCACATCTATCAGCTTATACTCTGATACATTATCACTGTTATTTATTGTTATGCTGTCTTTACTTTCAAGCTTTTCCTTAGTAACAAGGATAGCACTAGCTTTGTCATCTATAACATAATCATCACCATAAAGCTTATTAAAGTCTTCTACTGTCATAACCTGGCAGACTCCCAGCATATTTTCATCATAACGTGACATATTATCCTTATCGGTATAAAATGTATTATCAGTATTAAGCAGACCCTGAACAGAAATTGTTTTATAGGAATAATCTTTTTTTATAGCAGCATTGTGTGCATCAATACAATCATATATTCTGTTTTTCGTCTCATCAAGCACACTGGCATCTGTTCCATATATAACTATATTCTGTTCACTAGGGTACGCCGTATTCAGCGAATCCTGCATTCCAGCATAAAGTGATACAGTAGATGCAACCGCAATAAGAACTATTGTCGATAAAACACATATATTTGCAAGACCGACCGCATTCTGCTTCATTCTGTATAACATTCCTGATACAGCAGTAAAATGTCCTGTCTTGTAATAAAACCTTTTATTTTTCCTCAGAAGCTTAAGCAGCGCAATGCTCCCAGCCGTAAATAACAGATAGGTTCCTATAACAACAAACAATGCTGCAACAAAGAAATATTGTACAGCTTTAAGGATTGAAGAAACTGTAAGTGCAAAGTAATATCCTCCTCCAAGACATAAAAGTCCAAGAATTGTCATAATAAGCTTTGTCTTTGGCTCCTTCTCACCTATCTCATCGCTATGAAGAAGCTCGATTGGCTTAGACATCTGTACCTTGACAAAATTGTATATGAATATTACTGCAAATATGCTTATAAAATAAATAATAGTTACAGCCACCGCATTTGTTGATATTACAAATGCTGGAACAGAGTCGGCTTTAATCAGCTTCATAAGCACAAGAAACATAAGCCTGCTGAATATAATACCAAACACTATACCTGCTATTAATGATATTATTGTTATTATTACATTTTCAAAAAGCATCATAAGAGATATATGCTTCTTTTCCATTCCAAGAATATTATATAAGCCTATCTCCTTTGTCCTTCGCTTCATAAGAAAGCTGTTTGTATAAAATAAAAATACCGCTGAGAATATAAATGATACAACAAGTGCAACCTGCAGCAACACCACTACATTCTGTCCGCCTCTCATAGCTGCAACATTCCTATTCTTAACAATAGAAATATTCATAAAAAACATCATTACTGTAAATATGGCAGTTATTATATATGGCACATAAAGCTTCTTATTTTTTCTTATATTAGATACTGCCATCTTAGGAAATAACATTTTACTCAATATTATCACCCCCTGTAGCAAGTGCTGTAAGCGTATCTGATATCTTTGTATACATACTGTCATCAGTCATTGAGCCTTTATATATCTGATGGAACACAACCCCGTCCTTTATAAAAAGCACTCTGTTTGCGCGGCTTGCAGCCTTTGTGCTGTGTGTAACCATAAGAATCGTTTGTCCATCACAGTTGATTTCATTAAAAAGAGTAAGAAGCTGCTCTGAGGACTTTGAATCCAGCGCCCCTGTCGGTTCATCAGCAAGTATTATCTGCGGATTAGTTATAAGTGCCCTTGCTACTGCTGCTCTTTGCTTCTGTCCACCAGATACCTCATATGGATATTTATCCAGAAGCTGTTCTATACCAAGTCTTTTAGAAAGCGGCTTTACCCTTTCTTCCATCTCGTTATATTTTTTCCCTGAAAGAACAAGCGGAAGAAATATATTATCCCTTATAGTAAATGTGTCAAGCAGATTGAAATCCTGAAACACAAAACCAAGATTGTCTCTTCTGAAGGCAGAAAGTTCTTTATCCTTTATCTGTACTGTATTCTTTCCATTAAGAAGTATCTCGCCATTCGTCGGCTTATCGAGTGAAGCAAGAATATTAAGGAGCGTTGTTTTTCCTGAGCCTGATTCACCCATAATCGCTACATACTCACCCTTCTCAACACTGAAATTAACATCTGATAAGGCCTTTACCTGATTAGTACCGAATCTTGTTGTATATACCTTTTTTAAATTTTTCACCTCTAATAATGCCATTTTAGCACCAGCCTTTCTTTACATTATATTTTACTCTTTGTTTATCCTTCACTCACGAACCCGCGCTTCGCGCTCTTTTGCCCTGCTTCGCATGGCTGTTCGTTCGTTAATGGCGCTGGAAAAGTAAATGTCTGCTATCGCAGCCGCTTCCTTTTCCTTTACGCTCATTACATTACAGAGTATATAAAAAAATGAAATGCACAGCCATTGATATAGCTTACATTTCATTTTCATTTCTTACAATAATGTAAGGTTTATTCATGCTTTGTATAACGTTGTGTCATATCAATCACAACTCTGGTGCCATTCTTATAACTGGCATCAAAGGTTATAACAAATCCAAGCCTGTCTGCCGCCTTTCTACACAGATACAGACCTATTCCAGACGATTTCCTATCAAGCCTGCCATTATATCCTGTAAATCCTCTTTCCATTATTCTTGGAATATCCTATTCATTTATGCCTATTCCTGTATCTTCTATCACAAGCTGCAAAGAATCATCTTTTGAATTCTTTTTTATATCACCATTGCCATGGAGAGTATATATTCTTACACTTCCTCCATCTTTACTATACTTGACTGCATTGGATATAAGCTGCTCTATAATAAAGCCAAGCCATTTGGAATCCGTACATACTGAATCTTCAATCTGCTCAATATGTAGTGAAATATGCCTTCCGATAAACTGTGGTGCAAACTTCTTAACCACCTTTTTCACTGCCACGTCCAGTCTGCACAGCTTGAATTCATAATCGGATGAAATATCTTCAAGCCGCAGATAATCCATAACTGCATCCGTATAGAATTCTATCCTGAACATTTCATGACTAAGCTCATTTAACTTCCTGTCAAGCTTTTCTAAATCATTATCATCATTTTTTTCATTACTCTCATTGTTTTTAAAATCATCATAATGTTCATCATAACTCTCATTATAGGAATTGCCCAATGAATTATTCTCAAGATTCCTTACTACATCACCAAGTGACTGGATTATCAGCTTTGCTGCGGCAATAGGAGTTTTAATCTGATGTGCCCAGCATGCATAGTAATCCTTGAGATTTCTTGATGCTTCTACACCGGCATCATATTGTTTTCTTTTCTGTTCATGTAGTTTTATAATAATATCAGCATATAATGCCTCAACATCATTCTTCTTATCCGGCAATGCTATATTCTGTATATCATCTGTCTTTATATTTCTTTCAAGTGTCCTTATTTTGTCAGCAAACACCGAATAGTCATATATAAGATATACTATGTAGAGCGCACCATATAATTCTATTCCAAATGAAAACGCCTCATAATACGGAAGATTGTATAACCATATCACAAGCAGAAGCACTACATAAGCAAGTACAACCTGTATTATATTACTCTTTTTATTCTTTAAATATAAAAATAGCAAGCTCATCTTACATCTCTTTCTTTCAGCCCTGCAGTCTGATATATAAGGTACTACTCAATAATATATCCAGTTCCCTTTTTAGTCTTTATATAATCCTTCAGCCCTGCCTGTTCAAGCTTTTTCCTTAATCTTGTAACATTAACAGTCAGCGTATTATCATCAATAAAGTCATCACTTTCCCAAAGCTTCATCATAATATTATCACGCGAAACCACTTTTCCTATATTCTCAAGAAGACTCTGCAGTATACGGTACTCATTCTTAGTAAGCTCCATCCTTTTCCCATTATACGTAAATGTCTGGTCATTCATGTTAAGTATACAGCCGTTATGTTCTATGATATTCGTGCTCTCGGCAAATGAATACGTCCGTCTTAGCATTGCCTGCACCTTAGCTATAAGCACATTGATATCAAATGGTTTTACAATAAAGTCATCTCCGCCCATATTAATAGCCATAACTATATTCATATTATCAGACATTGATGACATAAATATAACCGGCACCTTTGATATATTTCTTATCTGCATACACCAGTGATAACCATTAAAATATGGAAGTCCGATATCCATAAGCACAAGCTGCGGCTCATACTTTACAAAGATTTTTAAAACATCATTGAAATCATCTGCTATTTTAACATCATATCCCCATTTTAATAACTGTTCGCATACATTATCAGCTATAATCCTGTCATCCTCAACTATTAATATCTTATACATAGCCTCACCCTGCTTCAATGTGCTTAATTAACGTATTATTATTTACAAGCTATAACATTAAGTATATATTCATACATTCTCTTTGTTGAAGATATGCTTAAGTGTTCCTCTGTTGTATGAATATCAAAAATATCAGGTCCCATTGATATGCAGTCAAGTCCTTCTATTTTACCTGCAAGTATACCACATTCAACACCTGCATGAATAGCCTCGATAGTTGGCTTTTTACCATACATCTGTTCAAATATCCTTACCATATCATCACGCAGCTTAGAATCCTTCTTATATTCCCATGCCGGATATTCACCTGTAAATTCAACATTTGCCCTGAATGCTTCACTAACGAACTTAATCTGGCTCTTAAGATTCTTTAAAGCAGCTCCTACTGAGCTTCTAAGTGAGAATCTAAGACATATACCTGATTCATCTAGTGAAACCACACCAAGATTAAGCGAAGTTTCCACAAGATTATCTATATCCTGGCTCATTCTCATTATTCCGTTAGGTAATGATTGTATAAGTGAAACTGCTCTTATACTATCTTCATATGTTACTGCCTCTGAGCTGCAGCCCTCTGATATATCTATAACACACTTTAAGTCTGCATCTGATGTAGCAAACTCTTCTTTTATCTCTTTTGCTGTATTCTCAATAGCGGCTTTAACATCTGCTGCCTTGTCTGCTGCAACGATAATCTCAGCCATACATTCTCTTGGAATAGCATTATCCTTTCTTCCACCATTAAAGGCTGCAAGATATACATTATTGTCTGCGACAACATCCCTTAATATTCTTGACATAAGAACATTTGCATTACCTCTGCCTTTATCTATTTCTACACCCGAATGTCCTCCTGTCAGTCCTGATAAAGTAATGCTAAGCTTTGTTCCAGTAACCTTATTTTTATCAAGCTTTAGTGTAACTCTGCTACTGCAGCCACCTGCACAGCTTGCAAGCATAATTCCTTCTTCTTCACTATCCATATTAAGAAGCTTTTTACCCTTTAACATAGATACATCTATTGAAGAAGCACCTTCCATGCCTACCTCCTCAGATACTGTACACACAAACTCAAGACGTGGATGTGCGATACTGTCATCATCAAGTATTGCAAGTGCATAAGCAACAGCAATTCCATCATCACCACCAAGCGTTGTTCCCTTAGCAGATATGAAATCACCATTCACCTCAAGGTCTAGTCCATCCTCATCCATATTCTTATCACAATCAGGTGTCTTCTCACATACCATATCCATATGTCCCTGAAGTATTATAGGTGCTGCATCCTCATAACCATTTGATGCTTCCTTTATTATGATTACATTGTTAAGTGCATCCTGATAATATTCAAGGTTCCTTGACTTAGCAAAATCAACAAGATAATTGCTGATCTTATCCTCCTTATATGATGGATGTGGGATATTACATATATCCTCAAAAAAAGAAAATACATTTTTAGGTTCTAATTCAGATAATACTCTCATAATTCAGTCTCCTTTAAAATATTTATAATCTGCAAATCTATTTTATTCATCTATTTATATATTTATTTGCCTATTTCTCTATCGTTTTAACTATCTGTTTAACTATTTATTTATCTTGTTCATATATACAATAAACTGATTCTTATGAAGCAGCTTTATAAAATAACACAATCTCTCATACAGCGGCTCCGCTTTATCTCCAAAATGCTCTTTCACAAGCTGTCCTATATCATAAATACTTCTTACACCATCTATGCTATGCCATACATATGTACCGAAATCGTCTAATTCGATGTAACTGTATCTGGGCTTTCGCGCAATAAGCTGTGCTATTCTGTTAAAAATCCCTTTATTGTGTACTTTGACTTCTACATGTCCTTTTTTGTTTTCCCTGCATTCGAACAACGAATTATGCTTTGGAACATAGTCTAAGTAATTATCCTTCTGCTTAGCCATAACTCAAGCTTTCTCCTTTAATCCTAGAAAAATAAAAATCTGCCGGCAGCATGACCGGCAGACTCATTATAACATATTATTTATTATTTTGTCTTCTTTTCTTTTTTGTTAATAAATGCTACTAATGTTGCAACAAGACCTGCAAAGAATACAAGTCCTCCGATATTACCAAGATTAATAATCTTTGATATATTAATAACATCGCCAAGAGTAGCTGCTCCTACAGGAATAATAGCAAATACTGCTAAAAGGATACCAACCAGTCCTTCACCGGCAATAAGACCAGATGAATAAAGTATTCCCTGATTAACCTTAGTCTTACGCTCTTCTTCTGTAATACCCTTCTTCTTATCAAAGTAAAGTCTTACAAGTCCACCAACCATAATAGGTGTGCTTAAATAGATTGGAAGGTAAAGTCCTACCGCAAATGGAAGCACAGGTATCTGAAGAATCTCAACTACTATTGCAATTGCAACTCCTGCAAATACAAGTGACCATGGAAGGCTGTTACCCATAACACCTTCAACAACCATCTTCATAAGAGTTGCCTGTGGTGCTGGTAATTCTGTTGAACCATAGCCCCATGCTGCATTAAGTAAATAAAGTACTCCACCAACTGTAATAGCTGATACAGCTACACCAATAAGTTCACCTGCCTGCTGCTTGTAAGGTGTTGCACCTACTATATAGCCTGTCTTTAAATCCTGTGATGTATCTCCGGCTATAGCTGCAATTATACATATTACAGAACCAATACTTATAGCAGCAACCATACCCTTCATTCCAACAGTACCTGTTGCTTTAAGAATCGCTGATGAAATAAGAAGTGTCGCAATAGCCATACCTGATACAGGGTTATTGGAACTACCTACTAATCCAACCATACGGGATGATACTGTTGCAAAAAAGAAACCAAATATGATAATGATAATTGCACTAAGAAGATTTACTGGAATAGCTGGGATTAACCACATAATAATAGCAAGTACTCCGATTCCTAATACAACAAACATCATAGGAATATCCTTAGTTAATCTTGATTCTACTCCATCTGCCTTCTTACCATATCCCTTAAGTGCCTGCTTAAATGTCCTTACAATAAGTGGTAATGACTTAATTAAGCTTAAAATACCACCTGCTGCAACTGCACCTGCTCCAATATAACGTACATAATTAGACCATATCTGTGATGGATTCATCTGTGAAACTGGAATAAGTGCTGGACCAATGATATTATCTCCACCGAATAAAGCAATCAATGGCATAATCATAAACCATGCAACAGAACCACCTGCAAGAAGGTATGATGATACCTTAGGTCCGCAGATATAACCAACACCTAAAAGTGCAGGTAATACATCTGCACCTACTGCTGAACCCTTATATGGCTTAATTGTAAAATCAACCTCACTTGGGAACACCTTAAGTCCGTCTGCTATAAACTTATAAACAGCAGCAATACCAAGACCTGCAAATACTGTACCTGCCTTAGCACCACCTTCTTCACCTGCAACTAATACCTCAGCACATGCCTGTCCTTCTGGATAAGGTAACACACCGTGCTCCTGTACAATCAATGCACTACGAAGTGGTATCATGAATAATACTCCAAGGAAACCACCGATTAATGCAATAAGCGCTATCTCAACTAAAGAAGGCATCGCTGTACCTTCCTCCTGCGCCCACATAAATAATGCTGGAAGTGTAAATATAGCACCTGCTGCAACTGATTCACCAGCAGAACCAATAGTCTGGACCATGTTATTCTCTAATATGGAATCTCTTCTTAATATAAAACGGATAATTCCCATTGAGATAACCGCTGCTGGTATAGATGCTGAAACAGTCATACCAACTCTAAGTCCTAAATATGCGTTAGCACCGCCAAATAATATAGCCAATAAAGCACCTATAATAACAGATGTAACTGTTAACTCAGGCATAACCTTATCAGCCGGAATATAAGGCTTGAACTCTTTCTTTTCGTTCATACTCTTTCTCTCTTTCTTAATATTCTTATGCAAAAAGCACACATAACATAATATTATTAAAAAAATATAAAAATGTCAAATGTTTTCATGATATGTCTTATTCACATTCTTTTAGTTTGTTTAACATTGTATGCATAACTAATTCAATATTGCCTGTAAACATGCTTTCTGCTGCCATGCCATTACATATTCTTTTTCTCCAGTAGCTTCATCTAAACCACTATTCCTAACTTCAAATCCTTCTCTTTGATAAAAAGATATTGCCCGTGTATTTTTTTGATATACATTCAAAAACAATTTGCTCCGTTTATCTTTTGCATAACTCAACAAAGCTTTACCTATACCAAGTGATTGCATTTCATCAGAAACAAAAATACCCTCAATATATTCATCGTTTAACCCTATAAAACCAAGTATTTCTTGATTATCCTCGTAGACATAGACAGTTGCCTGTAATAACAATTCTTTTACTAATTCAAAATTACTTTTCCAATATTGCGCAGATATAAAATAATGTGCTGTTATATTGGTATCCAGCCATATGCTTGCAACTCTATTTATATCTGCTTTTCGTAATTCTCTAATCATAATGATAGTTCTCCTATAAATACCGATTGAGATTCCAACGAATGTTTCTAAACATAATGCTGCTTATCGTCTGCCCTCACCCTCTGGCAGCAATATAACTAAATAATAAATAATTCCAAATATAGCTATACTTCCCATCATAATGCCAATCATCTGATTTACACTTACCACATTTCCATGAAATACCGGATTGCAGTCAAGAGTATCTCTTATCGCTTCAACCATTTCATCTGGAAAATGTTTTCTCTCCATCTCCTTAAAAACTCCGTGAAGCATATGATTCTTAATCAATGAAGTGGCATATGTACTCGGAAGATAAGACAACGCCTTCTGAAGACCTGAACCAAAATTGGAAATAGGCATATAAGCACCACATATAAAACCATATCCTGCGCTGACAATTGTACCTACAGCTGAAAGCTGTCCCTGTGTTGTCAACGGAAAACTAATGATACTTGAAAGTGTACTTCCAAACAGAACGAGCAATATCATATCAAATAAAACCCATAATACGTCTGCTGTATTCATATACCATCCCATTTTAAATAAATATCCAAGACATAACACAAATGCAAGTGCATTGACCATCAATGAATTAGCTACTGTTGACAGAAAATATCCTAAATAAATTTTTCCCCTGCTGACAGGCGAAACATTAAAATCCTTCCTTGTTCCATTTGCCCTATCCTGCACCATAGTCAGATTCACACAGAATGTTACAGTAATACAGCTTACTGCCATAAGTGATGCCGTCAGCTGTGCTGCCACAGTTCCATTAATGAGCTTATCCGAAATCGTTATCATATCCGGAATCGAAGCTGTAAAAGAATCTCTGAAAACCTTTGCAAGAAATGTAGCGTACAGAACAATCAGAATGACGGGTGTGATCATTGATGTAAACAACATACCTTTATCTTTAAAAAACAGTTTCCTGTTCCTGTTCATTAATGCCAATACTGTTCTCATCAGCGTTCACCTCCTAGCTTTTTTCCTGTGACTGCAAGAAATACATCATCCATACCGCCCTTTATTACTTCATAATCCGTGAATAGGTCCTGATGCTCTACGATAAGCTCCGTTGCTTCTTTCGTATTTCTTACTTTTATCTGATATCCGTCACGTATTTTTTTATATTCTCTGTTCAACGACTTTATTTCATCTTCGGAAACACCATAAACTGACACGATATCCTGTACATAATCATTTTTAAGTTCAAATGGTGTACCCTGCGCTGCGATACTTCCTTTGTCAAGAATCACAACATAACTGGCATTAGCAGCCTCTTCCATATAATGTGTGGTTAGAAATACTGTCATATTTTCGGTTTTCTGAAGTGTCTCTATAACATTCCAGATTAATTGCCTTGTCTGAGGATCAAGTCCTGTTGTAGGCTCGTCAAGAATCAAAATTTCCGGTCTGTGCAATAATGCACGGGCAATATCAATCCTTCTTCTCTGACCGCCCGACAGCTTACCTACCGGTCTGTTTAAAAACTCGTCAAAATCCAGAATCTTTACCAGCTCCTGTAATCTCTTATCAAAGGCATTTCCTGTAATGCCATACAAAGCAGCTCTGCTCTTTAGGTTCTCTTTTACCGTAAGCGGTTTATCAAGTACGCTATCCTGAAACACAACACCAAGCATCCTTTTTGTCTGTGCGCCGGCTTTGTCAGTTTCTATTCCGTTTACCTGAACAGTTCCGCTGTCTTTTTTCAGTAATCCGCAGAGAATAGAAATAGTTGTACTTTTCCCCGCACCATTTACTCCAAGAAACGCAAACAATTCTCCTTTTTTCACACGAAAGCTCAAATCATTTACCGCTTTTACTTCGCCAAAGCTTTTATTCAGATGGCTGATTTTAATTATATCTGATCCCATATCTTCTCCTTTTTGTTTCATCTTTCCTTAAATGCTGCAGTATATGTTGGATTTACCTTTCACAAATTTTGCCCTAAAATATACCAATGCAATGCCTATAAAGTTATCCTTCACGTCTGAAACTTTTTAAATCATTATTCGAACAAGTCGATCAACTCTTTTTCTTTATCATACAACATTCTCCTCATAAAAACCACTTAAGCTTTCCACATGTTTTTCGTCATTATAGAGCCCCAAAAATGACAACTCCTTTTTTCCGTAACCACAGGTACTCCAACACTGATATAAACAGATTTACACTCACAAAACAGCTCATATATCCACAAAAACATCAGTTATATAAGGATCAAGCATAAATAGTTTCCTTTCATCCATTCTCCTTTTTCCTTCTGCGCTCTTCAATCCTTCGATTTATCTTATCTGCCTCCTCTTTTTCCAGATACCACTTCACAAGGTATGAAGCCTTATGTACTCAAGAGTAACCCCCTCTTCCTCTGGACTATTTACAAGTTTTTCCGTTACTCTCATGCATCTTTCCTTTCCGGTTCCATAGCTAACGTCCTTATTCTCACAACCATATCTTCTATAGCCTGTGCACCTGCACTATTTTCCTGTGTTGCTGCGGTTACATGTTCAATTGCCTGATAATTGCTTTTTGTATTGATATTTACCTGCTCCATGGATGATGCTACTTCACTGCTATGAATCCTTATATCTTCTACTGTCTTATCCATTTCCATAATCTGTCTGGTCATCTGCTCATTCGATAAAGTTATCATAGAGGTAGAATCACCGACTTTCTGAATGCTGCACATTCCCGTTTCTGTGAGTTTTACGCTCTGTTCCATAACAGATACTGCACCATCTGTGTTTTTTACAGATTCTGTTACAATTCTTCCGATATCATCCACTGCTCTTTTGGTCTGCTCTGCAAGTTTCTGGATTTCCACAGCAACTACAGCAAATCCTTTTCCATGTTCGCCGGCTCTGGCTGCTTCAATCGTTGCATTAAGCGCAAGGATGTTAGTCCGCTGTGAGATTTCGGATATTGTCCTGGTTATTCCAAGAATTTCTTTTGATTCTTCACCCAGTCTGCATATAATTTTTTTGCACTCATTTGTGCTCATATGAATCTGTTGCATACTGCCTGTTGCATGATCCATATTGCTCTGATTGTCTTTTGACAATTCATTCACTTTTCTTGCAAGCCCGGAAACCTTAACATTGATAGAAGCAAGCTCCTCTAATCTTGCATTAATATCCTGCGTACGTTCATTAGCACTTGTAATTTCTTTTGTATTACTGCTAAAGCTTTCCAATACATTTCCGGTTTCTCTAACAATCTGCTCATTGGATTTTGTTGAACTTTCCGTTATTTCAGATAACTCCTGTACCATGTCCATAAGCGCTCTGGACGTTTCCTGCGATTTTTTATGCATTGCCTTTATATTCTGCATCATCTGTTCCTGCTCCTCTGCATTCATCAGATTTGACAGCATGCCGGCTGTTCGTTCACAAAGCATTGTAAATATAGCTGCTATTGCAATTAACACCATTGCCCTTGGTAGAATTCCATACACAATTAATTTATAGAATGTTGTAAAATTCTTATCCTGTAAAATTGCAAATGCATAACAGATAATCTGCCCCACCGATACTCCTATTACAGACAATATAGTAGTCAAAACATTGATTCTCTTAGAAAAGTACAAGCTGCCTATCGCTATTGCATAGATATATAAAAGTACTGCATGATATCCCAAAGTTGATGTGACAATGGTTACAAATATCACAGCACAGACTGTCAGCACATATTTGACATATACACCATCTAATTTTGCAATATTAACAATGATTGTAGGAACCCACAACAAGATTGATCCCAATACATATGCAATTGCCATTATTTTCATATCTACAACAAAAATCCCCAATACATTTAAAAGAAAAACAACCGAAAAAATCAAGAATGTAATTCTCATAACCTTAGCAACCGATTTATTCGCCTGCTTTTCATTCTCTACCAAAACTCCTCGTTCTTCCATATCAGCTAACCTCCATATACATTTTAGGTGATTTACCACCATAATTACTCTATCGTTAATTGATTTCATTGTCTATATACAGACAACCAACATGCACAAAATTGGTACCAAGATGCATAATTATGGAAACAGCTTATCAAACTCTTCTGCTTCCTGTGTAAGCCTGTTTCATCTCAGGATCAGATTCTTTTTCAAAACCAACCGCATTTCTTCATCACTTAAAGCATAAAGATACATTCTTTCAGTCTCTACTCTCATGAAAACACTCCTAAAACATCTGTATAATTCTTGCAATCTCCATAACTACAATCTTTAGCATCACTCCACCTGACATCACATAAAACCATATCTCACGCATATGCTGTGACTTTGCAATTGGTGTTGCTATTGCTGCAATAATTATGATTGCAGCTCCGACACATCCAACGATGTTTGGAACACTCACAAGTGAAAATATACCGGAATTACAACTTCCATCTATCGTATACTGAATTGTTTTATCCAATCCGTCTCTTGCAGCTGCAAAGCAGCATATAACAAGACCATATGCCAAAACAAACAGGCTCCTTCTGCCCCAGAAATTAATGTTACTTCTGCTACTGATTGAATATCCTACAAACCCGACCAGCGATAAAATCATAAGTGTTGTAACTGTTGTTACCATGTTTCCAAAATAAAGTTTCATCTGTTTTTCCTCCTGTTAATACATACTTTTATACCACTCAGTAACTGCCTTCAAATTCTGTAAAATACTCGTCTGACCTCCATAATATAAATGACGCAGTGCAAAACTGTAATATTACAATCTGCACTGCGTCTTAGCGTCTGGCTTCCTTTACTATAAATTTTTCTGCATTAATCAGGCTTTCTTCTTTACACTTTGGACAAAACAAAGGAAAATTTGTTAATACCGTATCTTTCCTTAACTTCAATCTTGTCTTATTTCCACATTTGGGGCAAAGAATCCATTCCTGATGCTCTGATTCATCGTTCAAATTGCTTCACCCTTTCAACTTATCTGCATTTCCTGTAAGAAATGATCCATATGCTCTTCCAGTAACTTTATCACATAACTTTTGTCTTCTGCTCCATCATATATGCTGTAAAGCAAAAAAATAGGTCCATAAAAATCAAGTGCTGTCTGGCTGGCTTTACCTTCATCGCCCAGCATTCCTGAAAACAAAGCTTCCATATAAGTTAATGGTCCGCTTGCAAGGTAATTCTGATATAGCTGTGCCATCTGTGGCTCTCTGTACTGTTCCAATGTCAGCATCTTACGAAAACAGCTTGAAAACTCTTCCTCTGTCCAATGAAGAAACTGCACCTTTGTGAACTGCTTAATCTTATCAAATGTTGTTTCTTTATACTCGGCTGTAACCTTTTCCAGATCACCCTCTGGCATTTCATACTGCTTTACTCTCTCAATATCCAATTCATTCATTTTTTCAATAATACTATTCAATATCTCCTGCTTGCTTTTATAATGCTTATACAATGCTGCCTTGGTTACTCCAAGCTTTGAAGCAATATCATTCATAGATGTTCCTATATATCCACTCTGTGCAAATAACTTCAAGGCTTCCTCCAGTATTTTTTCCTTTGTGTTCTTTTCCTTGCTTTCCATGTCTATCTCCTAATTTAAATCTGTTATCAAGTTACCTTTTGGTTACTTTAATTATAGTTACCTATCGGTCACTTGTCAACAGTTATGATTAGAAAATACAAAAGAACATCCAGCAATCGCTATAAATATCATTGAAGCAATAATTCTATTCCAAGCACTGCATTATATCCTGTCGCAGCAAACACACTGAATCTTTCAACAATCCCAAAATAATCCTTCGGTACAATATTCATTCCTATTGCACCTACCATCATCATACCAAGAGCAATTGCGGCAAAAATGCCATAAGAACGACAGCTTTTATCCTTTGCTCCGGCAATAATGATCAAAACCAGAGATACTATGGACAATAAAACAACAATCACTGTCGAAAAAATATGCATCTTATCCTGAAATGTACCTGCATAGCCACTATCACTTAAAGGAAACATGCCAAATCCCACTGCTGACACCCACTCCATAATCGTGAACAGATAGATGCCTACCCGCAGGAGTCTGGTTTTCTTACCCTGAATGCCTACGCATACCATCATTGCACACACTAGCGAACATACATTATACAGACTGCTTAGCTGGTTCCATAACCGAAGCGATGGTGCATTCGATGCACTAAGGTCACTTACCGCCTGTGCCATCCAGTCATATCCCGGATATGCAAGCGGTGAAAATACAACCGCTGCCGTATATGACAAAAAAGCTGCTACTCCAAGTAATCCACAATAATTCAATAAACTCTTTTTCTTTATCATACAGCATTCTCCTCACAAAACCACTTCGCTAAAATAACTGTCCCGGCAGTTTCTTTTTCTCTTTATATGGAAACTGCTTATCAAACTCTTCTGCTTCCTGCTCATCTACAAGATAGCCTTCCGGTGTAGCATACTCTCCAGTAATCCCATCAAGATAACCCGGTACAAGTTCTTTACACAAGAAGAATGATGCATCTTCCCCCTCTGGCAATCCATGATATCGAATACCATACTCGCTTGCCTGCCTGAACCCACTCTTGCCATAAAAATCAATATTTCCTTCAAAGCATAGTGCTCCACAGCCAAGCTCTGCAGCTTTCTCCAATGAATAATCAAGCAGGATTTTACCATATCCTTTTCTCTTATATTCATTCTTGATACAGATTGGTCCCATCGTCATAATTGGAATATATCTTCCATCATCCGATTTAATACTCGTTCTCATAAACATATTCTGACCGATCAGCTTACCCTCTTCATCATTTTCTTTAAGAAGCATCACAAAATCCAGTTCCGGAACAAATGCCAGATTGTTTCTAAGCTGATGCAATACATAATGCTCAAGGCATCCTGGACGATATACATTCCAAAAACTTTCTCTTATCAGATTTTCTACTTTCTGATACTCTTCCTTTTTCTCTAAACGAATCATAATATTACTTTTTTCCATTTCTTTTATGTTCTCTCCTAAAACTATGAGAAACACGCTCCGCGAGTTTCTTAAGTATTACTGTTTTATTTCTTCTACAATTTTACCCAGCATATGTTCAAACCTGCTTTTTACTTTTGCTTTATCTGCTGCTCCATCATACATGCTATAATAGAAAAACATATTTGCATAAAATTTAATTGCATTCTCTTCTGGATTTATTATTTTCATATTTTTGAACAAATCCTTCACGTATTCTGTCGGTCCGGATACCAGATATTGCTGATATAACTTCTGCATCTCTTCACTGCGAAACTGCTCTATTGTGAGCATCTTCCGAAACGATGATGCAAAATCATCCTCTGTCCAGTATTCAAACATAGACCTGCTGTATTCTACAAAATCATCAAATGATACTGCCTCATACTTTTCAGGCATTTTCTCTTTATCCTCTTGTGGCATATCATATTCTGTTGCCTGTTCGCCATCCTGCTGCTCCATACGCTGCACAATACAGTCAAAAATATCTCTTTTGCTTTTGTAATGACGGTACAATGCCCCTTTTGTCATATCAAGTTCTCCTGCTATCTGACTGACGGAGACAGCCTCGTAACCATCTCTGGCGAACAAATGCAGTGCCACAATTAATATTTCCTCTTTCCTATTACCCATGCACATTTCCTCCAAACTATGAGAAACACGCTACGCGAGTTTCTCAAGTTATTGCGGCAGTCGCCAAGGTCTTGTGCAAGCACAGACTTTGGCTCGTTGCTCGCGTAAATAAATAAACGACCGTTTACACTTTAACAGTAGTAAACGGTCGTTTATTTGTCAAGACTTTTCTTTTTACTTATATTATCTCGTATATTATCTCTTTTTATAAATCACAAGCTCTGGATTTTCCCCATCCTTCTCATATGTACATACCAGAATAAAATCCATACTTGCCAGAATGCCAAAGCACCTGTCTCCTCCAAATTCAGACTCCAGTTGATTCCCCAGATAAGTTTTCTGATCATCAAGGAATTTCACTTTTTGTCCATTAGGCAGAGTATATTCCAGATTCACATATTTCCCCACAAGTGCATTTAGTTTGTCTACCCTTGGAAGTCCGTCTATATGCAGATCATTTATTTCGTTTATCAATTGCTTTTTAAACTCTTCAAACTGCCCATTGTCACTAAGCTCATCATATCTTTTCCAGTAATCTAACTTTGGAAGCATTTCTTTCAGATAAGAATGTGCCTGTTCTTCGGTAAAATTTTCATTTACCATATTCTTTACACACACATCAATCAATTCATCCATATCGTTATATGTGTACGTTCCATCTGCATAGCACCATTTACAATACTCCTCATTTAATGTGCCATCCTTATCACGTCCCAGGATAGAATCATCATCAATCGGCATTCCGCAGCACTGGCAGATCAGCTTTCTGGGTTCTCCCAAAAGTGTATTAATTGAGACATCAAATTCTTTCGATAAGAGCTTAAGTGTATCAATATTGGGAACGGTATCACAATTTTCCCAGCGTGATACTGCCTGCCTTGTTACCATGATTTTATCTGCCAGCTCATCCTGTGACATTCCTCTTTCCTTACGGAGTTGCAAAATAATATTTTTTGTTTTCATAGCCGTCTCCTTGTATCATGTATAGTTGGTTTCTCTTTTTATGATACATGTAAAATCATGTAAAGAAAAGCAACCTGCTGTTGCTATACCATGACTATATGATTTGATCATCACTCTATTTCCTTAAGCATCTTTTCAGGATCATCTGCTACTTTGACTTTATCATTGACTTTGATGATAATTCCCTGCTCATCAATAAGATATGTAGTTCTCACTACGCCCATAGATACTTTTCCATAGTTTTTCTTTTCTTTCCAGACATCATATGCTTCAATAACTTTACGCTCTGAATCTGCTAGTAGCGTAAATGCCAGTCCATATTTTTCTTCAAATCTCTTGTGAGATGCTACAGAGTCCTTGCTTACTCCGATGATAACAGCTCCCTTCTCAGTAAACTGGGGATAACGCTCAGAAAAACCACATGCCTGCTTCGTACATCCTGGTGTATTATCCTTTGGATAAAAATTTTTCATAGTTTTCTTTTATTTAACAAATCACATAAGATTACTCTTGTATTATTTTCAACTTCTTTAATCTTACAAACAACCTTTTATCGTCTTAATCAAATACATTGTTTAATATTCCTTTTCTATCTCGCCATCTATTCCATACATTTTCTTGAATGAATCAAGGTCTGCATGATTCTTAATCAGCATAACCTCTTCTATCTTACCTGTATGAATGTCCTTAAAGCCAGCAACCTGCTCCCCATTACATATGCTCGCTTTGATTACCGGTTTCTTATTTTCCTTATCATATGTCTTTGTAACTGTCTTTTTCTTAAATAGTCTCACTCTAAGCACCTTCTTTTGATTTTACCATCAGTATAAGTTTTTCAAAGGACTGTGCAAAGCGTACATCATCATCTTCTGTATGCTTTCTCCTTAAATCCATTTTATATCAGTTATAGTTAATTGGTGTTCGTACTTCTATAAGATTTCCTGATGGATCATAAAATCTTACAAGCTTCTGTCCACCTTCAAGTTCCATTAATTCCGTAACATAACTTACAACATACTTGCCAGACTCCAGTTTTTCAATAATGCCTTCTATATCATTATCTTCAAAATAAAGTTCTGTCATATTATTATGTGGAGTTGTAGGTATTTTTGTACTATCATGCCATACATCTACATCCTGCAACACAAGCCCCTCAGACATTATCACATTACCTTCCTGCCTTGTAATCACACGCAGTCCAAACAGTTCTTCATAAAAATCAATCGATTCGTCAATGTTATCAACAATGATCAATACATTTTTCAAACTCATATTATATGTTCCTGCCTTTATTGATTTCTTTATGCTGGAGGTTTTCATTCCAAACTTCATCTTAATCGCCTCCGTTGTTCCAAAAATCACCAGTTATTATAATCTATCAATAATAGAATTATACCATCATTTTCCTACTTCAACAAACACAATGCCATAGATTTTATCAGGCCTAAGATATTGTCCAGACTACAGTAACTGTTTCAGTAACATCTATATTGTCTGCTTCAATATCTATATCATATGCCGCCGGTACACTCATTTCACATTCCGTACACTCCATTAATCTCATTTCATTCATTGGCTTTGTTACAAAATCTATCTCTCCCCAGGAATAATCAATTGCCTGTCTTTGTTACAATATGAGTATAATTAAAATGAATCTTCATATGGTCGCTGTCCCAGCGACATTTTTAAGATAAAAAACAAACGCCGATACTATGTGAGTACCGACGTAACATTTACTAATCAATATTTACTTATGAGCATTTATACTCCAAGAATTGATTTACTTCTAAAATCTCAATATCAGTAGTTTTAACTCTTCCAAAACCTTCGCTGGTTCAGTTTTGGCTCAGTTTTCTGAAACAGCTTTTCTCTTATTTCTATGTTCAAACTTCTTCATTTCTTCATAAAGAACATCATCTGTTTCTGTTGTATGAGAATAAATATCCATAACTTTATATCTACTGACTTTCTGCCACTCTACTCTTTAGTGATGCCATCCAATGCACCAATGTGATATTTTCCTTTTATCAAATCCTCCTATGCCTTAATATCAAAACTTAATCTATCAGGTGCAGAAATAATCACAGATTTTGCTACAAGGCTCTGTGTCATACTTTTTACATCAATACCAGTTACAGATAAGGCATAATTACCCGTTTCTTTTCTTTCTGCCGATTTTTCTGCACGTTTCTTTGCTGCTTTTTCTTCCTCTGCTTTTTTAGCAGCTCTTTTTTCTTTTACCTTTTCCTCTTTTTCTCTGTTCTCCTTTACTTTTCGTTCAGCATTCTCTTTCGCTATTTTCTCATCTGGATCATTTGTACCAGATATTGCCACCGAAATATTTCCGTTTTCATCAACCTTATAACTCAGATTTGTCAAAGTGCCCAAACATCCATTGACCGCACTTTTTGCACAATCTGGAATGGCTGCTAAGTTTTCCTTCAGATACTTTGCTTTTTCCGGATCATTCATACACTTCTGTAAAAATGCACTTGAAACGGATACTGTTGTCGGAACCCCTTGCATTGAAGTCGTTCCCGTATTCATATAATGGTATTTTCCTTGCAAGTATTTTGAATAATCATTTACATTGCTATACCTCGTCTTAATCTGCTCTGTTTTTGTCACACCGGGACGTGATGTTTTTAATTCAACTGTACTTGTTGTCACGTTGCCGTCTTTTGTATTTGTACTATCCTTTTCACTATCTGTTTTTTTAACAGTATTCTTGTAATTTGAAGCATAATACGATGTGTAACTACTGTTATTGATACCTGTAATTGCCATACTCCTGCCTCCCTGTTATTGAAACTTAAAATAATTTCTATTATATTGAACGACTTGGATATTTAATTTCCGTTGATGTAAATTCATCTTCTGCCGAAACATTGATATGCCCACTGCTGTCAATAGCATACTCTTTACCATAAACGGAAAACGTATCTCCTTCTTTATATCCGATTTCTATCCAGTTTATATCATTTAACTGTTTTATCTTTGCGTCAACATTTATGGTCTTTCCTGATTCCTGCAATAAATAAGTGTGTTTTCCTGCTCCCGCATCTATAGAAAAGAATCCCGGAGAAATCCCGACTTTCTCACAGACTGACAGTACTTCCTCATTACTGTAGAGATAACCCCACACACTCTTTCCCTGTGCCAGATCAGATAAAATATTACTTGCTTTGCGCATTTCCCACTTATAATTTATCCCTTTTTGATTTGTATTCTCTGCAAGCAACGATTCCGAGGCTGCCCAGCCTATCCTTCCATTATTGACCGTCCATGTATATTTACCGCCACTTGATGTTGTCCATGAATAATAACTTTTATTACTTAGTACCAGAGAATTATTCTCAGCACAGATGCCTGACAAAGTGCTTGTATTCATTTTCGGTACTGCATAATTAGGTACTACCTGTCTGCTCCCATTAAGGTCAAAGGAAATAACCCCGTACTCCTTAAAATCAGAATTATATCCACAGGAAACATTCTCCCCAAAATTGATTGCATCCAAAATAGCACCTGAATTATTATAGTTTGCAAAATAATAAGCCAATTCACTGTTAGAAATATTCGCATTTTTATCTATCAGTGCAGCTATGGATTGCTTTGAAAATCCTCGTGCAGCATCAGAAATACTTAAACTGTCCTGTTTTTTATTATTTCCTGCTCCAAGCAACATCTGTATTGCTTTTTGGTGTATTCCTGCCTCTGCCTGCTTTGAATATGTCAATAGCTGGTTTACGGTGTTTACATCTGTCACTGTCCTCATAATTATTCCAAACCCTTTTTCAACATTAAACGCCAAACATATGCTTCAATTTGTCCAGCATATCGTTTGATTTTTCTCTAACACTTCCCGGCTGATTTCTTAATTCATATCTGTTTTCATAGTAATGATTCAAGTAACCTTTCAGCCCATCATAAAATGAATCCTTATCTATTTCATCATTTAAAAATTTGTCATACAAACCGGTCATTTCCGTTTTCTCATTCGTATAGAAAGCTCTCTCATCGGAGATGATTTCTGATTTGTACTTATAAGCTTCTGTTTTGCTCCCTATTCCGACAACCATATAATCCGGTGTCATTCTCTCCATGATAGAATCGCGTGCCGACTCATTAAAATGAACATATTCGTCAATCATATCTGAAAAACCTGCCTGTAATTGCTCCGGGACATACATTTTATTTATTTTGTTTAATCCAGCCTTACTTGCACTTAATAAAAATACCGATTCAAATGAAGTACCACGATACCCTTCCCTGGCATTCAAGTCATCTACCGCTGCCACCATTGTGCCGATCTGCTCTTTTAATGTATTTCTTTCATCTTCTGATAAATATTCTGCCGCATTGTCATCTATCCACTTCTCAAAAAACGCAGCCTGATTCTCAGAATGTCCCTCAAAGACACTTCGAGCTCCTGAAATAGAAGATGCCTTTAATTCCAATTGAAACAAATTCTCACACTTGTATTCTGCCGGTATTTCTTTTATCTCTCCATTGATTGATGAAAAATGCATTGCCTGAAACTCTGAGACTTTATCACGGGCAGTCTTCACTAATTTTTTTGCTGAATCACTGATTGTCACATCATCTTCCGAAATCATATTCTGAGGAACCGTTTTTTGCTTCTCAACCTTATTTTTTATCATCTCAGGATTATTAATATATCTATTTCCTTGAACTTTCATAGCAACCTCCCTAAGTTAGTCCACACTTTCTATACTTCTTTATCTATCTTGCTCGATGTCAAAGAAGAATCCGTCTTAGAGTATGTACCATTATTTGTATAGGTTGCACTCGCCCGGTTTGCAGCATTTGATATACCAGTTGCTTTCTGCGATATTTTGCTTACAAAAGAATTATATCCTGTAAAGACCGTTTTCAGCGAACTGATATCTGCCTGCTTTAAAGCATCCTCATCTAATTCCAACTTGTTTCCTTTTCCTATGGTAATACCTATTTGGGCAAGCATATTACTGTTTTTGTCTGTCATTCCAGTCATCCATGAAGCATTTCGCAATACATCCTTTGTATTCGATTCTCCTGCTTCCTTAACTACATCATTATAATCTTCAACAAAAGATTTTACTGCCTTGGTGATTTTATCCCAGTCATAATCCTCTACCTCAATCTCTTCCCCCGTTTTTTCATCTTTCTTTTTTATTTTCTTTTTTTCCCAAAGAGAAGAGTCATTCAAAGCATCTGCTGATTTTTTCAGAGAATCTGCACTTGTTTTCATCAAGGTAAGTCTTTGTGAAGTATCACCTTTTCCCGATAATTTTTCAGCATCCTGTTTTGCATAATATGCTTTCATAAGTTTTCCATAGCTTCCATTTTTGATTGCAGCATAATCAGAAAGCATATTTGTATTGCCTACTGATGAACTATCTGACGTTCCACTAAACAAAGCTGAAAAATCTACATTGCTGTTATATTTACTTGTATAATCACTAAAACTTTTGATTTCTGACATAACACCAGCCTCCTTTCCGAACTATAAACGTATATCTATCGGTGTATATACTACCGACTGTCCACTTTCTGATGCTGGATTTTTTATTGTTTCTGCTGTTTCTGTTTTGACATCTGCATTCTCTGATGCATCTGTTGTCGTATCCGCATTTTCCTGTGTATTCTCTGCTTTCTGAGTTTGATCCTTCTTTGTTTCTGCTGCATCTGTACGGTTGTCTGCCTTTGCTGCTTCTTCCATAGATTTATTTGCATCTGAAAGTGAAGACATCTGTGCTGCTGTTGCAGACTGCGCTTTTGCCTGCAAATCTGCCAGTTCTTCTTCTTTCTTTTCGGTATTGCCTTTTCCAGCATCTTGCTTGATTTCAGACTCAAGCACACCGGCTCTTCCTTCCATCTGTGTTGCCATACTCCCCTGCACTTTTGCTTGCTTCATAGATGAATCTGCGGAAATCATTGCCCGCATACCTGCCTGTGACAAGCCTGTTCCTTTCTTTGCAGATGTATTTTTTGTACCAGCCACCATATCATCCATAGATGATTTTTTACTCTGCTGTTCCTTTCTCTGTTCAATCTGGTGCTGTCTTAACTGTTGATTGAGATTTGTAATTTCCTGTTGTATCTCCTGACGTTTCTTCATCTTATCCTCTAATGACAGTTCTTCATTTGATGATAAGTCCTGCAATTTCTGCTGTGCATTTGCAATCTGATTCTGAATATTTTTACTCACAGAATCATTCGCCTGTGCCATTCCCATTGCTCCTGTCTGCGTATTCGTTCCGTTAAATCCATTAATTTTCATCATTTCAATCCTCCTTGTTTTGCGAAGCAAAATGCGACTGTCCATACAGGAGCAGAGGATTTTACCTCCTTGAGCTAATACTCTGAAATCCGTTTCCTGAAAATCTGTATAACATGATTTCTCTTTATTTTTTCTTTCGGCATATCTTTCTTCACAATAAACTATGATGTTGTGAACCGCCCTTTTTTCGTTGTGAAGCAGTCTGAAAATGCTTTTCAGACTGTCGCAGTGCTCCTCAAATATTGTTGCAAGCAACATATTTTCATCGCTACCTGCGCAAAAAAAGCACTACATATTTCTGTAATTTACAAAATACATAGTGCCAATTTATTTCTTTATTCTACCTGCATCATAATGCTAAGGATTACTTCCTCATTTCCCTGCTCCAAAGATATATCTCCCATATACATTCTGGCAACCCGGCGAATGTTATTCAGACCCATTCCATGTTCCCTCCCAGATTTGGTTGTTTCTGGCAAATCGCTGTCACCAAAATTAAGATGACCCACAAAACTGTTTTTTATGGTTATCATAAAGATACTGTTTTTCCGAAAAGAATAAATGCTGATATACGGATCATCTCCACTTACATTTTCCATGCAGTTATTCAAGGCATTATTCATGATCACACTCAGATCAAATGCATTTAACTTCGTATTCTGCGGATAATGAAAATCCGACAGAAACCGTATCTGCCTTTCTTTTGCTTCTCTTTGCTTTTCCATCAAAATGACATCAATTACCGGACTTCCTGTCTTTATTTCCGGAGATACCTCGTCCCATTCATTTTTCAGATGTTCCAAGTATTCTGTAGCATCATCCATATTATTATGTGCCACGAGATGTTCCAGTGTCTGTATATGATTTCCCATATCATGGCGCATGGCGCGGATATCACGATACAACTTTTCGACTTCCCCGATATGCTTTTTCATGTCACTGATCTGATTTAATACCAGCTCTTGTCCCCGCTGTTCTTCCTGCATCTCTTTCCAGTTTTGGAACATTACAATCACAACAAGAATAGCGACTATGGAAATCAGATAGTGTAAAAAGCTTAAAGCTCCATAAAATCCATATGTATTAATCAAGTTCTTTCCAGTATCTCTTTCGTATATCATGAGATAATATTGTAAAATGCCATACCCAGTGACGCCTACAAGCGAAGGTATAATAAGCATTACCATCTCTTTGACGCTCATTTCATCTTTTTTGTATATATACGCTTTATTGATCAGTCCTATTGCAACCGCAATAAAAGCAATACAAAGTACAATATCCAAAACTCTGGTTCCAACATATAGTCCGTATTGCAACCACACTTTTTCTGCACCTATATTCCGAAATACAAGTGCTTTTGTAACAAGATCATCAAGTCTGGCTGCCATTGCAACCGTTAACCATCGGATAGAAAAGAACGTAATTGCAAGAAATATTTTCTGATATATATTTCTTCTGTCCTCTACATACATTGCAAGAAACGCTGCTATAACTCCAATCAGATATGCGGAAAAATTATCAATCTGTGGCGGAATCATATATAAAACAAGCATAATCGTAATATAAACAATACTGACTGCCACAGCCCCTTTTTTCTTTTTTATATAGGGACAAACAAATTTTCCAAAATAGATTCCTGTAATCATAAGGAGTGCAATAACAGAAATTTTCGATGTAACCATCCAGCATTTTTCTACCAAACTCATCCGATTTCTTTTCCTTTCCTCTGATTATATTTCAAATATTGTTTTACAAACTCAGAGTAATTCTGTTTTGCAATCAATGCAGTTCCATTTTCCATTGTCACACAATTTGCATCATATTTCTGAACATATTTGAAATGTACGAGGTAGGCTCTGTGTGTACGAAAAAAATCTGCTCCCGCAATTTCACTCAGTTCCTGCAATTTTCCATAATATTCAATATTCGTATCCCGTGTATGGATAATGACTTTTCGATTATATACCTCAGCATACACAATATCCTTCAAAAACACTTTCATATGGCTTCCTCCGGACTGCACCATCATGTATTTTTCATCCAATTGATTTTCAGAATATTTTTCAATGCTTCTGACTGCACGTTTCACAACTTCCTCAAATTTTTCATCTGAAAACGGTTTCACCAGATAATGAAATGCTGCAACATCAAATGCCTGAAAAACATACTCCTCCACAGCAGTTACAAATATCAATACCATTCTTTCATCTTTCTGACGCAGAATCCTTGCCGTTTCCATTCCATCCATTCCTGGCATCTGAATATCCAAAAATAGAATATCCGGCTCACAACCACTTGCAATCAATTCATCACCAGATAAATATTTCTCTATTACTGCATCCGGTAATAATTTCTTTATTTTTTCTTCTAATATCAATCCTATAGATTTTTCATCATCACAGATTGCTATTTGCATCTTGTCACTTCCTTACTTACAAACAATTATATTTATTATATCGGAAAAAGTCTTTTAATAGCTAGCCACCATGTTGTGAACCGACCTTTTTTTGTTGTGAAATAGAATATTACATATATAGGAAAACTTAAAGACCTGTACTCTCAACAACAATATAGAAATTAACTCTGTGCTATTACCAATATCAAAAACATCCAATTTCGGAAAGAAAAGGTTACTGCAAAGATTACACTCGTTCTTTCTCCGCAGTATCACCAAAGCAATATATCATTTTCAATCCGATGCAGTATATTAAATTAAAATACCAGACGGATGAGGTTGACTTGTTTTCCGATGATGACATGGATGGCGATATACAGCCAATTCCACGAGAGGACTACGAAAGACTGATTGAATTTCTACAGGATTACAATCCACCGGCAATACTTCCAATCCAGATAGCTTATTATGCAGGACTTCGTATCGGTGATGCCTGTGAGCTGGCATGGCAGGATGTAAATCTTGAAGAACAGTGCCTTACAATCAGACGCAGCATCCGCTATGATGGTTCAAGGCATAAGAACATCATCGGACCGACCAAGAGGAAGAAAGTAAGGATTGTTGATTTTGGAGATACGCTGACAGAGATTCTTCGCAATGCCCGAAAGGAACAGCTTAAAAACCGAATGCAGTACGGAGAACTTTATCACAAAAACTACTACCGAAAAGTAAAAGACAAAAACAGAGTTTACTATGAGTTCTATCATCTGGACGGAACAGAGAATGTTCCAGAGGATTATAAGGAAATATCCTTTGTCTGCTTAAGACCGGATGGAAGTTTGGAACTGCCAAGCACGTTAGGAATTGTTTGCAGGAAGATTGCTCAGAAACTTGATGGATTTGAAGGATTTCATTTTTTAGAAATCCCTACACAGGAGCTGATAATTCTATTATCTGGTTTCTTAATATCAAAAACGTGCATTAAAGCCAAGCTCACCCTCCATATTCTTTTTAGAATCAAGCTCCTGGAGAGTTGTCCCTGTTATTACAACAACATTGTCTTCAAAACCAAATATTGCATTTGGGTTCTGAAGAAGTATATTAGTATCAAGCACATAATATTTTTTCATATAATCCCTTGCCTCCTTGAAAAGTCATCTGTTTAACCTACTGACAGCTATATAGCTGCCATTTAATCAGAGCACCTTAGAGCCATTAGCCATCAGCTTGAAGGTAGCGCCAAGCATATCTGCTGCACCTCTGCACATCATCATTCTTCCTAAAAATATTTCAAAATATTCATACATAGAACAGATTTTTGTATCTATCTGAAGATTAAGCGATATTGTCTTCTTCTGCGAATTTATCTTTAACTTATGCTCTGTAACCGCATAGTTAACCCTGTCGTGTATATCAAAGGCCGCCTTTCCTTTCTCACTTCTGACTCTGTCGCGCCTTACATCCGTCTTATCTGCAATTATAAGTGCAGCAGAAACCGGATCAACTGCTCCACCAGTTGATTCATCATGGTTAGAAATTGCCGAGACTACTGTAATTCTATCTTTTATACTCATGTCTGAATTTTTCAATATTTCATTTGCAAGTAATCCACCATACTCTGCATGATGAACCCGGTTAACTGCATTTCCTATATCATGCATATAACCTGCTATCCTGGCTAACTCTATATCCTCATCAGTATAGCCAAACTTTTTTAATATTACTGCTGCAGTCTGTGCAACAAGACCACTGTGAATCTGTGAATGGTCTGTATAGCCAAGCAGCCCTAGATTATAATTTCCCTTCGTTATGAATTCATTGACCTCTTTATTTTTCTTAATCTCATCAAATGTCAAAAAATCGCCTCCTTAATTACCTTTATTGTAAAAATAAAATCAGCTTCCAGCTATATATCTAATGTAAATATATAGTAAAGTACTGGTAAAATTATCAATATCATATAAACCACAACGAAATTATGTGCAAATTATATTATTCTGTTGTTGACACACCTGCATTTCAATGCGAAAATAACGTGTAGTCATATAGGAATATATTATTGTTTTCTTCATGTTTTTTCAGACAATAATCTTTTTCTATAATAAAATGTGACTATGGCGGAATATACATAAGAGTAGAATAATCCACAAGTGATTGGAGGAATAATGTTAGAGATTTTAAAGGCGATATTTTGGGTATCGTAGAAGGTATTACTGAATGGCTTCCAATAAGCAGTACAGGTCATATGATTCTGCTTAATGAGATTATGCCGCTTAAGGTATCTGATGCATTTTACAGTATGTTTGAAGTTGTTATCCAGCTTGGTGCTATAATAGCTGTTGTTATTCTTTTCTGGCATCAGTTATGGCCTTTTGGTAAGAAAAACAACAAAGAACCACTAGCAGAAAGTGGTGCCGGTGCTTATGTTAAATGGGATATATTTAAGTTATGGTTTCATATTCTTGTATCCTGTGTCCCTGCTGCTATTGTTGGTATTCTTTTTGATGAACAGCTTGAAGCCTTGTTCTATAATTACACAACAGTTGCTATTATGCTCATTATATTCGGTATAGCTTTCATTATTGTTGAAACTATGCATCATGGAAAGAAACCTAAGGTTCGCCACCTTACAGGTATCACTTATAAGCTTGCTTTCTATATCGGACTTTTCCAGCTTATAGCTGCTATATTCCCTGGTACCTCACGCTCTGGTGCAACCATAGTTGGTGCACTTATATTTGGTATTTCAAGAACAGTAGCTGCTGAATATACCTTCTTCCTTGCTATTCCTGTTATGTTTGGAGCGAGCCTTCTTAAGGGTGTGAAGTTCCTTATGCATAACTCTATGACATCTATGGAAGGGATGATTCTTCTTGTTGGTATGCTTGTTGCCTTCATCGTTTCTTTAGTAGTTATCAAGTTCCTTATGGGCTACATCAAAAAGCATGACTTCAAGGTATTCGGCTGGTATCGTATTGTACTTGGTATAATCGTTCTTATATGTGGCTTTGCCGGAGTTATTGGGGCGTAACTTAATTAAATATTTTTCAGATTATATATACGAAAATATACCTCTGCATAAAAAATAACTGGATAACTCCACAATGGAAATTATCCAGTTATTTCTCATTTAATTATTTAATTCTGCTTTTTTATTCTATTAATAATCATTTTATCAAAATGGTAATTATACGCCATTAAACATTCACATTTATCTGCTCAATTCTGCACTCATGCTTCTTAAACTGTTCATCTTTATCAGTGTAATTAACACCAACAAGGATAACTGTACCAGAATATCCTTTAAGACTCTGCACATACTGTTTTTCCTTAATCTGGGATATGGCTGAACCGGCTGTTTTATTCCATTTTAATTCCACAACTATACCTTACCTAACCAGCGGTGGCAATCAGTTCTTCACGTACTTCATTAGTTATTGCCTCTCCGCCCTGTTCCTTCCATTCATTGACAAAGGTATCAAAATACGATATATCCTCAGCACCACATATAATCTTTAGGTACGCTTCTTTTTCCTTTTCCTTTAAACGCCACCACCGCGTTTTCATCGTGTCTGTTGTCTTAAAATACATAGAATTAACAACACGTATATTACCCTCGCTTAACAGCCTGCAGGCCGTTATTCTTGACACATAGGCTGCCCATTGTGTACTTGTTGCATTCCTTCTTTCAAGTGTATTATCACTCCCCTGTGCGCTCGATTCTATATAGTTTTTTCCTGTATTACTAATGTATGAACTGCAGGCATCGTAATACGACTTTTCAAGCAACTCAAGCTTATCAGGATCACTCTCTCCTTTAAGTGCCTTGTCAATCTTATCATAGCATATAGACAGAGCATTATTGTAGTCCACATTAATTGAAATAGGACGGGCAGTAGGTTCTACATTCTGCTGGTAATAATATATAAATTCCTGCAAAGCATTGCTGTCATACCTTGCACTATCGAACATTACGCTTATAATCTTAGCCGCTATCTCCGGATGCTCAAAGCCCTTTCTTACCACAACATACTTATAGCAGGGATTCTGGCTGTGATAGCTTGTACTTCCATCATCAGAGGTCTGTATCAGGTATGGCTGCCAGTCTGCATCAGGATTAGTGTTTACTGCATTGGCCAGTGGATTATTGGGTGCCCACCATGGTCCAAAAAATGAGCCGCACCTTCCATCCTCAATAAGCTCACATATATTAGTTGTCGTCCTTAATAAAAAGTCATTATCTATTATTCCACCGCTATATAACTGCCTTATATATGCCAGTGCATCCTTTGCCTCTGACGTAACAGAACCATACACAACATTTCCATCTGAATCCTTTATCCACTGCTTAGGATATGCATTAAAACACGCAAAAACAATATCCAGCAGGAATTCACTGCTATAACCGCACTCTCCTGTCAGCTCTGTATCTACTACAAGGCCGACAGTATTGCTCCTTCCATTGCTATCTGTTCCATTATTGCCAGGATCCTTTTCAATAAATTCCTTAATTATATCAACAACATCCTCTATTGTTTTAGGCTCTGTCAGACCAAGCTTATCCATCCAGTCCTTACGCAGCCATATAAGATTAGGACCATCTGTTATATTAGTCTCTGGAAGTGCCATAATCCTTCCATCAAATGTAATCATATCCTTAAGTGAGCTTCCATAGCTGTTATATATAGCTCTTATCCTGCTGCTCAGACAGTTATTATAGCTTTCTGTCAGATCCTCAATCATATCTTCCTCAACAAGTCTTTGCAGCTCATCCTGACTTGAAACCATCATTATATCTGGCAATACACCCATAGAAACAGCTATTGAAACATTAGTATTATACTGCGCATCCTGTGCCTCAAATGCATCAATATTCTGAACATTAATCATATTCTTTATATATCTGGTATATGCATTATCTGTATATGTATCGCCCTCTGGCATATTGGAATTATTAACACTTGTCATTTTGCCAAGTGTATAGCTTATAGTTTCTGGATACGCACCATAAGGCGTTGTCATGGCATAATACAGCTTATCAGCATAATCCTCTTTAGCTGTATATACACTTTTAGCCGGGCTGTTACACCCGGCTTGAAATAATAATATCATAGCAGTTAATACTGCAAACATCCTGAATATTCTTTTTCTCATTACATACCTCTTCTTTAATCCCCGTTCTAATTCACACAGGATTACAAAGCACAAAGTATTGACATTATCCTTTTACTGCACCTGACATACTTTCATTATAGCACTTCTGCATTATCATAAACAAGGCTGCAATTGGAATCGATATAAGTACAGCTCCTGCTGCGAATCTTGTGTACCACACATCAACATATTCCTTTTCAAGCATCTGCCATAAACCGATTGCAACTGTGTAATAGTTGGCATTGGCACGGCATATAACTCTTGCAAATATGAAATCAACCCATGGTGCTATGAAAGAAGTAAGTACTGTATACACGATAATTGGTTTACTTAAAGGTATTGTAATTCTTGTAAATACCTGCCATTTCGTTGCTCCGTCAATGATTGCTGCTTCATCAATACTCTTTGGAATCGTATCAAAGAAGCCTTTTGCTATATAAAACTGTATTCCGGCCGATGCCGAATATACAAGCACAAGTGCAACCCTTATCATTGAACCCTCAGATAATCCAACAGCCTTAAGAATATAATATACAGCTACCATTGCCATAAAGGCTGGGAAGAGACCAAGTATCATAGCTACATTCATCATAGCCTTCCTCATTTTGAATCTGAGGCGTGACATACAGTAAGCAACTGAAAGCACGAAAAACGTAGATATAATACACGAAAATACTGCAACTATAAGCGTATTCTCAAACATTCTTGGGAAATTAAGTATTCCAGTATCTGTAAACAGCTTTGTATAATTATCAAGTGTATATGCCTTAGGGAAAAATGAGCTTGTATATGCTCCCTTCTGTGCCCTGAAGCTTGTGAGGATTATCCATATAAGCGGCATTACCCATATAACTGCAAGTATTGTAAGTGTTATATGTGCCAATATATTTTTAGCGATTTTTTTCTTTTTCATTGGAAGCCCTCCTCATCCTTATAAGACTTAGTTCTTCTATATACAAGAAGTGAGCCAATTGCCAGGAATATGAATGTCATAATACCTATAACTGCACCCAGATTATAATATTGATAATCTACTGTCATCTTGTATAACCAGGTTACAAGAAGGTCTGTCTTACCAGCAGTTTCGCCAGCCAGAACCGGATCACCCTTAGTAAGAAGGTATACAATATTGAAATTATTAACATTAGCTGTAAATGTAGTTATCAGATATGGTGTTGTAACAAAGAACATATATGGCATCGTAATATTTGTAAATTTAGCAAAGCCATTAGCACCATCTACATCTGCTGCCTCATAAAGCTCCATAGGAATGTTCTTTAATATTCCTGTAACCTGAAGAATCGTATATGGAATACCTACCCACAGATTGACAACAATAACTGTTATTCTTGCCCACATTGCATTAGTGAAGAAAGGAAGTGCCTTATCAATCCAGCCCAGATTCCTTAATACAACATTTACAATACCATCCTGATTTAACATACTTCTCATGACAAGAAGAGAAACAAACTGTGGTACAGCTATCGAAAGAACGAATATAAAACGCCAGAAAGACTTAAATCTGGTACCCTTCCTGTTAATCAGCAAAGCAACAAGAATACCTAATATGTAATTGAGACCTGTTGCAAATATAGCCCATATAATAGTCCATCCCAAAACTGACCAGAAGGAATGTCCAATAGAACTTCCCGAATCAAACAACTGCTTAAAGTTTTCTAATCCAACCCAGTCAAACAGTACCAGATGGCTGTCTACTTTACTGTAATTGGTAAATGCCATGCTTATCATAAATACAAGTGGCAGAATGGTAAATATAAGTACTCCCCCAACCGGAAGTGTAAGAAGCAGCCTGTGAAGATTCTCATTGAATAATGATTTAACATCCTCCACAAATGTGTTAATATGCTTTCCTAAAGCCTGCCTTGTTTGAACATTATAAGCACTCTTGACCGAACTCATAGCAAGAACAACATAAGCGGCTATAAGAAATAATGTTGCAACACCATACAAAAGTATCAGAAGTGAATTATCACCTGCCACATACTCGTATACACCCAGCTTCTCATTCCATATCTCCTGCTGTTCTCTTCCTCCAAGGCTTGGAAGCATGGCGAGACAGTTGATTCCTTTGAATATCATAAAGCATATAAAGCTTACTTCAATTGCAAGATAAAGAATGCCTTTGATTATCTGCTTTCCTGCAAGATTACCAAGTCCAAGTATAATGGCACTAAGTCTGGTAATGGCATTACCTTTTTTAAATGCCTGAATAAATCCATCTTTCATCGCCATAACCTCCTGTTACAAGCTGGCTGTCACTAATAATGTGACAGCCATCCTTTTATTAATTACTTAAATTATGAATTACTTAAGCCTTTATTTACTTACAATTGATGTATTAATCTGCTTGTAGAAATCCTGTGTCTTTGCTGCTGCATTATCCAGAGTAACCTCACCGTTAACTACAGCCTTTGCAAAGTTCTGTGCTGGTGTCCAGTAATCATTCATTCCTGATACTGTTGGCTGGATAACTGATGTCTTGTTAAATGTATCATTCTGTGCTGTTATAAGAGCATCATTCTTGATAGCATCTGTTGCAAGAAGCTCTGTATTGCAAGGAATAACACCTCTTAATTCGTAGTGGCTCTGCTGTGCATCCTTACCGCCAAGATACTTAGCTAATGCTACAGCTACCTGCTGATACTTGCAGTTAGGGTTAACTGCGATTGCCTTAGAACCTGCAAATGCCTTAAGCTGCTTATCTGTTCCGCCTATCTTTAAGGTTGGAAGTGATACTGCGCCAAAGTTGTTACCAAGAATTTCCTTAACACTCTTATAGTCCCATGAACCTGAGAAGTATGCACCAACAGAACCATCTCTTAAGCCTGCTATACCTACACCCTGAAGGTCATTTACGAAGTTAGGATTGTTAACAAATGAAACCATAGCCTGTGTTGCCTGTGTACCCTTATCACCAGAAATATCAATTCCTGCTGAATTATCTTTACCATCCTTGCCAAAATATGAGCATCCGTTAGCAAGATAGAATGTTGACATATACCAGCCCTCTGTTATATTAAATGCTACCTTGTTTTTAGAAAGCATTGTATCTAAGCTCTTAACATCACTTTCTGAGAATTTGCTCTTATCATAATACATAAACCATGTATTAGTTGTGAATGGTACACCATAAACATTACCGTCAACTGAAACTGAATCTACAATTGCACCTGAATTAGTTTTCTTAACATAATCTTCTGTCTCGCCACCAAGCTTTGCAATGGCATTAGCATCAATAAGTGTCTGAAGCTGGTCATTTGCAAAGAAATAAACATCTCCTGAATTACTTGGATCCTGTGTTACAGTCTTACCTGCATCTGCCTCTGCACATACGCCATAATCAAATGTAAGATCCCAGTTTGGATGCTCTGAATTAAACTTCTCACACATTGTCTGAAGCCATTTGCCATTTTCCTCTGCCTGATCCTCTGCTGGTCCCCATACTTTAATGGTAGCTGTAATCTTTTCATCTGTCTTTGAATCCTTACCTGTGCTGGCCGAATCATTTCCCGAACCGCAACCTGTTAAAAGTGATCCACACATCGTTGTCAGCATAAGTGCTGCTGCTAATTTTTTTAATCTCATACAAAAAACCTCCTTAATAATTTAATCATCAATCATCCTTTGTTTTTCGACGTCTTTAACTTTTCTTGATGATTTAATTATATTAGGAGGTTTATAAAATTAAAATATAAAGTATTTTAGATATATGTTGTTTTTTTATGATGTAAATATAAAAAACATAAAAATTTACATAATGAATATTATTCCATCAGTCTTATTGGGAATTTAATCATGATTGTTGTACCTGCACCAACTATGCTTTTAACCTCAAGATGATATTCTTCCCCATAAAACAGTCTTATTCTGTCATTGACATTACGTGCGCCATAGCCCTTAGACTCTGCTGTAAGAAAGCTTTCACACATATTTTCATCCATTCCCACACCATTATCTGCTACAGACAGACAGACGATATCTATGTTTTCATTAGCTTTATTTACATATGGGCAACGGCTTCCCTTAATAGTTATCACCCCACGCCTGTCAGTCAGAAGGTCTATTCCATGGTCAATTGCATTCTCCACAAGCGGCTGGAGTATAAGATTAAGCGACTCAACCTTAAGAATATCGCTGCTTATATCAATATCAACATCAAATGAATTATCGTGCATAACCTGCTGAATCTCTATATAGGACCTTACATTACTTACTTCCTGCTCAAGCATAAGTGTATTCTTACCCTTGTTAAGTGAAGTTCTGTAATAATTAGATAATTCAAGAGTAATCCTGCTTATATCATCCTGCTCATATTCAATAGCCTTCCAGTTAATAAGTGACAGCGAATTATATAGAAAATGTGGATTAATCTGTGCCCTTAACGCCTTCATCTCAGATTCCTTCTGGCTTATTCGGCCTTCATACACCTGCGTTATAAGGTTCTTCGTCTGTGTTGTCATCTCATTAAAGCCCTGAATCAGCTCTCCAATTTCATCCTTATCCTCTGTCTTTATGACTGCATTGAAATCTCCCTGCTCAACCTTAGCCATGCTCGCCTGCAGCTTTCTTATTCTTTTTGTGATAAATCCAGATGTAGCTGTAATAGACGCTGCCAGTCCAAGCAATGCAACCACAACTGCTACTATTATCATGGCAGCTATCGAGCTTGTCGAATTAAACATCATTTTCCTTGGCTCATATATATAGGTTGTCCAGCCTGTAACCGGTGATTCCTTTCTTACAAGTGCATAGCCTCCTGCATTGCTGCATATACTTCCATCCCAGCGGACTTCACCCAGCATTTTTTTTAAAGTGAGCTTCACTGCTTGTTTTTCCATACCGCTATTGTCCGAATAATTCAAAACATATCTGCTATCATCACCAATATTATTAAACTCCCCAATTACTTCACCTGCTCTGTCAACCACTATTATTCCACATCCGGGTTCAAGTCCCTGTGTATAGGAGGACATAACACTATCATAATCGACATCTATATACATAACACCTGTAATTCCCATCTGTTCAAGTGTTGACATTTTTCTTGCAGATATAAGCTTTTTGTTATCCTTATCTACATACCAATTAATAGCTGTAGAGTCTGATGCCATATCGAAAAAGGGTTCATTCTCAATTTCCTCAATAGGTGCAATCGTAGTATCATGCTTTATTCCGTTATCAATATATACTGTAACCTTATTTATATCATTATGAAAATATCTAAGTGAAGACAGCATAGGATCAAAGGTTGTAACAATCTGGCTGTACATTTCATATGTGCTGCTGTAATCATAGGCAAGCACACTTGAAACTGTCTCATTAAAGGTTATATAGTTAGAAAGATTATTATATACCTCAATCTGACCGTCCACAGTAGCAACAGACTGCTCTAATGAACCCTGCATGCTCTTTAAATCCCTGTCCATAAGAATTGAACGCATCTGTCCAAACGAAAATGCAAAAAGGACAAACAATGGAATAAGACCAGTAACTATATAGATACTGGCAAGCTTATTCTGTAATTTTATATTGTTAATTCTCTGTCTTATCCATCTCAAGCAAACTGTACCTCGCACGTTTAATTACTAATTATTATTCTGCATTTTCCCTGAACTTCTGTGGACTTACGCCACAATACTCCCTGAAGCTCTGACAGAAATATGACACATTAGGATATCCCACCTTCTCACTAATACATACTATCTTCATATTAGTCTCCTCAAGCATCTGCCTTGCCTTCTCCATCCTGTACTGCTTAATATACTTGCTGAGGTTCTGCCCCGTTTCTTTCTTGAATAGCGAACTAAGATAGCTAGGTGCAAGATAAACCATATCTGCAAGCTGCTGTGCACTTATTTCTTCTCCAAAATGTCCATGAATATAATCCTTAACCATCTCTATCTCTCTGTGTGATGAAACAGGATCACTTCCAAATGACTTTTCCAGCAAATCAATATTCTTATTAACAATATCCATAATGCACGAAAAATCCTCAGATGTATACAATCTGTCTATCTCCCGGCTGAATTCATCCTGATTAGCCCCCGGTATATTATCATAAAAATCCTTCAACAGATTGGAAAATACAAATTTAATATATATATGCGAAAAATTAGACTGTCCTCTGTACTTCTTACACAGTGCCTCAAAATGAATTCTTAAAAAAGTAACATCCTTCATCTTAATATCCTGTTTCATCTGCTTCATAAGTGCATCATCATCAATCTGTACTAACACAGGTGTCTGTTCATTCACATAATTAGAATATATATATCTGTCCATCTGATAAAACTTGTTGTTCATAAGTGCTTCCAATTCATCCATAACACCTGAAAGCTTATGATAATCACTAAACACATCAGACACAGCCGCATACATAAACTGGCTGCTCTCTTCATATATATAGTTGTGCAGACTGCTAAGAAAACGCTCAATTCTATAATTAGTATCTGCTTTAGCCGCTTCTTCCTCTGACGTTTTCAGTAATATAACCGACTGCTGCGGATTAAGGTTAAGATACAGGCTTTCCCACTCCTCTTTAATAATCTGTACCGCCTTATCAAAATCAAACTCGTACTTTCCAAAGAAATCCGAATTAAATTCGATAAGCACAAGCCTGTTAAAACCATTGAGAAATTCTGTATTCTTGACAATTCCATTTGCTGCACTCCCGTTGATAAGTGAATACAGGTAAAACTGTCTTAAGCTGTTAGCCTGCTTATTATAATCTTCATTTTTCCTTAATTCCTCATCAAGCTCACTTATAACCTTTAGCATCGTATTCTTAAACTCATCCGGTGCTACCGGCTTTAGTATATAATCCTCGACACCAAGCTTTACAGCAAGCTTTGCATATTCGAACTCATTATATCCTGAAAATATTATTGTTTTAAACTTGACACCGCCATCTTTTACATTTCTTATAAGTTCTATTCCATCCATAAAAGGCATCTTGACATCCGTTAAAAGAATGTCAACATGCCCTTCACCCTTATTATCATCAGACATAAGGTAATCATAAGCTTCTTTTCCATTCTCAGCCTCTATAACACCAAGATTGATGCCCATACGCTTAAGCAGAAGCTTTATTCCGTTTCTCTCTATCTTTTCATCATCTACAATTAATATATTATACATATTCATCCTGCCTTCCCATCATTATATTATTATAATCTTTTATATTCCGGTAGGCAAATCATTTTATAATAATGATGAGAAAAAATGATGAAAAGTTATTTTATTACAGCTTGAATATATCCCTGTTGTATTCTGCTATTGTCCTGTCTGATGAGAAGAAACCGGCATTGGCAATATTTATAAGCTGTTTCCTGCCCCATGCCATGTGGTCTTCATAATCTGCTAACGCCTGTTCCTTAACATTGATATAAGCCTTTAAATCAAGTAATGCCATAAACCAGTCTTTACCTACTATTTCTTTATACAGACGATTAAGCTCTTCTTTGTCACCAGCAGCAAGCATTGTATCTGATATAATAAAATCAACACATTGTTTAATAACTGGATCCTCCTCATACAGCTCTTTAGCACAATAATCACTATTAGCATAATGTGCTATGACCTCATCACTTGAAGCACCAAATGTATATATGTTATCCTTTCCTACAAGCTCAGCTATTTCAACATTAGCTCCATCCATTGTTCCAAGTGTCACAGCTCCATTCAGCATAAACTTCATATTTCCGGTTCCACTTGCTTCCTTAGATGCAAGTGATATCTGCTCAGATATATCACAGGCAGGAATGAGCTTTTCTGCAAGTGTCACATTATAATTCTCTACCATTACAACATTAAGATACTTATTAACATCTTCATCCTCCCTGATAACCTTTGAAAGTGTCAGAATAAGATGAATTATATCCTTAGCAATTGTATATGCAGGTGCAGCCTTTGCCCCGAATATAACTGTTACAGGTGTTTTAGGAATATTTCCGTTTTTAATGTCAAAATATTTATATATTATATACAGCGCATTCATCTGCTGTCTTTTATATTCGTGAAGTCTCTTGACCTGTATATCATATATCGAATTATCATTAATAACAATTCCCTGCTTATCATAAAGATACTTTGCAAGTGCAGTCTTATTATTCTGCTTAATATCTGACAGATGCTCTATTACCGATGTATCCTCTGCATATGACATAAGTGCTTTCAGTTTATCTGCATCATGCTTATACCCATCACCTATAAGCTGTGTTATATAATCTGCAAGCTCATGGTTACAGTGGATAAGCCATCTTCTGAATGTTATACCATTAGTTTTATTATTGAATTTTTCAGGATAAAGCTTATAGAAATTATTAAGCTCTGTATTCTTTAAAATCTGTGTATGCAGCTTTGCAACTCCATTGACACTCATTCCATAATGAATATCAATATGTGCCATATGAACAAGCCCTCTGCTGTCATCATCACGTTCTTCAATAATATATACTGAACTATCATCATAACGCTCACGCACTCTTTTATCCAGTTCCCTTATTACAGGCATAAGCTGTGGAACACATTTTTCAAGATATCTTACCGGCCACTTTTCAAGTGCCTCTGCAAGAATAGTATGATTAGTATATGCGCAGGAAGCAGATACTATCTTTATAGCCTCATCCATTGATATAGCTGTTCCATCAATATCTCCATTCTCTGTAAGAAGTCTTATAAGCTCTGGTATGATCATAGTTGGATGTGTATCATTAATCTGAATAACAGCAAGCTCTGGAAGATTTCTATAAGACTTTCTTTCTCCATCTGTTAAGGCTGCATTAAGCTGCTCACACTTTGCACGGCACTCATCTAATATAAGCCTTGCTCCATTGCTTACCATGAAATACTGCTGGTAAATTCTTAGCATTCTTCCTTTCTCATCACTATCATCCGGGTAAAGAAATAATGTAAGATTTTCCTTTATATCATCTTTATCAAAATCAATTCCTGACTTATTTACAATAGCTTCATTTACTGTAGCAATATCAAATAAATGTAATTTATTAGTTGTCTTTTCACCATAGACATTAATATCATACATTCTTGAAGTAACACTAAAATCTGCAAAATCTATCTTATATGATACATCTGTTGGAATAAGCCAGCTATCCTTTCCTATCCAGTAATCTGGTACTTCCTTCTGTCTGCCATTCTCAAACACCTGCCTGAACAGTCCAAGATGATAGTTAAGTCCAACACCATCGCCATTAAGTCCAAGATTGGCTATTGAATCAAGGAAACATGCTGCAAGTCTTCCAAGTCCACCGTTACCAAGTGAAGCCTCACTTTCAATCTCTTCAATCTGCGCAAGCTCCTTTCCTGCTGCCTCAAGCTCAGCCCTTACCTCATCATACACTCCAAGGTTAATTAAATTGTTTGACATCAGCTTTCCTATAAGAAATTCTGCTGATATATAATATAATTTCTTTCCAAGCTTTGACTGTAAATACTTATCCTCTCTTTCCCTCAATGCTTCAAGCCTTGCAACGTACTCCTTAATAACCTCATAGCATTCCTCATTACTACAGGCTTTAAGATTCTTATTCAATAATTCATTACTTATAGAATTCAATTTATCTGACATAATTCCACTCTCCATTCTTATATTGTTATAAATATGATGTCGGGGGCAAAAACTCTCGACTTTGATACCTACGGACTACTTTTTAGTTTTGACACTAGTATGATTATATCTCAATATATATATTTTTCTTGATTTATTATATCGTTTTCTTGTACAATACTATCATAATCTAAATATAAGTAACTATTAAACATGATTAATACTGGCTGTTAAAAGCCGGCTATATACTAGGAGCTGATATTATGCCTGATTCATTATACGAAACTCTCCATGAAACAAAGAGCCACTACAATACTGACTTTTCATATAATACATACCCATGCACTATTCCACAGGACTTTGCAGTAGTTCCTCTTCATTGGCACAACGAAATGGAGCTTATATACATTAAAGAAGGAAAAGGTCTTATTAACATTGACCTTAACCAGTATTTGGTAGGTCAGGGAGATCTTTTGATAGTTTATCCCGGAAGGATTCATTCTATAACTAATTATGATAATTCTGTCCTGAAATATGAGAATATAATATTTAATATTAATATGCTTCTTCCTAAAGAATATGACAGAAATACTTTTGAATATTTCGGACATATTAACAACTCCGATAATAATATGACCTGTATAATCAAGCCATCCAAGCTGCACTATAAAGAAATCATAAGCTGTATAGATGAAGCTGACAAAGTATGCGAAACATTTCCAACAGGATATGAATTAAAAATAAGAGGCTGCCTATACAACTTCTTTTTTGCACTTAACACACATTATTCGTGTGCATCTAACAATGAAGTATCTGACAGCCTCTCAAACAGTAAAAAAAATAAATTAAAATTAATAATAACTTATATTGAAAATAACTATACCCATGCAATCTCAATTCAGGATATTGCAGATGAATGTCATTTCAGCGAATCCCACTTTATGAAATTCTTTAAACAATGTACAGGAACCTCATTTATAAGCTATCTTAATGATTACCGTCTGCTCATTGCCTCACGCCTGCTTACATCTACTGACCTGCCGGTTACACAGATTGCAGTTGAATGTGGCTTTGACAATATATCTTATTTTAACAGATGCTTTAAGAAAAAATATGGTGAAGCTCCTTCTAAAACCCGATGAAATACGTTGAAATCCACTAAAATCTACTGGATTCTGTTGTAATCTGCTGGAATCTACTAAAATATACTGAGCTTTTATAACCTGACTTCAAGGCAGATATTTTTACAGCACACACAGATACACAAAATACGCTGCATAACAGATTAACATCACTATTCCACAAGGCTTTCTTAACTCCTTATGCTTATAAGTACCAAGCCATAATAAGGCTCCACTAAATATTGCAATTGCTGTATCTATTAAGAACTTACTTTCAAATGGTACGTTGCATATAAGCGCTGTTATACCAATTACAAATAATATATTGAATATATTACTTCCTACAATATTACCTATTGCTATTCCAGCGTTACCCTTTCTGGCTGCGGCAACTGATGTTACAAGCTCTGGAAGTGACGTTCCAAAGGCCACAATGGTAAGTCCTATGAATCTTTCACTCATGCCAAAGAATCTTGCTATCCAGGATGCACCGCTTACTGCAAAATCACTTCCCTTAACAACCATAACTCCGCCTATTACCATAAAAAGAAGACATTTCCATACAGGAATATCCTTAATTTCTCCTTCCTCCTGAACTTCTCCCTTTTTTGACATAATAAAAAGATACACAAGAAATGCAATAAACAATAATAGGAATACTACCCCTTCTATAAATGTTATAGACGAACCTGTTAATCCAAATACAAGCAGTAATGCTGTTATTCCTATCATAAATGGAATTTCGTATAATAATGTTGATTTCTGAATGGCTACATTGGTTATAACTGCTGTTATACCAAGAATTATAAGAATATTAAGAATGTTGCTTCCAACGATATTACCAACCGTTATTCCAGCGTTATTGTTAAGTGCTGCTGTTATGCTTACTGCTGCCTCTGGCATACTTGTTCCCATCGCAACTATCGTAAGTCCTATGATAAGCTGTGGTATTCCAAGCTTTCTTGCGATTCCTGCTGCACCTTCAACAAACCAGTCTGCACCTTTAACTAAAAACAAAAATCCTACCAATAAAATAAATACATGTAAAACCATACGCTACCTCTTCTTTCTTCGACATTTAATTAATATGCTAATTCTTATGTGCTGCAGTAGTATGTCTTATATGTCCCAATCACTTTACATTAAATTAATGTAAATAACATATGATTCAATAGGATTTCTTTAATAAAATTCAATAAAAAAAGAGACTCCTACTGCGTTACAGTAAAAGTCTCGCTATTTAATCACTTTCCGAGTTATCACACCCATTAGCTGTAATAAGCTGTAATAACTGTACTGACGAAGAAGTGAACACGTTCTGGCTAGCTACTCCCTTTTAATGATAATAATCATAACAGCTGAATTGTGTGTTGTCAATGCATTTGTAAATATTTTTGTTCCATTAATTTAAGCTTATTCTGCCTTCTTCTCGAATTCCTTAGCGACCGCCTCTAACAATTCTCTTATTGGAAGATGCTGAGGACAGACCTTCTCACATTTTCCGCAGCGAATACAATCACTTGCCTTACCATTATGAACTGTATGTACATCACTATAATAATAATCTGCATTCCAGTCATGGAATACTGTCTTTGCATTCATGCAGGCAAAAAGATCTGGTATAGATATATGCTTTGGACATCCTTCAACACAATAACGACAGGCTGTACAGGCAATCATATGCTTTGAATTAAAAACCTCTGCAACTGCTTTAACTGCAGTCATCTCTGTATCGTCAAGTGCCCTGAATTCCTTCATATAGCTTATATTCTCTTCCATCTGTTCTATATTACTCATTCCAGAAAGAATCATCATCACACCATCAAAGCTTGCTGCAAAACGTACCGCATAGCTTGCTGCACTTCCACCCTTAAGGTTATCCAGTATCTTAGCTGCATCCTCTGGAAGATTTACAAGATTACCTCCCTTTACCGGCTCCATAACTATAACTGGCTTGTTATACCTGCGGCAGACCTCGTAACACTTTCTGCTCTGTACAGCAGGATCCTCGTAATCAAGATAATTAAACTGTATCTGCACAACTTCAATCTGTGGATATTCCTTTAATATTTCCTCAAGCACCTCCGCCTTATCATGAAATGAGATTCCAAAATGATGTATCTTTCCTTCCTTCTTTAACTCCAGCGCTGTTTCATATGCACGACATTTTTTAAAATACTCAAATATATCCTTTGACTGTGAATGCATAAGATAAAAATCAAAATATTCAACACCACATGCCTCTAGCTGGCTCTCAAAAAATGGACGGATATCCTCCTGCTTATTGAAATAAGTCATAGTAAGCTTATCAGTCAGTATATATTCTTCTCTCTTATGTCTGCTTGTAAGACATTCCTTTAATGCAAGCTCACTCTTTCCCTCAAGATATCCGTGCGCTGTATCAAAATAATTGAAGCCCTGCTCTATAAATGTATCTACCATCTTTTTTGTCTGTTCGATATCAACAGCTTTACCATTCTCTACCATCGGCAGCCTCATACAGCCGAAACCAAAATTCTTCTTTACTTCATCAAAATACATATTCGTATACCTCCCAAGTTCATCTTAAAAGTATTATACCTTTTTATTTACACTTACTAAAGGGGATACGACAAATATTACATATTATTTTTCCTTTATTTTTTATTATTTAACAATTATATATTTTTCTTATTTCTCATTAAAGATGTAGAATTGACTATGACAAATACTGAACCCGCATTGTGTACAAGTGCACCTATAACTGGATTAAGAATTCCTATCATTGCTATATTATGGCTGCTAAATTCAATATCATTGAAAATGAAAGATTAAATGCTGTTCATTAATGTCTATAAATTTATCAAGTGTTTTATTGATGCCATTGGTAATATTAGTAACTGTATTAAGCTTCTGCTTTTGTATCTGTCCAATCAATTCAATTTTATCATCAATAGTATTTACTTTCGACCACACATCATCTATACTTGCAGCTTTACTATTTTGTTTAACAATCTCAAATATTTCATTAATCTTTGAATATGTCCTATCATAATCCTGTTGTTGAAGCGAACTCTGTATATTATATGCTTTAAACTGCCCTTCAAGATTATTAATAAGTTTCTCCTGATTAGCCAGCTTTTCATTGCTCTGCTCTACGGCGGCTATTAAATCACATATAACTTCTTTTAACTCATTGGAATTGTCTGTTACCGCTGTTTCTCCATTATGCATATTAGACAAAGCATTAGTTGCTCTCATAAGTGAACTAAAAAGTTCATCCTTAACAGATGTCTGATTTTGATTAACAGATGGTGTTACATATAAAAAATGTGGTGTATTTGATATAATCGATTTTCCATGCAAAAATCTGTTTAAATCAGCACAGGCACAGTAGAAGTACCACATCACTCCTTTTAAAACTTCCACATTATTACAATTATATGATGTACAATTCTGCTGTATATACAATAATTTACCATATATATCTGTATTTCATTGGTATACGTTTACTATTTATTTCATATTGTATCATATTCTTTAATATTGTGCCATTATTATATCCATGAACAAGAACTATAGTAAAATTAAAATAATGTCTTCTTCCACCAACAATAATACTTGTATTCATAGTAATTATATTATCAAATTTCATATGTACCTCCAAACAAAACAAACATTTGTCACACATTAAATGTAGCAAATATCTGTTCATGAAAGGTCAAATCAAATTTGACTTCTATATAATAAAAACTTTGAATTTTCCTGACACCTAATCCAGATTTTTCTGTAATGTACCGATCAATTCCTCAATAACTATTGGTTTGGTTAAGAATCCATCCATACCGCATTCAAGCGCTTTCTTTCTGTCCTCATCAAATGCATTTGCGGTCATGGCAAGAATGGTGATTCCAGCCAGTTCCGGATCATTCAGCGCTCGGATCTGTTTGGTAGCCTCATATCCATTCATTACCGGCATCTGCACGTCCATCAGCACCAGATCATAATTACCTGGCTTAGAATTCTTAACTTTCTCCACTGCCTCTGCTCCATTTTCGGCTGTATCAACCATGCATCCATATTCATTAAGGATCTCCACTGTGATTTCTCTGTTAAGTTCATTATCTTCCACAAGCAATATACATTTGTCTCTGAAATCTGAACCTGCTGCCGAAAGGGGTGTATCCTCTGTCTCTGCCTGCATCTGGCCAATAGCAGTCATCAAGGTATCTCTGATATCTGACATAAACAATGGTTTTGCACAGAAAGCAGTTACACCGGCTGCCCTGGCTTCCACTTCGATATCTGACCAGTCATAAGCAGTCAGGATAATAATAGGTGTATCATCACCAAGACTGCGAATTTGGCGGGTAACTTCAATGCCATTCATATCTGGCAGACGCCAGTCGATGATATAAGCGTGGAACGCATCTCCCAGTTCCATAGACTGTCGTGCACGAAGAACCGCTTCCTTGCCGGAAAGTGTCCATTCTGAACGCATTCCAATCCTCACAAGCATTTTTGTCACACTATCGCAGGTATTGAAATCATCATCTACAACCAGTGCCTTAAGTCCTTCCAGTTCTGCAATCTTTTCTGTATGATGCTGCTTAAACTGAATACGAAATGGCAGACGGACAATAAATTCAGTACCTTTGCCCTGTTCTGTCTGAACCTCAATCGTTCCACCCATCATATCCACAATATTCTTGGTAATGGCCATGCCAAGTCCTGTACCCTGAGTCCTGCTGACTGTGGAAGTACGCTCTCTCTCAAAAGGAGAAAAAATCTTCTTTACAAATTCCTGACTCATGCCGATTCCGTTATCCTTTACACGGATCTCGTACAGTCCACTGTCCTTTAGCGTCCCTGGGAACTGCTTCAACCGTACAGAAACAGTTCCTCCTGCAGGAGTAAACTTAACTGCATTGGACAAAAGATTTAAAAGTACCTGATTCAGTCGTGTCTTATCACAATAAACATCCTCATTTGTCACATCCATTGCATCCATATAAAGATCCAGCTGCTTTGCATAAATCTGCCCACTGATGATGGTCTTCAGATCATGAAGTACATCCGATAAACTGACCTCTGTTTCTTCCAGATGGATTTTTCCACTCTCGATACGGCTCATATCCAATATATCATTAATCAATGAGAGCAGATGGTTGCTGGATGAAAGGATCTTACCCAGATAATCCCGGACTCTTTTCTGATCATCAATATTACTTACTGCCAGTGTGGTAAAACCGATAATAGCATTCATTGGTGTTCTGATATCATGCGACATATTGGAAAGGAAAGTACTCTTCGCCCGGTTTGCTGTCTCTGCAGCATGCACAGCCTCAGAAAGTGCCTGATTCATTTTCCAGTCAGCAGTACGATCCGACATAACCAGGATATATTTCTTTTTCCCGTTTACTTCACTGCACATTGCAATATTATGGAACCAGCGTTTTTCCCCTGTCTTCAGATGAACATATTCAAAGTCTCCTTCTCTTTGTTCATGGACCTTGATTTCCTCCAGATAATTTTTCTCTGGAGCTCCCTGTTCTGCCATATGCAGTTTTCCTATAATCCTGATATCTTTACGAATCTGTTCTACCGTTATTCCCAGCAGTTTTTCCACATTCGGACTAACGTAATCTGCATGGTATGTTTTTGCATCCAGCATCAGGAAAACGTCATCCACATTCATTGAAAGCTTTTGAAACAGCTCATCCCGGTACATAATCTCCGTATCTTTTTTCTTTAAGTTTATCCTGCTTTTTTGAATAACAAGACTTATAAAGAATGCGGCAATACAGAACACAACCGCACTGACAAGAAGTATCGTACTACGCTGCAGACTGTTCATACTATCATTGACGATATCCGCCTGTACAAGTCCTAAGAACATCCAGTCCTGTATATCCGATTTTTCATAGACCAGATAGTAGCTCCTTCCGTCCAGATTTAGCAGCCTCGCATCGGTACGTCCTTCTTTAAACTTCTCCGAAAGCTCATTGATCTCTTTTTCAGACATATCAGAATGCTCTCTTAAAACACCGAAGAAATTATACACATTCCCCCATGATGCAGAGGAATGATCAACCACAACACGACCATCCGGATGAACAACAAAACTCTGGGCATTTCCATCAAAAACAGAGATATCCAGTACATTTACAATATCAGAGTTTTCATAGGCAATGGCAATCGCATCATATTCAAATCCCTGATAAATTCCATGAACCTTAGGAGTGGCAAAAACAAGCAGCTGGGATTTTCCGGGAACTGCTGCATTTGCAATAACATCATTTCCCCTCCGAATCTCCTCTTCAATATTTTCCTGTAATCCAAGATACCCGGTATTACCTGTTACAACCTTATAGTTCCCTTCAGCTGACAGAAAATAAAATTCTACAAAGCCTGCATCTTCCCGCGCTTTCTTTATATAATCACGAATTTCTTCTTCACTGGAGGTACTCTGCAGATTCTCACCCCACATATGAAGATAAGTCAGATTCCTATCTGTCAGTTCTCTTAACATGTTATCAGACTGATGAAAAACTTCCGTCAGATGAGAAACGCTTTCCTCATAAATGGTTTTCGATACAAATCCAAAATATTGGGAAACCAGCAAAACAATACACGCCAAAACAGCTATAAAGGCTGCTATACTAAATCTTTTTCTCATAACAGGTGTCTTTCTGTCTTTATTATGATTCTTAATATTCATACTTCTCACCTCAGAGTCATGTAGTCTTCCGGCTCTGCAAGAACAGCATTACCATCTGAAACATATCCTGTCCATGTGTCTTCCACAGTGCTATCTCCTTCCTCAAACACAACATTCGCATCTGCTGGATAAGCTTTCATGTGTTTTGGTGCCGCAAGGCAGGTTACTGTGAAAGTATCATTGTCCTGAACCTTTTTTCCATCTTTTATAACTTTGCTCAATATATAACTATCTTCTGTTTCTTTGACTTCCACAGAAATGCCGCTGAATACTGGCAGAGAACCACGGTTAAATGGGATGAAACCGCCCTCATAGCCTTCTACAAAATTTCTAACCATCTCTTTTAGCTCAGCTCCACTCATCTTGCTTGTGTATGCTGACAGACTATTTGGCATGATCATGCTGCCCGCCATTTTCTTTGTATAGCCGGCTTTAAGCACATTTCCCGTAAAACTGTTTCCGGTTGCAATCAGCACATCCGTCCCATAAATGCTTCGCAGAGTGTTGGCCATAACCGAATATGCCTCATTCCCGCCGCTGCTATGAAAACGATTGGAATAAGACTTTTGTGAATCCAATATTACTTTCTCAGAAATGGATTTTTCCTCAAGGAGCTGAGAATTAAATGACTGATAAGCCTGCTCTGCATCATATTCTCCTGTGATCATTTTAGAGACCACATCCTTGGAAACAGAGAAAAAGTCATTTGATGCAATACGGATATACATATGGTTTTCTTCTATCACAGGTTTCACATCTTTCAGATATTCCGTAAGCTTAAGATCTACATCCTGACTGTAGCTTAACAGATCCTGTCCATCACTAATGACTCTGTTCTGTGCATCCGCTGAAAGCATTGTGCTCAGCACCTTCATTGCTTTCTTCCGGCGTGTTTCATCCTGTGTCAGGTCACGGTTTAGGGCCACCTGAAAATACGGCGTAGTCATAAGCCACTTTTCACCGTTCTCCTGAAAGAATGGAAGAAATGTTGTGTTAATCCCCTTATCCTGAAACATTTTTACTCCAGCAGAGCTTCCAAAGTACATGGCAAGCTTTCCACTTTGATACATCTCAACTATATCATCATAATTCATGTCCAGATCATCCGGACTCAGACCTGTATCCTTTATAAACTGCTCCAGACGTTCAAAAGCCTCCGGCCAAATGGTACTGTCAAGACCTTCTCTCTTTGTATTATCCGGATCACTGTAGGAGGTACGCCACTTGCGTCCATCTACAGAAGACAACTCTGATGCAGACAGACCCTGCAGTGTTTCCATACAGGTATAATCATAATAATAGTCTGCAGTAAACCCACGGATTCCCACTTTATCAAATGCCTGACAGGCGGAAACAAAGCTTTCATAATCTGTTGGAAGAGGGATATCATACTTTTCAAAAAGATCTTTGTTGACTATAAAACCGTGTGCATCCGCACACACCGGAATCCAGTTTACGCTTCCGTCTTCATTCATAAAATTGCTAAGGTAGCTATCATAGACTGCACCGGCAGCATTGGTTGTGGACAGATCCATAAGACTGTCTTTTAAGGGACTCGCATCATGCAGTGAAAAGCGACAGCAGGTTATAATATCTGGTAATCCCCCATTTTCCTTAAGAAACTTGTAGAAATCCAGATTATTATTCCCTACTACAAATTCAACATTGATGTCCGGAAGCTGTTCCTGAATGTATGGTGCATATTTTTCATACATGCTTGTGCTCCATAAGTACACCGTAATTGTTTCTGCATCTTCTTTTTTTGCACTTTTGCCGCCACAGCCTGACAAAAGTGATATAGCTGTCACCATTACCAGAAGCATTGGCAAAACTCTGTTCCATTTTTTCTTTTCCACTACTACTCCTCCTCTAAGTTTCCTTTGCATTTCTCTATTTTACAATGTCAAAATATCCAATAATTCCGATATATCCATCCTTTTTTAAAGGAGACCACAACGTATGCAATTTCAGTTTATACATCTGACTGTCATTATCCACTTTTGCTTTTATCTGCACAAATATTTCTTTATTATGTACAGATGTCTGACGCAAGAAAGCTTGAATACGTTGAGCATCTTCCCTATTTACTCCGAATTCTTTGAATAGATTAAAATTCGGATTATTTAGCTGACATAATGTCTGCTGTTTTCCATTTAGTATAGTTAACTGACCTGAAACCGCATTGTAATCAATCGAATTCAAGCCACTGTTTGATTTGAAGAAATCGATCTTTTCCTGCATAACCTTTACAAGACTCTGCGAATAAATCTGGTTCGGTAAGGATTTATCACTGAGTATTTCATTTGAAAGTCTCTGTACTTCATGATAATATTCATTATCATCCTTCTCTTTACTAATCAATTTAGAAAACGAAGAGCCTAGTTCTTTAAAGCACTTAAGGAGTATCGGATTAAACTGACCGCATTGCCCATCCAGAATCATCTTAATAGCTGTGTCATGATCAAATGCTTTCTTGTAACATCTTTCACTGGTGAGTGCATCATAAACATCGACGATTGAAACCACCTGTGCAGCGATTGGTATTTCTTCACCTTTCAATCCATCCGGATAGCCATTTCCGTCCCATCTTTCATGGTGCCATCTGCAGATTTGCCATGCGGTATGTACCAGTGGATGATCTTGTGGAAAGTCCATATCCTTAATTATAGCTGCACCAAGCTCACTATGGGTCTTCATAATCTTAAATTCTTCATCTGTAAGTCTGCCTGGTTTATTCAATATTTCCTCTGGAATACGGATCTTACCAATGTCATGAAGTGAAGATGCCGTTGTGATTAAAGCAATGTCTGCCTCTGTCAGATGATAGTCATCCGTTGTTTTTGCCAGTTGCCTAAGCATCATTTCTGTTGCTGTTTTAATATGCAGGATATGTTCTCTGCTCTCGCTGTTACGTGATCCCAATATATTACTCATAATCTGGATCATGATATTGTTATTTTCTTCTTTTTCGTAAACCTGATCATAAACCACATTTATCAGATGCTTTTGATTCATATAGAGTCCCAAGGTATTCTGAACTCTTTTCTTCACAATCACAGAATCAAACGGCCGTGTGATATAATCTGTGATTCCCAACTCATATGCCCTACGCATAGTATCAACATCAGCTTCAGAAGATATCATGATTACAGGAGTTTCAGCAATACACTGGCTTCTTTTCATTATTTCCAAGACTTCAAAACCATTCATCTGTGGCATATTGATATCTAAAAGCATCAGATCAATTCCAATATT